>Ga0209502_10001923_pt1 | contig 18115 bp, 18 predicted proteins | sample ArcticOcean_MG_C_10_FD_187442 | JGI IMG/M metagenome (GOLD analysis project Ga0209502, IMG submission 187442) | Marine microbial communities from western Arctic Ocean - ArcticOcean_MG_CB11_90 (SPAdes) (version 2) | ecosystem: Environmental > Aquatic > Marine > Oceanic | place: Arctic Ocean...
ATCGCGGAGGCGATCTTCGTAAGACATTGTTGACTTTATAGTTTTGGAATGTTTGAGGTTTGCTTCCCACTTAGGTTTAAAAAGTACACACTTTATAACTACATGTACCTCAAATGGACCTCAGTGTGTTACAAATGCGAAGCGCCCATAAAACCCCGAGTCGTGGTTCGTGGGCGTATAAATAAATCCTTCTTCCTGGAATATATAAACATTCGTCCACTTTTCTTGGCTAATAACCTGTTGTGTTATTCATTCGTCGGTTTAAAACTCGAGAAAGTATGTTATGCATGTTTCATAAATAAAGTAAAAATAGGACCTAAGTCGTTGAGGTCCCGTGAAATTGGTCATATCAGAAACTTTGCTCCTCGGAGTAAAGCAAAGACCGAAGCAGAAATTGTTCAGTGGTTCGAGGGACTTCTGAGACGTGCATACGTAAACAGCTTAAACACGACACACACAAAGTCAGTATGACGGAGAGTATTCAGAAACTCACGCACGTGGAGCATATTCTCAAGCGCCCGGATTCCTATGTTGGACCTGTATCAAGGGTTCACGAACCCTACTGGGTCCGTAATGGGGATGGCTTTGAAAAGAAGATGACCGCGTATTCACCCGCACTTTTGAAAATCTTTGATGAGATTCTTGTGAATGCCATCGACAGAAATTCTATGCACCCCAAGAACACATCGTCCATCTCTGTGTCTATCGACCGTGAGACTGGTATGATTAGTGTCGAGAACAACGGTCCCCTCGGTGGTATCGATATTAAGATGCATGAAAAGGAAAACCTGTGGAACCCTGAACTCACTTTTGGTCATCTTCTCACGAGCACCAACTATGATGACAACCAAAAGAGAGTGGTGGGTGGTAGGAATGGTTATGGTGCAAAACTTACCAATGTATATTCCACAAAGTTTGTGGTGACGATTAAAGATGGAGAAAACAAAAAAAAATATACCCAACAATGGACCAATAATATGCGCACCTGTGACCCCCCTGTTATCAAGTCTCATGCTTCTGCTACATCCTCTGTCTGCATTTCTTTCACCCCCGAATGGCGCCTGTTTGGTATGACTGCTATGGATGATGATATTTTTAAGATTTTTGAAAAGCGTGTGTACGATGCGAATGTTTGTACCTCTACAAACTGCAAGGTGAAGTTTCAAGGTGAAGTCCTCCACAAGTGTCCCCTCAATGTTTATGCCAAGATGTACACCGATAGTGAAGATATCATCATGTTCTCCAGTGAACATTGGACCGTCTGTGTCGCCCCGAGTGACGACGGTTTTGAGCAGGTGTCGTTTGTCAACGGTATTTGCACCACCAAGGGTGGTACCCACGTGGACCATGTCGCTAATACCATTTCCAACGGTATCATTGAAGAGATGAAGAAGAAACTTCAACTCCGACCCCACCAGGTGAAGAATGCATTCATGGTGTTTGTCAAGGCTACCCTTGTCAACCCAAGTTTCGGGAGTCAAGTCAAGTCAGATTGTACTCTCAAACCGCAGGAGTTTGGGAGTAAGTTTGACCCCCCTAAAACATTCATTAAAAATATTCTCAAGACGAGTATTCAAAATGAACTCATGGCGCTGTCAAAGTTTAAGGAGATGAAGGAGTTGAAAAAGTCTGATGGGGCGATGCGTTCTAAAATCACCGGTATCCCTAAATTGGATGACGCCAATAAGGCTGGTACAGCTGACTCTGGTAAGTGTACGCTCATCATCACAGAGGGTGACTCAGCCAAGACACTCGCTGTCGCTGGACTGTCAGTCGTGGGTCGCGACCACTACGGGGTCTTCCCACTCAGGGGTAAGTGTAAGAATGTTCGTGACGCGAGTATCAAACAACTCACAGACAACAAGGAGTTTAACGACCTCAAGAAGATTTTGGGACTTCAACAGGATAAGGTGTATACCACACTATCTGAACTTCGTTACGGTCGCCTTATGATCATGACGGACGCTGATGCAGATGGGAGTCATATCAAGGGTCTCATCCTCAACATGATTCACTTCTTCTGGCCCAGTCTTTTGGAACTTGGGTTTCTCGTGAGTATGGTGACACCCATCATCAAGGCGAGCAAGGGTGCGACTGTGAAACCCTTTTACACTGACTCAACGTTCCGCGAGTGGTACGGAGATGGTAAGCCCGGGTGGAAAATCAAGTACTACAAGGGTTTGGGTACCTCCACATCTGCGGAGGCGCGAGAATACTTCAAAATGATTAAGGACCTCACTGTGCGCTTCGATACCGATGAAGACACAGAGAAGTCTGTCGTACTCGCATTTGATAAATCCAAAGCGGATGATAGGAAGACGTGGCTACTGGAATCTACGGAGAAGAAGCCGTCGGAACTCGAGGTGGCCTATGGGTCTGTAGATAAGTTGGGTATCACAGACTTTGTGCACAAGGACCTGGTCAACTTCAGTCTCGCCGACCTCAAGAGGTCCATCGCTCACGTGTGTGACGGTCTCAAACCTTCTCAACGCAAGGTGCTCTACGCGTGCTTCACGAGGAACCTCACCGGTGAGATGAAGGTGGCACAGTTGGCTGCCTATGTTTCAGAGAAGACATCCTACCATCACGGTGAGGTGTCACTGGCTGACACGATCGTGAAGTTGGCACACAGTTTCGTGGGGTCCAACAACATTCACCTCTTAGAACCCTGTGGTCAGTTTGGGACGAGGCTCATGGGTGGGAAGGATGCGAGTCAACCGAGGTATATCTTTACAAAGTTGACTAAACAAGCGAGGCACCTGTACGACCAGAAAGATGACGCCGTTCTCGAATATCTGGATGATGATGGTAAGAGTATCGAACCTGACCACTTTGTACCTATCATACCCACTGTCCTTGTTAATGGTACAGAGGGTATTGGTACGGGGTTCAGCTGCTACGTGCCACCCTTCAACCCCTCTGATATCTGTGATAATATCGAACGTATGCTCGCAAAGAAGGATGTGGTACCCATGAAACCGTGGTTTAGGGGTTTCAAGGGGCGGGTCTTTACAGATTCGTCTTGGTCTCCTTGGGTGGCTGAGGGGGTCTGGTCATACAAGGGGGATATCCTCAAAGTTACCGAACTCCCCCCAGGTCGGTGGACACAAGATTTCAAAGAGCACCTTGACACTCTCATCGAGAAGAAGACTATTCATAACTACACCAATAATAGTACAACTGACAGTGTTGACTTTGATATCATGGGGTACTCGGGTTCTAACCCCGTCAAGGATTTCAAACTTCAGAAGACGTTTCATACAACAAACATGCACCTCTTCCATCCTACCCGGGGTATCCACAAGTACGACTCACCGGAAGAAATTCTCAAGGATTTTGTCGATATCAGGGTGGAAACATACAAGAAGAGAAAGGCGCATATGATTGAAGTGCTTGAACAGAAGATGAATAAAAACAAAAACATGTCGAAGTTTGTGGATATGGTCATCAATGAAAAGTTGGTGGTGTTCAAGAAGAAGAAAAATGACCTCGAAGTGGAGATGGAACCACTCTTTGACAAAATTGGAGATTCTTTCGACTACCTCTTGCATATCAAGACGTATCAATACACTCACGAGGCTGTGATGGCACTCAATGAAGATACTTCTCAAATGTCGAAGGAACTCGAGGAGATGCGGGGAACGACTCACACGGACATGTGGAAAATGGATTTAAAAAAATGCATACAGTAAGATAGTATGATTGTCACTGGACCAGACACAGCTGCTGTTATAGCCTTGAATGCTATTGGACAACAGGATACGTATCTCACAAGGTCTGATCCTGAACATTCATTCTTTAAATATGAAGCGAAACAACACGCAAACTTTACAAAGTTTCATAGGAGTACCCAAGTGACAAACCCATTCGGTCCTACATGGCCATTTGGGCAGACTGTTAAAGTGACACTCAACCCCCGAAACATGGGTGACCTGTTGAGTAATATGTACGTGTACATCAAGTTTCCGGGGTTGAGTGCCGATTCACACCTCGCAGACCAGCTGGGGAGACACCTCATAAAATCTGTGACGATGCGGGTAGATGAATTGGTCGTCGAAGAATATCATGACGATTGGGGGATTATATACGACGAACTGTACCTCGACGCTTCGGAAAAGCGCACGAAACGCTACACCATCAACAGGAATCTCGCTGAGGATACATCTCTTCTCACAGGTAACCAGGTTCTCGCACAGTTTGACTCTGAATTAATGATTCCTATACCCCTTTTCTTTTCGAGGAAATATGAAGGTGACGAATACTCCACGAATAATCCTAACAGGCCGTACTTCCCCGTGTGCGCCGTTCATAAACAAAAGATTGAGTTTGATATAGTGTTTCGACCCAAAACATTCTTCACTAATACCCCCGACACTCTTTCTTTAGATTTTTTTGATATCATCACCGAAGAGATGACAGTCTCACATGAAGAGCGAACATATCTCATGACACAAAGACAAATATTTGTGACTGATGTAGTGAAAAAACATCCAAGTACACAGACCATCGTGGGTGATGACACGGTTAAATTGGGGCTCGTCCCAGATATCCCAGTTAAAACACTCAACTGGTTTCTTAGGGATGCAGATTTTGAAGATGAGACCGCGTTCACCGGGGGCACTGAACTTATAAGCAACGCTTTCGCCAATAGATTTAACTTTTCATCAAACACTCAATTTTCAACCATAAATTCATTCTTCGAACCAGTGCTAGAGAGTGCAAAAATATTTGTAAAAGGTCAACAATTACCAAATATACCTATAGCCGACCACACGTTCTTTAAATATATAGTACCGTTTAACAGTCGTCTATCAAGACCTACACGAAATATATACACATATACTTTCTCGATGAATCCGATTAATGTGGAACCATCGGGAAGTTTAGATTTCGGACAATTACAATCAAATAAGACACTGTTGGATATTAAATTAAAGAGTGGTCTTACAAAAGTATACACTTTACACATTTACTATGTTGGGTATCAAACGTTTGTATTCGACCAGGGATTTATGTCACTCGCTTACTAAATAATGCATCATGATTTTTACGAATATATTCAACTATATTATTTTTAATACACCACCTTATGAAATTCAATTGAGCCACGGTCGTGTGTATTTCATCATCTGTCCCGGGGACTGTATATACAATTTTTTCTGAACGACAAAAGGGGTCGAATAGTTTTTTACTATACCCATCTAGACTCGACTTGTATGCACAATGTACACTGAATGTTTTTCCATCACTTGTTTTGTACACAAGGTTGTTCTTCTTTGAATAATTTGTAATGAACCACTCGAGGTTGCGGAGAGATATACCACCACTTTTGTTGAGGAGTTCCATAAGCGTAGTTCTATTCTCGGGTGTAGTGTAAAAGGTATTTATGGAGGATAGTAGAATATCTGATTTGTTCATTATTACATTATAGTAGACAAATCTCTAAACTCGTTATTATCTCTATTTTTCGTAAGTAACGCGCACGCTGGACAACCCTCTCGTAGAGGTGAGGGATACACGTGGTTATGTCTCACCGTGTCTTTTATCACTATAGGTTTATGGGGTCGGGAATCATTAATGTGATGCAGACAGTATCCATCCTTGGCTATTTTATTCGTACATAACTTCCCACTTCTTTTCACCCCCATACAATACCCATCCCCCAATAAGTCTCTACGAGCTATTTTCAATGGTACCGAATACAACTTTGAAACCTTTTCTACCATTGCACACAGCCTTTCATGTGTCTGTTTATCAACTTCTGATTCAATCAGAAGTGTCACCTTTTCAGGTATACCCATGTATTACTATGGCGTCTCTTGTTTAAATATATCACTGACCAACAATTGTTTTTTCTTTGGCCCCTTCGGCGTCTTAGGTGCCCTTGGCTTCTTCTGTGGTTTCGTACTCTGGATGAGATCGCCGAATATTTCCTCTTTTGGGTTGGTGAACAGGGGTTCTAGAAGGTCACACACGGGATTTAAAAACTTATTCTTGAAATAATACACATAATCCACCTTGAGTTCCTTCTCCTTCGTGTACACGGGGTCCTCAGACTTTTCAAAAGCCTTCGCCCTATGGTCACCTGTGTCGAGGAGGATATAGGGAACTCGGTCCCCAGACTGTGGTTCTGAACCAGGTTGTCTCAGCTTCATCTTGTCACGGACCCTCACGTGTGCCAAGTTTGAAGACTTGTAAGAATCCCCCAACTGCTGAGAAAGAACAAGCTTCTCGTTGGAGACCTCACCCTCCAATAGTTCTACGGCCCGCTTCCTCGCGAGCGCCTTGGGAGCCACCGTGTCGTTACTTTCCAACACAACGTCCAAGAGTTCTTTGCAGACCTCGCGAACATGTGGGGTGTTGTCACGCCTCACGAGTTGCAGACCCTTCACGTCAATGTAGTCCATGTTCATGTTTCCATCCTTACCCTTGGTCCACAACTTGGCAGCGTACCGTTTTTTGGAGTATAGGAAATACGGACAATAGACCTTTTCCAACTCCAGGTTATTGGGCGCCTTGAAAAGTTTGCTGCACTCCGCGGCCGCGCGCTCACCGAGTTCCCAACTGTACTCGATCGCCTCCGGCCCCTTGCGGTCACCAACATCAAACTCTACCATGACTGAATCCGTGTCACCGTATCTTACCTTTGCACCCGGGAAGTTCTTCTCCACGTATGTTTTTGTATCATCAATCATACCTCGACCCTTCATGGTTACAGTGGATGCTATAGCAACACACGGTAGCATACCTCTGGAGGCACCAGTGAAACCGTACACAGAGTTCATAGAAATCTTGTACGCCAATTGCTTACCGTTGAACATCTGTTTGGTCGCTCCAGTCGACATGGCCATATCCTTTTTGGCCTGCTTACGAAATTGTTTAAGCTCAGACAGAATACTGGGCAAAAGACTTGGGACACCTTGGGCGAACGTATGATTACCAAACCTTTCATAGGTCACCCCAGGAAGATTGTCATACTTAGGATCCATCACGAGTGAAGAATAACACAGGTTATGGGCCATCATGATGGATGGGTATAACCCCTCGAAATCTAGGGCTGTGATTGGTGTATAATAGGCACCCGCTTGTGCATCGAGCACCGTCGCCCCTTCATAGCCCGTAGTATCCGTATATCCATAGTCGAAAGTAGGCACTTTGTATCCCATCTCCCGCGCTTTTTTCGTGAGCTGACTGAACACCTTAATCTGTTGACCGCGCTCTACAAGATAATTCAGTGGGACCCACGTGGCCTTTGCCATCTCTAAGAGGTTCATGAGCGTACTCAATTTTGTCAAGAGTCTGTGGGGCAAGAGGGTATCTTTGATACAGTACTCAGCCACCTGTCGAAGTTTCACTGGGTCTCCTTCGATGAATCGAGCGAACATTTCTTTGGGGGACATGTCGATTTTTTGGTCACCGAGATAGAGTTTTGAAACATTATCAAGTTTATAAGAGTCAAGTTTATACTCCCTTTTGACTTCATGGAACATATCAAAAATAAAACGACCAGGGGTGGGGATAATTTTTAGTTGATTATCACCGAGAGCGTTCGATGATAACTTTTTACGCAACAGGTTGCATGTATGTCCCTTGATTTTACTCATATCGAAAAATTCTAGGGGGCACTTATTCAATAACGCACGTTCCATCATATATTCTAAATCAAACCCAAAGATGTTCCACCCCGTGATAATATCTACATCATTTGCATGTAAATACTCAGTGTATGCCATGAGCATCTCACGCTCAGTATCAAAACTTTTGATGGTGCATCCATCGAGGTTGGTATCAGTTTTCTTGAAACATAGACAGGTTTTATCATAGGGTTCATCGGTTCCGAAATGTACAAGGGAAATAGCAATCTGAAAACACGCATCCCCAGGAACAACAGGGTCGGGGAACTTCCCAGTGGAGCTGTAACACTCGATATCCACAGAGGCAACCACGAACGGTGCGATATCAGTAGTCTCCATAGGTTTTAGGTCCTTCCACTCTTTACAGTATAATTCAATATCCGTGGTGGTATGAAAGGTGCGAGAACATTCAGCGCCCGATGTATCTACCCACCCAGTGGACTGGATACCTGTGCGATGCATGAGACGGAGGACTGGGTCAACATTCGATTCGTATATTTTTAATTTTTTATCCAGGCCCCGGATTGGCTTACGAAGCCTGTAACCCAATCGTCGCCGCATAGTGAGATTGTAGCAGAATATCTGAAGAAACAAACATTCTTCACCGTTTTGAAAACCCCAAACATCTTTGGCTTTGACAACATCGCACCTAACAATAACATCTGGACAAGCATTTTCGATACAGGTGACCATAGCATCTTTGAGGGTACCTCTTGGTATCTTGACGAAAAAATAAGGTGTGAATGAGGTCATCACACATACGGATTTACCGGTGAGGGTCTTCCCGAAAATTCTGATAATATGTTCCTCATCTTCGTCACAAGAATCCCAGGTGAGTACTTGAAACTGTACCATCTTCACTTACTTCGTCATAGCGGCCAATTTTTAATATCTTTTATTAGTAAATGTCTGCAGCGTTGATTGATCTCGTTGCCAAGGGTGCCCAGGATGCCTACATCACGGGTGACCCCCAAGTTTCTTTCTTCCGTCAAAACTATAAGCGTCACACGAACTTTGCCATTAAGCCCGAACGTATGGACTATATCGGTACTTTCGGTGCCGGCAATGAAGTCATGATTCCCGTCCGCTCCAAGGGTGACCTTCTCAGTTATATGTGGATCGAGGCCCCCAACATTTCAAACGTTCTCGGGAACACGAACGGTCTCTTCTCTTCGGGGCAGACTGATACCACTGAGTTTAGCCTGTGCATCGGTGGTCAGGAGGTGTGTAAGCTCGACGCCTTTTTCATTCAAGGTGTTCATAACATCCTTTATAAAGATAACTCTGCGAAGACGACGTGCACCGTTACGACCGGAGAGATTAGTGACAACGCCAAGGCGAGTGCGGTGGAGGGGGCCGGTTCAAACTATTATATGATCCCCTTCTTCTTCAGCGAAGATTGGACAAAGTCTTTACCCCTCGTCGGTCTCCAGTACCACGCCGTCGAGATTCGAATCAAGTGCCGCGCGGGCTTCACACCCGACGCGACCCCCAAGGTGTACGGGACCTACGTGTACCTCGACACAGAGGAACGCAGCCACTTCGTCGAGACTGAACACGAACTTCTCATCACACAGGTCCAATATCAACCCATGAATAACACTGACGTGGACATCGACCTCACGTACTTTAACCACCCCGTCAAAGCTATCCACCTCGTGTCTTCCGCTGTCAACGGTACCTCGTGGGCCGACCTGTACACGTTCGACACCGCCACCATGTACATCAACGGTAACCCCCTCTTCGAGGACATGTCCAGTACTTTCCACCATAACGTGGTTCCCGAGATGCACGCATCCAATCTGCCCGCGTCGACGCTCGATTCTGCCCCCCTGTACACGTGGCCCCTGTGCTTGAACATGAACAAGTCGCAACCCTCCGGTACCCTCAACTTTTCGCGTATCGATAACGCCAAGCTGTCCCTCAAGTCCCCCAGTGGTGGTGGGGGTTCTAACATCACTAGGGTCTACGCAGTCAACTATAACATTCTGAGAGTCAAGAATGGTATGGCTGGTGTTGCATTTGGAAATTAATATTAGTCTATTGTAAATGTTTACACAGTTCAAGGAACATAAAAAGTACTGCACTTATTTTCAGGTCGTGTCTATCATCGCCGTCATCGCGTTCGTCGGGACCCTCGGGACCGCTGTGTATCAAAAACGGTTCGCGGTTCAGAACGTCCCTCTACTGGTCGCCCTTTTGCTCAACTATTTTCAGGCGAGGCTTCTGTACACCATGTGTGCCACTGGAGTCTAACACCCCGAAGAACCAAAACCCTTGGTACCCCTTTGAGTATCCTTGATTTCTTGCACCTCCTCGATGAGGGGTGTCTCACACTTTTCTAAAATAAGTTGGGCGATTCTATCCCCCTGTTTAATATCGAACTTTTCAGTCCCGTGATTAAACAGAATAACTTTGAGTTCCCCCGTATAATCAGGGTCGATGACCCCTGCACCAGTCTGGATACCATGCTTCACAGCGAGACCTGAACGAGGGGCGATGCGTCCGTATACTCCCATGGGGATAGTCGCGGCGATACCAGTACTCACAATACCCCTATCATGGGCACCAATGCTCATCGTCTCCGTACTGTATAGGTCATACCCAACCGAACCAGGTGAAGCGCGGGTAGGGACGATAGCATCGGGTGATAACTTCTTAATGAGGAGTTTCATTTATATATTTATAATCCTATTCTCTAATATCGTTATCAGTAGCAGTAGCAGTAGCAGTAGCAGTATTCGAGGGTGGTGGGTCGTTCTTCCGAAAAGACGCTAGTTTCAATGCCATGATACGAGATCTTTCACTACCCGACGCGGTGGCAGTTTTCTCTTTTTTAACCTCTGTAAAACATTCACCTTCTTCATCTACATTTTCTACTACACCGAGTTCCGTGGGTCGCTTCAATTGCCCTCTACCATACTGTCGCTCCAAATTCTTCACTTTCTTCTCTTCAGCTTTACCTGGGTTAGCCGCAGCCTTGTTTGCTTGCTTAATTTTTTTCTTTTCAGCATCGGTCTTGCGAACTGGTGTTTGTTTGAGAACAACCTTCTTGGGTGCCATCTTGTTATATATAATAAGTATTCTTTAACCGATTATAATATCACTGATTTTCATATCTCTCGAAGCGGGCGAATTTAAAAGATGGGCGCGCCCTCTATAAATAACAGGGGCGGTGTATTTGTCACGGATTATATATTTTGTGTTACGGTCAAGTAGTATTTCAACCTCCCCTCCAAAATGTGACAATCCAATAAGAGGGATACATCTAGTCCCGGGGAGAATAGTGATAACCTTGAAACAACAAGAACTTGAACTATTAGTGAACGTATTGATAGCAACTGAATAATCTAAAGTGGTAGATACGAAGCCCTTATTATAGTACACTTCATTACTTGTATATTTAGATGTAAAATCATCCGCCGCGAAAAAACAATCCTTCACACCCCGAAAAACAACCATGGGTTTAGTTGTAGGAGGGGATTTCTTTATAACACGGCTTATAGTATCGCTTAACATTTTTATTAATGTATCAACAACTTTATGTTTTAATTGTTTTGGTGGTAGTCTTAGAAATTTCCTGTACAAAGTGGCAATTCCCCGACCCGATGTATCTTTTTTTGCTTTTTTTATTTCACCCAAAGTCATACCGAAGAACTTCACATCGAAATCAACACTCTTATTCGTCGTTATATATTCGAGGAATTCATAAAAAAATGGTTTCACGTTAAATCGGTCATAATTAAAAATCATACCACGTTCTTTAATATTGATATATACATCACCATTTTTAGTATAGGAATACAGAGCGAAACGCTCCCTATTTGATAACTTTGAAATATACTCCTGCATTTTAATGAACCATGTTATATCAATTATATCAGGGTTTGTATCTCGTTTTAAAACGTGTTTGTAAAAGTTCGATGAAATGTTATCATACCCGAAACTAAGTTTTTTCACTTCACGTCGTTCAATATTTCTAGGTGTCTGAAAAAGTTTATATAATTCGTCGTCATCCACATCGTCTTCGTCTTCGTAATAGTTGAAATGATAAAGTGAAATATTAATAGGTTTTTCGATAAACGCGTAGGGTGGTAATTTTTTACGATCCGTGTACTTCATGACATTTCTGGTTTTGTATTCACTTTTTTTCAATACATTTTTAATTTTTTTAGTAAAAACTTGTTTTAATTGAGAAGATAACTTAAGCCGGGGTAGAAGTACCTTTTTCTCTACGATTGGTTCGAGTAATTTTTTTTTCATAGTTTTAAAATTATCTATCTTCCCCTTTTGGTTGTCAAATACAGTGGGGTCCTTCTTGAGCGCGAGTTTATACGATTGACCCCCTATCTTCACACATCGCCTCGTGTGTTTATTGAATACCTCGTCGGGAGCACACACGGGTAGGGGTTTGGGGGGCTTCAGTTTTATAGCTGTTTTGGGAGGCTTCATACTTTTTGAAACTTTCCACGCGGTTATTTTATTTAACTGGTCATTAAAGACGCTCGGGTCCTTCTTTAACGCAACCTTGAACCCTTGACCCCCTATAGTCAAACAGCGTTTCGTGAGCTTGCTGTACGCTTGGTCAGGTCTGTCGCACGTAGTCTTTTTGTTTTTCATAACCTTTTGAATTTTCTTGCTATAGTGAGAAAACGCCGCTGGATTCTTATTCACACTATTCTTGTATTTTTCACCACCAATTTCAATACAACCTTTAGATTTCTTGTGGTACACCTCCGTGGGCCCACACTTCGGGATGGGCATTTATGTTAACGGAGAAATTTTTACGTTATCATATATTAAAGTCGTTTATTTTATTATCGAGTGATTAAAATGTCCCTAAAAAGTAGAATGCCTCTCACTGATGCTCATATTACCAGGAAGGTTAATGCGTTGCGTAAAACACAAGGTAAGATTTACGCCCCGCTCAAATATTTCAGGGGACTCACAACTCTAAAGGGGGTCGAGACCCGCTACAAGAAGATGCTCAAGCGAGACTACGAGGGGTTCAAGACAGACGAAGGACAGAAGACAAAAACCTCCTCCTACACACAGAAATTTAGGAAAATGTATCCGGGAGCCAAATCCCTCCCTGAAATTGCTAAGGCTACTACGATTCCCATGAGGACCGTGAAGACCGTATACAATAGGGGGCTCGCCGCGTGGAGAACCGGGCATCGTCCTGGTGCTTCTCCACAGGCGTGGGGGTATGCGAGGGTGCACAGCTTCGCCACAAAGGGGAAGACGTACTACACAGCGGATTCTGACCTTCGAAAGTGAACCTAAGTGAGTGTGTTGTATCTTCTCACTCAAAATGTCCGAAAAACTCCGAATAGAAATCAACCAGCTCAAGCTCCGCCTCGTCAACCTGGAATATGAAAACAAGATTCTCAACGACACACTTCAAGAGAAGGAGACGGCTCTCTTGAAGAACCAGATTTTCCAAAATAAACTTTTACAAATCCACGAAGTGTTTAAAAATGCCCTGACGTACCGAAAGCAAACTCGCTAAAAAGACCACTCTGTTCAATGGTCTTTTTTTTGAACTGCAACCCATTTTTATAATTTTGGAAAAGAATCATACACAGGGCATCCGCCACGTCATGCTTTCTTTCCAATCTCTCATAGTACTTGAAATCCTTTAAATATTTACCAGCTATGTTCTCCGTGCGCTCCTTGCGCTGCTCGTAGTCCAGGTATCCTATACCGAAGTGTTTGTGCATAGAGACGGGACTGATGAGAATAGCCCTTTCCCTAAACATGTAATGAAGAAGAACCTCTACACTACTGATACCCCCGGGTGGTTGTCGCTCGATGAGCACCTGGTCCGCCTGAGAGAATACGTCGGTGTACTCCATCACGAAACGGTGAATCATATCGGAGAGCTCGGGGGCTTCGTTCGTTTTGAAATCTGTGAGGTTCACCTTCTGAACATAAAGAGGGGTGACCTCCGCCCCCGTACACTCTGCCAAAACTACACCAATGTTGTAATACCCTATATCGATTCCGATTATTTTCATTTATATATATTCATCTACGCTCTTTAACTAACCGCTCGAGTCTATTCACTTCTTTGTTCATAAAAATAGTCAGATGCATCACGGTACCCCCGAGTATCACTTGACCCGCGTGTTTCTGGGATACCACCTGTTCCGCGCGAACCAAGTGAATACTCGTCTTTTTTTTAGGTGGTGCTTTACTGTGATAGGCTGCCAGAACCGCAGCGTCCGTCTTGGTCTCCTTTGGTAAGGTGTCCAATTCAGATACTATGACCACGTGGGCACCAGGGGTATCCACGGTGTGCATCCACCAATTTTTTGGGTCCCTGGGCATGGTATCATTCTCTTTGGCATTCTTACCGACCCGAATGGGTATACCATCAAAAGACACGTACTCGTACATATATGTCCTAAGTGGGAAGCTTTTATGTATCTCACCTATGGCTTCTAGATTTTCTGTATTCATAGATACTATCGTTGACCCCAGAATCTCGGTGCTCAGAGACCGAAACGTCGTCAAATGGATTTATGGTGATTTGTCTTTCCTCACCGCCCGCAAGAAGGAGCATGAAGATGCATGGGGGCGGAAGGTTCTCAATAGACCTGTTAAACAGTGGTCAGGTCAGCTGGGTGAAGCGATAGGAAAGGAGGTGTGCATTCTTCTTTATGATAATGTCAAGATTCCTGAACGTATTCAGCGTTTCCAATTGGACCTCGAAACGGATACACATATGATTGAGGTGAAGACCCAGACGTACCTCACGAGTGGTACAGCGGCTGAAAAGATTCCAGCGGTTTCTTTCAAATATGCCGATGTACCACGTTTAACTGGTAAAACGTTACAAATCATATGTATCGCGGGGGCTGAAGAACGGTCGAAAAAATGTGGTCTATTACCCGGACCCGCGCAGACATTTCAAAAACAAAATTACGTCACGTTTTTTAAGGAGAATCAAGTGGAGTTTGTTGGACTGAGTGACTTATTAAAAGCTCTTCAGCCTTCGAGTTTGGATCTTTCGAATGAATAGCCCTTTTACATAAAATAGTTTTAGAGTTGTAATGAGAACCCGTGAATGCATCCCTCACTAACTCAACATTCGCATTGCTCATGAGCATGCTGCACTCGAGTCCCTGACACAGTTTGAAAAGTTTTTGGTGGTCTTCGAGTCCAAACCCCCCCACATTATATTTCACGAATGATGTGGTGTTCGTGGGTGCGTAAGGGGGGTCCAAGTATATGAAGTCCCCCCTTTTTACCCTAATCATTGATGTTGTGAAAGATTCCACTGTAAATATAACATTCTGAATCAAAATTGAAACGTTTCTGATATGTGCATCATCGATGATGGCTGGATTTTTATAATTACCGTAGGGAACATTAAAACCGTTAGGACCTTCTCGGTACACCCCCCTGAAACACGTCTTGTTCATAAAAATGAAGAGACACGAAGCCTTAATGGAACCCCGCTCCTCCTTGGGGATAGCGTTGAATTGTACTCTCGTCCAATAGTAATAGGATTCCCTTGACGTTTTGGCCTCCTCTATATTCATGGGTTTACGATTCACTTCGGTGCCTGTACAAGAGTTGAACTCTTCTATGAGTTTGTGTGTCTCTACGATGAACGTTTCGGGGTCCTTTTGAATATTTTTGTATACCCCGATGAGGGTGGGGTTTACATCACTCGCGTAAACCTTACCAGAAGTCTTCGTACCTCGGGAAAGATACGCGAAGAGTACACTCCCCCCACCCACGAAAGGTTCATGGTAATTTTCGATACATTTTGGGAAGAGTCCCATGACATCCTCAATAATTTGGGTTTTTCCACCGACCCATTTGAGGAAGGGTTTCGTCATATACCTGTATAGGTCCTTATGTGTTTAAGTTAAAAAATAGTATCTTATTACTACTAATGGGTCTTCATATCATCATGGGTAATATGTTCTCTGGGAAGACGTCTGAGATGATAAGGCGTCTTAAAAGGTACAAGGTCATCGGTAAGAAAATAGTCGTCATCAACTCTCAGAAGGATACTAGGTCTTCGGAGGAGGTACTGCGGACCCACGATAACGTGACGTTCAGATGTATCAAGACGAACGATTTGTCCACCATGGACATAGATGACTGTGATGTGGTGGCCGTGGATGAAGCGCAGTTCTTCTTAGGTCTCAAACCCTTTGTCGAAAAAGCCATGGTGACGGGTAAGACTGTACTCCTCGCGGGACTCGATGGGGATTACAAACAGAGAAAGTTTGGTGAACTCGTGGACTGTATACCACTGGCCGACGAGGTCACTAAATTGAGTGCCATGTGTATGGACTGTATGGATGGAACCCAAGGACCCTTTACGAAACGAATCGTCAAGAGTAAAAAATTGGAACTCGTGGGTGGTGATGACATGTACAAGGCGGTATGTAGGAAACATTTATATTCTTCTATAAATTAAAAAGCAAAGTATAAAAACATTTATCAAAGGTGAATACGTAAAAAGCCATTTAGTAAATGATTGACTAATAAACCATGTATTGTTGTACCAGTGATTTTCTTCTTTATAATTATAAATATTTTCATAGCTTGTGAGAAAACAGTCACCTAAAATATACCACTGTGTAATTATACTGGCATACATGAGTATCATGGAAAGTAAAAATAACATTGGTGGTTTTAAATTAAAAATAAGAAATGTAGATGGGGTACATATACTAAATATACCGAATATATAATGTGAAAGAATAATTAATTTTCTAACTAGCATAATTTTAAACGTTTTAAGACCGTTATAAGAATTAAATGCATCATTATAAATACCTTTAGAATATCCCATCTTTTCACATAAAGAATCAATATCAGAGTTACCATTCGCGTGTATAAAGAAAGGTCTATTACCATTTTTCAAGGAACCGTCATTTATATTGAAAAAGTCGTGAGTGTCATCAAGCACGAAACGTTTATTAAATATAGCCCCGTCTATCATTTGTTTTAAATAACTCTTATCTCTCGGATATTTTAAATTGTAAATAAGTTCGTTATTTACATCTATGACAACAAGTTCATTATGAACTTGCAAAAGTCCGTTAAAGAGTGCCTGGTCTTCAATATTTTTCTTTGTACACTTTTCATCTTTGCACATTATTTCGTAAATCTGTATAACCTTTTCACATTTACCAATGAGCATACCAGCGTTAGCATAATATTTTTTACCATCAAATTCATAAGGTGGTTTACCGTAAATAAAATCAGTGATAGAACTGTGTTCGTCAAAGGCGCATATAACTTTATCAGAACCTTTTATTTCCTTGAGTAATTCCTCCGCGGGACGTAAAGCTAATACATCGTATGCATCGCAACACACGACATATTCATCTGGGGGTATCTCTTTTAAATATTCCTTGTATAAATTAGCTCTCATGACAAACCCTTCCCATTTTTCCCCCCATCCTAACACTTTTAGATCATAACCATATCTATCGCAACTTTCTTTCAAGGCTTGTAGATACCCTGAATCGTGTGTAGCTAATGTAACCACCTTCATTATTATAATAACAATATTTTAATAATGAACATGAATAACGCTCTCCATACTGAGCTATGAGAACCTACCTGTATATAATTTCTTTTCATTAAGTATATTATAATGAACAACATTATTAAAAAAGGACCTTTTATGGGAATGGTTTTTACAAATCTTATATTTCAGTGCTTCGTGGCTTACACGACCGCCATAAACTCTGATAAGTCTCATGTTGATAAGAACTTGATACTGTATCTCGTGGCGTTCGTGGGGACGTTCATGTCGTTAATAGTTGTTAAGATGAGTATTCCCATGAAGGTGTTGGTATTTACCATATTTTCAGGAGTTTCAGGAGCTATTCTCTCGAGGAATGAACGCACACCTCAGATGATAAAAGAAGTTGCCATGATTTTCGCTGGGATGTTAATTCTTGGACTCGTGAGTATACAATTGAAAATTGATTTGAGACCATACACACCTATACTCGTCGCAGGTCTCATGGGTCTCATTGTATCCCAAATGTTTGGTGCTACACGTAAAGATACTGGAAGGATAGGAACATTGATGTTCGCGATGTTCGTCGTTTTCAACACCAACAATATATTACAAAAAAAGTATGAAGGTGATTTCGTACAAGCATCACTCGATTACTTCATTGATATCATGAACTTGTTGAACTATGCAGAAGATGATTTAGTTTAGGTGGAAAATATATTGCTGATGTATACTATATAATATCCGGTATCTTTCATAGTCTTATCAATCGTCATTTTAAATCTATAAGCTATAACTTAGACCTTTTCTTCCCGAGGCCACCGCCCTCGCGGATTCACGTACAACACCAGTAGTAGTAACAGACAAAAAACTATGATAATCACGGGTAGTATATTAATTTATATATTATTATATGGCAGACTGTTATACTTTCAGAGAACATGTAACAAAATCATCAGGGAGTTTAGATTCCTGTATC
>Ga0209502_10001928_pt1 | contig 18089 bp, 17 predicted proteins | sample ArcticOcean_MG_C_10_FD_187442 | JGI IMG/M metagenome (GOLD analysis project Ga0209502, IMG submission 187442) | Marine microbial communities from western Arctic Ocean - ArcticOcean_MG_CB11_90 (SPAdes) (version 2) | ecosystem: Environmental > Aquatic > Marine > Oceanic | place: Arctic Ocean...
CTAAAAAATAGTGAAATTTTACCCTGTAAGTAATTGAAAAACAATAAGTTACATCCTTATAAAACCAAAAAAGCATCTCATAAATGAGATGCTTTTGCGGTCTGGACGGGAATCAAACCGATGCATTTTATTGATATAACTAATTGATATTCAATCTATTAAAAATACTTTAATTTATTGTTATCCCCTTATAGGGGATAAAGTTATCCTCTTTAAGGGTACAATCAGTTTAACCGAACCGATGGTTCAAATGTAATATTCAAAAAGTGAATAGAATAACATTTTTAATAAAAAAAGGGCTACATAAAATAAATTATACATCCCCTTCATACAATCAAACTATTATGAGAAGTTGATAGATTAGTTATATCAATTATAAGAAAGATATTCTAGTTATATATAAATATGATAGGGTATGTGGTGATTAACGTTTACTCCCACATACTATCAAACTCTGTTGAAGTAGTGATGTTGAAATGTATTTTGATACAATCAATTATTGCATCCTTGGAGTAATATCTCTTACCCTTAAAGGTTGTACCCTCTATTAAATTAGATTTTTGGTAGTTCCACAAAGTCTTTGGAGATACACCAAGTATCTCAAGAGTTTGTTCTCGTGTGTGTAGAGGTTCACTTTGTAAGAGTTCAGTATTAATACCTATTTTATTCATTATTTCTTGCATGTTCTTCTTAGTATATGATTAGTTCTTCTTCTGTATTATTATCTTCTAGTTCGTGTTCTATTGTATTTAAAGAGTTAATTTCAAACTCTAACTCTGATATACAGGATTTCCAAGTATCGATTGAATCTGATAAGTTTATCAATACATCTTTATCAACCTCTACAAAAGCATTTTTCAACTGATATATTACATCTAGATACTCATCAATCTTATCGATTGAATTATGAATTTTAGTTTTGGGTAATCTTATCATCTAGTTAGATTTTCTATTATTTCATTTAAATCATCTTCTTCATCTAAACTATCCAATACAATACCTTGTATCATCTGTTTTAACTCACTCTTACTCATCATTCCAATGAAATCATTATATCCTTCATCTTCATCAATATCATCTCCTATATCCTCTGATTCTCCATATCCCATTTCTTTAAGGATTTCCTCTAAATCTATCTCATCTTCTGGTTGAGATTGAGGTTTTTTTGGAACTAATTGAGTTCGGTTTTTCGGTATTTCTACCATTGAGACTACTTCTGTGATACATTTAGAATGTCGAGGTTGTAATCTTTCTTTATCTTTTATTGTTAAAGAGTTAGTTCCTAGTGCTAATTCTTTCAATCTCAATCTCCGTTGATTCATTGAGATATTGTTTGTGTTAAGTTTAATACCGTTTATCATATTATATTATTCCTCCTAAAGGTTCTTTTAACAACCTTGCATTTTTAATTATGTAGTTCATTTGATTGTTGGTAAGGTTAGAATCTAACCAATTAACACCTTCATTTATTCTAGCTACAATCTTCTCCGTACCATCTGATACATCAACAACCATCCAACCTTTATTTTCTTTTACTAAACCGATAACTTTATTATCAATTGTTTCCCAAGATACACGAGATTTAGCATCACCGTAACTCTGGATCCTATCAAGGATGGCTTGAGTTTTGAAACTATACTCAAATAAATCATGTTTAACTTTCTGATATCGGTTAACCATATTGAGAATATCAATACTCTCATAGCCTTCTTTTAATAAATAATTCTTCATATCATTCTGATTTTCATTAACTATTTTTCTTGAAACCAAGTGGTGTAGGTATAAAACATCAACTATACTCATTGTATATTTCTTTCCCCATTTCTTTTCACTTAAAAGGATAATACCCTCAAATGAAAAAGATTCTTGTTCATTCATTTTTCTACTCATATTTTTTGTTTTTATCATTTGAAAATGCTTTTAATAACTCTTTTTTGGATTTTTCTGCACACCAAACTCTATACTCTTCCCAAGTGTTGAAAATGGTTCTGAATCTATATGGTATTATGTTCTTGTTTTTCATATTTCTAGTTCAAGGTTTATACTGTTATCTTATATAATTCCAATTAAAATTTTCAACCTCGTACTTTAACAATAGGATACAAAAAACCCTTATTAGGAACTTTTAAGTATCTAATTTTTATAACCATTTTTCAGTAAAACTAACAACACAAAACAATTGTTTTACCTACCCTGTATTTTTTACGAGTTCAGTTTTTGTATTAATCCATCGGGTGATTTCTCATAGTGTTGGGATTTCCATTTCAGGCATACTTTATACAAAATGTAGTTCTCGTTAGGTTTAGTATATCTTGGAGAAACCCACAACTCTGTTTATATAAATATCTAGTTTTTTACCAAACGATAAAAAATGCAATAAAAAAATCAAATTAGTTAAATATCACTACCGATTTTAAGGGGTTCTAACACTACTTAAATAAATTTTCGAGTAAGAATCCATTTCATTACTTTTACACTTATATGGTAGGTAAAAGCAATAAAATAGGTGAGATAGTGAGAGTTCCAATAGATAGTATCTTGGAAAATCCAATGAATTATGAGATATATAGTTCAAAACACGATAAAGAGGATGCAGATTTAGAAAGTTCTATTCAGTTATATGGACAACTAGAACCATGTATTGTAAATAAAAAAACTTCTCAACTGATTTCTGGCCATAGGAGATATAACACCATCAAAAGATTGGGAATAGAAACGATAGATGTAATCTACAAATCTGTTGGAGTGTTAGAGATAATAGAACTTATCCAATCAAATAGGCATCGAGATAAATCACTCGTAGAACGTATAAACGAGTACAGAACTCTTAAAACTGAAATGAAATCTCTACCTCTACAAAAAAGGAAAGATTTAATGGGTTCATTAAAATTAAGAGATTACCTCCACAAGGAAATTGGCATTACTCACACCAATGATGTTAGGTTACAAAGTATTGAAGATAGTGGAAACGAAGAATTATTAAATTCTGTATTGAGTGGTGAGGTATCACTAAAATCTGCATTTAAAATAATTAACAATATTGGTGGTGAAAATGAAGTAAGAGATAATCTAAAAAGTGCTATTAGAATCTCTATCAAAAATGCAAAGTATAATCTATCTATACACGATGTTTTTAGTATCGTTGAAGAGGTATATAAAAGATAAAAGTGGAAACCAAGTTTCCACTTTTTGATAAATTTCATTAAAGTTCCAATTCTTCTCTATCAATAGAATTCTATTGGTAATTCTCATTATTGTTCTTTGCTCGATTAAAATATCTTAATACTAGTTGAGCGTTATCCATTTCTGTTTTTCCCCCTTTGGAAAACGGTAAAATGTGGTCAACCTCTGAATCCTCAATTGAAAGAATTCTTTGTTTTGAGATTGCACAAATTGGATTTTTATCAAATAATTCTTTTTTTACTTGATAAGAAAAAGTTCGTTGTTCGTATCCATTATATCCAACGATTTCATCTAATTTTTCTAACCAAATATTAAATCGTTTTTTTAAAACATCTTTATTGGAAGTTTGAATCAATATTGATTCAATAAATTCTTTATTATTAATCATTAATTCAATCATAGCTTCTCGGATATAATCAGCATTTCTCAAGATTTCATTTTTTGAGTAATTTACAAATCCACATAACTGAATATCATAAAGAGCCATATTAATCCTAGTTGTAGTCCAATTCCCTTGTTCTCTTTCTTTATCGGAAGGAATATATCTCCTAAAAGCAGTTTCTCCGAAAACTACTTTTACAAGGTCAATACAATCGTTGAATCTGTTTCTATATTCTTTTGCTTTATCATCTGATAAAAAACGATTATCTCGTAATTCTTTATTACAAAACTGTTTCATACTCGGTTGATAATTCAAATGTGATTTTTCACTTAAAGCAAAAAATCTCAAAATCATACCTCTATAAATCATTCTCTTTTTGTAGTTATCTTTTTGTACTACATTGTGGAATGTTTCGTTTTCTTCAAGTTCAGATAAAAGTTTAATATAATTACCTCTATAAACGGTATTTCTTATTTCATCCTCATTAAGTTTTATAGAACCTGTATTTAATCTCTCGAAAATCTCAAATTTAACATCTTCATTAGATTCTTTTTTTATTACAATTGTATGTAAAGTTGTTTTTCTAATCTTGTTTTGGTATTCTCTATCTAACTCGGTAAACTTTTTTCTATTTAGTTCTGTATAAACTTTCAATCCAGTAAGTTTGAATGTATCTCCAGATGGGTACTTACCATTAATGAATGATAGAAATGAAGTTAATCGTTGTTGTCCATCTATAACACTATACGTTCCATCTTGTTCTTCTGCTAAATAAATTACAGGGATAGGAACATCCATAATTACAGATTCAATTAGTTTACTTGCTATTTTTGGGGTTGCAACATACTTTCTTTGATACTCTGGTTGCAAATCTAAATCACCATCTTGTAACATAGAAGCAAATTCTCGAATTGAAAAATCTTTAGCTTGCCAGACTATTTTTCTACTATCCTCTTCCTGTAATTCAAGTTCTTCATTTTCTAATACTGAATCAAAATCATCTGTTTGTTCTCGAATTAAATCATCTAATGTTCTTTCTTTCATATTATTTTGTTTTTAACCTTTTGTAACTGCTTACATTTTTTATTAATCATATATTTTTAATAACGAGATTTAAACATATTAAATTGTTGATTCAATAATTTCAATTTCATCATCCGTTAGATTGTATAGTTGGTAAACCATCGTATCAATTTCTTTATCTGTTTTTTCAATTGAATTTTTAATTTCCAATGCCTTTTTTGATTCTTGAGTAAAGAAATCTTCCCACTTTCCTTCATCCTCCAAAGATAATTTCACTTTCTTTTTACTTAATTCTTTAATAAACTCATTGTATGTGAGTAAATACCAATTTTGTAGTTTTTTAGGTAAAACTTCTAAACCTTCAAAATTTCTTTGAATTGTTCTTTGGAATTTTTCAGATTGATTCTGTAATTCTTTATTTAAAGAAAGTATTAAATCTACTTTTTCTATAAATGGTTTTTGTTGTGGTAGAGAAATTTCTACAATAGGTAACAATCTTACCTTTTGAGCCCCTATTTCAGAAAATACAGTTTTTGTAGAACTAAAATTTGTTTTATAATAGTATGAAAGAACTTTTGAATTAAATAGGGATAAAATATATTTAATATTAATCGATGATTTATAGTTTTTTTTAATATTAATTACTACAAGTGTGTGTAAACCATATAATTTATTTGTATCCAAAGTTCCAATTAATTTATTTGCTACCCTTCTGAAAAATATTTTTTCTTCTGATGTAAATATCTTTGTACTGTGACAACTATGTATCCCTTCTTTTTTGTAATCCAAATAATCACCACCCCAATTTAAAACATATCTATTTATATTTTTCCCTCCTTCTAGTACTTTTACATAATTAAAATCTAAAATTTCTTTATGAACCCATAAATCCCTACTTCCTTTTAAAGCAATTGCTTGGTTTACATCAGTTAATTCACCAAGTTTTACATTGTTTTTATCTAATTTATCTTTAATTAATTTATTTTCTTTTTTCTCATAAATATTAAAATTATAATCTAAATTATTTAAAAATTCAGATTGGTTTATTTCTTTATTTAAAGAGAATTCTCTAATTTTTGAATTGATGATTTTAATAGAATTGGTTTTTTTAGGATGCTTATTTATATAACTTAAAATAACATTTTCTACTACTGCATCTTGGAATGGTAATTCTAAAAACTGAATTATTTCAGTTATTTCACTATCATTTAATAAATCTAATCTAATTTTTTTGTAATATTCTTGAGTAAGAATTGTATTAGGAATGATGTAACTACTAATACCATTTTTTCGTGAAATAGTTAAGGATAGTTTAAGAAAAAACCCAAATGTATTTAATCTTCCCATTGAAGATTTATACCTATTTAAAAGATAATTTTTTATATGAATAGTAGTATTTGAGTCTTCTGATAATTGAACAAATGGAGGATTTCCAATCACAACATCAAAACCACCTTTCTCAAATACTTTTGGAAACTCTTGTTCCCATTTAAAGTAATTTTCAACTCCTTCAATTGGTTCATCAATTAAAGAATTACCACATTTAATATTACTACTTAAACTATTGAGTTTTCTATTCGGTTGTGCAGTTCTTAACCATAGAGAAAGTTTTGTGATTTCAACACTTTCCTCATTTATATCCACACCAAATAAATTGTTTTCTAAAATACTATTCTCAATATCACTTAACACCATAGAATCCCCAAAAAGTTTAGATTGTAATTCATCTATGTATTGATGTTCGGAGATAAGAAAATTTAATGATTGGTTAAGAAATGCACCACTTCCACATGCAGGATCACAGATTGTTAATTGTAATAACCAATTTCTATATTCAGTTAATTTATCCGATAAATTTTTAATTGTTTTCTTAATTCGTTTTTTATCTGATGTGTAATCTTCATCATTGATTTGAAGTTCGTTTTTCTTTTCATTACAAAGTTTCCCAATAGTATTATTTACTATGTACTTGGTGATATACTTTGGTGTATAGAACACCCCATCTTTCTTTCTTTTAGTGTTGGTTTTATCTACTTCACCATTCTTTAATTCATTAGAAATTTCTTCAATTTCAGTTAATGAATTTTCGAAAATGTGTCCAAGAATATTCACATCAACTTCACTCTCAAAATCATATTCTGATAACTTCTTGGTGTGAAGAAACAATAGTTTATCATCAATCAAAATATTATCTAAAATTTCATCCGATTTAAACAATCCACCGTTATAAGGGAATACATCATACCTTTTACCTTTAAAGCCTGTATTTAGGTATCCAAAATACTTTTTAAACCTATTATATAGTGGTACTTCCACATCCTTCTCAATTAAATCTTCCCAATCATCTAAAATTAAACGTACCGAGTTTGGAGGAAGCAGAAATTTATCTTCTGCAAAGAATAGAAATAGAAATCTATCTAAAAGTTTTTGAGATTTTTTAAACAACAATAGTTTATCATAACCTTGATTTAATGCAATAAGATTCTGATATAATTCTCTTTTAAAGAGTGAGTAATCTTTGTATAATTTTTTAGTAATTAAATCTTCTTGAGAAATTGATTCAGATTTTAATTTAAGAGGTATATCATTTTCAATACTATTTGTACTTAAACACAGATACATTAAATTGAATTCATCTTGTGTGAGTTCAAATAAATTAAATTCTATAAATTCAGTAGCATCTTGAATATAAAATCTTAATTTTTCGAAATTAGATGTAATAACATAAGTACAATTAGGTTGATTGGTTTTGTATGAAAATGCTTGTACTTCAACTTTTCCTAAATCAGTTGTGTTAGTTCCTTTGAGTTCAATTACACACTTTACCGTTGTATTAAAAATTAATGCCCCATCAACTTTTCTACTATCTTTTATATTTTTTAATTCTGTAACTAAATTATAATTTTCATCTGGTTCTTTGATATATCCAAACACCTCTACAAACAACTTTATTAAAAAACCTTCTTGAAATTGTTCTTCTTTTAATACACGAATTCTATCCTGAGTACCTTTATCATGAAAGAATTCTCTAAATAAACCCCACTTTGAAATCAGTAAATCTTTACTTTGTGAAGAAATATATTTTTTAATTATGGTATTTTGAAACATATATCAAATTTAGTGTTTTTTTATTTTTTGATAAACTTTAAGATAGGTTCTACCTTAACAAACTTATCTCTTTCTCCATCGTAATATCGGTTATATATTCTTTCTGTATCCAATCCCAAGTATCTCTGCATTTTCATACCAATTTCATATTTGAATTCAAATCCAATATCTTCGATTACTGAAAGTGTATCTAATTCTAATGGTAATTCTTTTGTATCTGCAATATTGAGAAGAAGAACTCCGCCCTTTTTCAGCAAATCATACCCAATTTGAAAAGTGTCCCTAATGTATCCATTCACCCATTCTTCATATGATGGGTAGAGGTTATAGGATTGTTCTTTATCTATGGAGTATTGTTCTAAATTAAAATATGGGGGTGATGTAAGTATTAAATCTACTTTTCCTTTATAGGTTTTGTAATCATCTGTTTCATTGAACCGAGTAGAACTTATTTGATGAACTTTGAAAGTTGATTTAACACCTAAATTTTCCTCAATAAATTCACCAATCCTCTCATATGAACGAGTTTGAAATATATTAGAATTAACATCACAGCCCAAGTAATTTATATTCTTTTTTGAAGTTATAGAACCCATTAATCTTCCACCCCATCCACTACAAGGGTCATATACAATTCCTCCACTCTTGGGTAAATACTTTTCATACAAATATCTTGCTACCAATGGTGAGAAATTTACTGGTACATTTCCAAAACCAACCCTTGATGTGTGTATGATATGTTTTACAACCCTTGTTTCTTTGTTAAAAGAACGAAGATGAAACAATTTTTCAATTTCTAATTCCCTTCCAAGATTTCTTATGTGGTAATCTTCTATAACCTCTTCTTTTCTTAAATTCTGAATTTGTTTTTTAGTAAATGCAAGATGGAAATCTCTACGAGCAGGAATAATAATTAAACCAAACTTCTCCTTATCTAAAGTTTTATAATTATCCTTCTCCTTCATCATTTTTGAAATCATGTACATTTTATCTTGCTTAAGATTTCGTGTGAAGGTTCTTACAAATTTTAATTCTAAAGATGGTTCTTTTAATACATCATACATTGAAACATCACCAACACGAGTTTTATGAAGTGATGGTTGAAACTGATTACAAGAGGAGCCGAAATACCAATCGTTAGCTAATATATATTCATATACATCATCCCCCTTTTTATACATTCGTTCAACATCGAAAGCAATTAACTTTTCAATATCTTCAATTATTCCTTCTTTATCCTTGCCGATGTAAGGTGGTATATCATGGTTATTCCATTGTTCTAATAGAAATGTTCTTACAACTAAAATAAACTCCTTAAACTCGTTGTAATCCATTCTATTAACCTCTTCAAATGTAATGTTGAGGTCTTTATTCTCTCCAACAGGATTTCTACCAAATGGAAGTGTATTGGTTAAAATGTTTTCTTCTTTTTCAATTCTCGTAGAATGAGTTATAAAACTCTTCGTTCCCTTGGATTTGAAAGTTTCAACTCCCAACATTTCACTTTGTGCTCCATCGTATGCTTGTTTCAAAGTAAGTTCTCCACTTTCGTATAACTGATGAATATGAGGATATTTGGAGATAAGTTTTAACTTAACCATCTCTTCCATTAACTTCTTTTTCTTACCAAATTCTTTTCTATCCATCATTAGTGTAAAGATAGATAATTACAATTTTACACACGTGAGTTAATTACCCTATCATCATTCTGTGGTTAAAAAATTGTTCCTCGATATATTTTTGTGTCCGATTAACCTTTTAGAAAAAAAGTATTTTGTCAATTACGACTAACTTCCCCCTATTTGTTAGGTTTTAGCTAAAAAAAAGTGTCGTAAACAATATAAATAGTCAATATGAGTAAACTGAAAGCTAACGGATAATCAATCCATTTTGGAACTTTTATTCCTTTCTTTTCTAATATCTTTCTTCCGTTAAAAAAAAAGAAAATACCAAAAACTAATATAGCATATAATACATCTTTCATAATTATTGATTAATGGTTTTAACAAATTTAGTGTTTTTTTTATTGACGTTTTTGATGTTATTTCTTGAAAATAGTGGGGTTTAGGGAATTTTGTTTGTGTAAAAAGTGGAAACTAGGTTACACTTTTGTATAAAAAAGGGGTATAGTGTTTTTTATATACAGAAAAAGGCAGTTTTACCCCTTAAAATAGGTGATTTCATTTGTTTTTTAGATAAAAAAGGGGTATATTTGAGTATATCTTAAAAATATAGATATTATGAGTGATAAATTAGTAATTCGTTATGTAAGAGTCTCAACTTTTGAACAAACCACAGATAAATACAAGAAGGAAGATGATGAAAAGAATGGTATTCATACTATTGAAGAGAAAATAAGTGGATATAAAGTTGGTTTATTTGATAGGGAGAAAGGTAAGTTGATAAAACAAATGATTTTAGAAGGTAGAGTAAAGGAAATTATCTGTTATTCAGTTGATAGAATATCTCGTTCAGTTAAAGACCTAACGGAAATCATTTCATTCTTGCATAAAAACAATGTTTGTTTAGTTATTGAGAATCTTGGTGTAAGGAGTTTGGTTGAGAAAGAGGTTAATGGAGTTATTGAATTTGTTGAAACACCAACGATTAACTTTTTAATTTACTTACAAGGTTGTTTTGCAGAATTAAACTATTGGGAGAGAAGAGAAAAACAAGCACTTGGGATTTCTAAAGCGAAAGAGATGGGTGTGTATAAACAAAACGATAAGGTTAGAGGTAAAGAGAAGATGGAGAATTGGATAAACAAACCTAAAATCCAAAAGGCTATTAAGTTTTTGAGAGAAAACCCATGTATGAAGAATTGTGATGTTGCAAAACTTTGTGATTTACACTACCATTCTGTGAGGAAAGTTAGAAAGTTAGTTGGTATAGAGAAGATGGAACAGAAAGAAGGTGAGGAGTATGTAAAAGGATTACAAGAACAACCATTAGTATCTCCATTTGAATTTGTAGAATTGATGAGTGATTAACTTTAATTAATCTTTACTCAAAAATCAACAGTTCTTTCTCCCTTATCTACTTTAACTAATTTATTATTTTCAAAATAGTAATAATGGTCATAAACTAACTAAAAAGATTAAACAGAAGTTTAATCGTAGAATACTAACACATAAAATTAATGATAAAAAGACTTGGAATTTAACTCAGTTCCTTGTTGGTAACTGGATATTTAACAACAACTTTTATTTTCTTGAATTGGTGGACAAGCAACTGTTCCGTAAGAACAATAAACACAACAATCTCCTTTTTTTGGTTTCAAAACTGTTTTACAATTCTCACACTCGTAAAAGAATTGACAAGCATTTGTTGGCATATCTTCTACTTTTTTATGTCCACAATCTGGACAAACAATTTCTGATTTTAATTGAATTTCCATTAGTTTTCTTTTTTGTCGGTTACTTTATAACCTGTTGAGTTAATTGCTTTCTCGATTTCCGTTTCGTTAGTTTTGGTTTTGTCAAATTCAATAACTGCGTTTCCATTCTCGTAGGATGCTTTTGAGTTTACAATTCCGTTGAGTTTATTTACTTCGTGATTTACGTGTTCTTCACAACTCACACAAGTCATTCCACTGATTTTAAATTCAGTTTTTTTAATGTCTGATTTGTCAACTACGATTATTTGCTTTTCCGTGTTTGGGTAAAAAATTCCTGAATAGTAGGGGAAAGCAAGCATTACAATTACAAATGCAGTTACAATTCCTAAAAACTTTCTTGATTGAATAAATTTCGGTTTTTCGTCCGTCTCACATTCACAGTCAATTTCTTTTTGAGGTTTTATTTTTTGATACCAAGCAAAAGCAAGAACTAAAATTGTCAGTCCAATTAGATAAGGTCTAAAAGGTTCTATCCAAGAAAATGTTGAAGCAATTCCACTTGTTCCCGCGATTAGAGCCAAAACTGGTGTAATACAACATAAAGAAGCAGTAATTGATGTCAATAAACTAGTACCTATTAATTTGTTTTCATTTTTCATTTTTCTACTTGTTACTAACTCCTTTTATGTGGAATAAACCTCCTATTTATAAGTCTCTGTTTCAGGATAATAAGAACTTTTGTTCTCGTTTATACTTCAAATATATTAAATTGGTTTGGTTGAAACGTTTGTAGATGAAAAAAAAACAGGATATAATAAAAAATCTTATTAAATACTTAACGTAGATGTTGTTAAAACAAGAATCAGTTTTATCTTCAAGTGAAGTTGTAGAATTGATGAGTTAGAAAGGGTTTTTAAGTAAATCACTTCTCATTTTATCATATTCTTTTTTAGTAATCATATCTTTAACTGCATCCAATTCCTCTAATTTTTGTTTAAGAGTTTTCTTTGGAATAGTAAAACCATCTACATTTAATTTTTCTACCTCTTCATCATCCTTTATAATCGTTTTGTGAAGTTTTAAGAATGGAGTGTTTGGTTTTTTATGTATCTCTTCTTTTAACTTAAAGTAAGATTGGAAAACTTCAGTTTTTTTATGCCCTGTCATCGTCATCAATTCGTTATTGGTGAAATTCCCATCCATTACCATATTGTAGATATAGGTTCTCCTACCAACATGTGATTTCATCACTTCATAAAGTTTTTTTCCTTCTCTTGTTAATTCCTTACCTGATGAACCAATTGTTCTTACCACAAATGGTCTATTCAAACCAATTATCTTACATATTTTTTTAATGTGTTTGTTAAACTTTATATCACTAATGAAGTTTCCGTTTGTAGTTAAAGGAAAAAGATAATCTCCCTTTTTCTTTCCTCTACTATACTTCTTATATATCTCAAAACTTACTTCATTAACTCTTGGGATGGCCTCTGTTTTTGTTTTCTTTTGATAATACTTAAAAAAACCCTCAACACCATCTTTAATAGTTGAATTTGAACTTCTTTCTCCGTGATAGAAATTCTCAAGTTTCATCACTATTCCATCACTATATCTGCACCCAACACTACACAGAAAAACAAATAAATCTTTATACACCTCATAAGTTGTATATGTTTGTAATCCGTATTTAGTTTTATCGTGTATATATTCTACAATACTATCTTTGTTATCCTCTGTTCTTGTATCACCTTTTAGTTTTAGGTGTTTGTAGTAATCTTCACTTTGAACCCATTCAGTTTTCCTATTCTTAATTTTGGGAGTAAGGAAATTAAAATCTGTGAAGTTGTATATTTTTTGGAGTTCCTCATTTTTTAAGAATGGTTTATCCTCACCCTTCCCTATTGAAACAGATTTTTGTAATTCTTTTGGTTTTTCAACCTTATGGTATTCCTTTGAAACCTTACTATACCATCCACAAAACTGATTAAGAACACCAAATCTTTTTTCAACTGAACTTGGAGCTAAATTTTTATCAAATAACCATACCATTAAATCTCTTGAAAATTCTTCATCCAAATCATCAATCAAAAGAGTATCATTTATCTTTTCTCTTTCTTTAATGAAGTTCAATACATCATTGGTTTTTGATTTCGTGCTATTTCTAGTTTCTTGTTTGATTAGTTCATTATTCATATAATTTTCTAACCACTCTTTAATCAAATTAAATACTGGTAAAGATGAAATACTTGTAGTTTCTTTCACCTTCTCTCTCTTTTTTAACTCAAGTTTTAGTTGTTCGGTTGAGAGTAATGCATCATTATTTTTATACCGATTTACAAGAGTTTCTAATTTGGTTCTTAAAGTATCAATTTGAAGGTTCTTTAACTTATAATCTTTATCACTTCTTTTAACCTTCTTTTTAACCTTATCCCAATCACTTATAACACACGATATACCTGTGAAAATCTTGGTTTTTTTATGATTATTGAAGTAAGTGAAATGAGGGGAAACTTTATCCGCTTTTTTCTCTAATTTTTGTGTAAGAAACAAACTACCCATAAGTGTAAAGGTAGTAAATTATATTATTTTGTCCCCTTATAATAAAACAAAAAAGTTAAAGTATTTAATATCAATAACTTATGTTGTAATTTTTAAGTCTGAAGAGAACCTAAACCGATGTATTTTCTTAAGAAATTATATTCTTTTGTCCCCTTGGTTGTCCCCTTTTAACAAAACAAAACCCTTAAAGTATTGAACTTTAAGGGTTTATCTTCTAAATTTGCGGTCTGGACGGGACTCGAACCCGCGACCCCCTGCGTGACAGGCAGGTATTCTAACCAACTGAACTACCAGACCGTTGCTCTTAGCGGTTGCAAATATAGCATAGATTTTAATATCTGCAAATTTAAAATGATAAAATTATTTATTTTTCTTTCTACTTATTAGATACGAAGTTAAAACGGTATTATAACCACTATTTATATCTATAGGTAGATAATCAATTTTATATTGTAAACATTTATTCTTCAATTCTTTAAAATAATTACCCACCAATTGGGTGTATTTTTCTTGCACATTTTCTGCGTTAATATTAACTTCCTCTCCGGTCTCAACATCAATAAATTTTTTGGGAGAATTATCAAAATTGAAGTTAAATTCTGTTTTTCCGTCATACGTATGAAACAAAACTACTTCATGTTTCTTATATTTAAGATGTTTTAAAGCTTCAAATAATACAGCATTGTCTTTATTTGGTTGAAACATATCTGTGAAAACAAAAATTAAAGAACGTCTGTGTAATTTTTCTGCGATTTCATGTAAATATTTATACGTATCTGTTGCCGCAGTAGATGTAGAAACCAACAATTGTTCTAATTGATATAACAACATGCTTCTATGGCGCTCACTTCCTTTCTCTGGAGCATAATATTCATAGCTATCGGCATAAATACTTAACCCAACCGCATCTCTTTGTCTTTTTAAAATCTCCATTAAAGAAGCAGCTGCAATGGCCGAAAAACCAACTTTATTTAAGGTACTTAATGTTTGTTTTTTTACAATAGGATAGTGCATGGATGCAGAGTTGTCTATAACAATATGACATCTAAGATTGGTTTCCTCCTCATACTTTTTAGTATACAGCTTTTCTGTCTTTGCGAATAGTTTCCAATCTATATGACGCGTACTTTCTCCTGTATTGTATAATTTATGTTCAGAAAACTCAACAGAAAACCCGTGAAACGGACTTTTATGAATTCCTGTAATAAAACCCTCAACCACTTGTTTTGCAAGTAGCGATAAATTTTTTATTTCAGATGATTTTACTTCAGATACATTCATGCTATTTTTTAATACTTTTTGCTCTTGTTAAATTATCTGTAGTTTGTAATAGTTTCTTTAATAAAATTAGATTGTAATTTTAGATTCTAAAAATAAAAAAAGGTTTGACGTTAGCCAAACCTTTTCTATATTATAAAAAATTAAAACTACTTATATAGCAGCATCAATTTTACCTGTGTACACATTTTTAGGTGCAACACCTACTTGCTTATCTACAACTTCTCCGTTTTTAAATATTAAAACAGTTGGTATATTACGTACTCCGTATTTGGCAGCAAATTCTTGATTTGCATCAACATCTACTTTACCAACAATAGCTTTCCCATCATATTCAGCATGAATTTCATCAACAATTGGCCCAACCATTCTACAAGGTCCACACCAAGCTGCCCAAAAATCTACCAATACTGGTTTGTCAGATTTTAATACTAATTCTTCAAAATTTGCGTCTGTAATTTCTAATGCCATTCTTTATATTTTTTTAATTATTATGTCAATTTTGTATCACAAAAGTAATCATTTTATTTACTTTCTAGTTTTCAAAAAATTACTTTTTCTTATTTCTCTATCAATAGACTTTATGCTTGGCAATAAGGAGTTTATATATAATTTAAAATAATTCGGATGCTATTGCATGAATGTTATCACTTTTTCCCATTGAATAATAATGTAAAACAGGCACTCCTGCTGCCAATAACTCTTTAGATTGCTGAATTGCAAATTCTACACCCACTTTTCTTACATCTAAATTTGTCTCACATTTTTCTACTTCTCTTATTAAGTGCTCTGGTAAATCTATTCTAAATACTTGTGGCAATATTTGTAAATGACGTTTTACTGCTAATGGCTTAATTCCGGGTATAATGGGTACATGAATGTTCATTTCTCTTGCCGCTTTTACAAATTCAAAATATTTCTGATTATCAAAAAACATTTGCGTAACAACATAATCTGCACCTGCAGCTACCTTTTCTTTCAAACGTTTTAAATCTGTTTGCAAAGAGGGTGATTCTAAGTGTTTCTCTGGATACCCAGCAACTCCAATACAAAAATTAGACGTATCCGCTGCTTCTATTACATCATGTAGATACTTGCCTTTGTTTAAGTTCTTGATCTGATTAACCAACTGCGTTGCGTATTTATGACCATCTTTAGAAGCTTCAAAATATTTTTGATGACTCATAGCATCTCCACGCAATGCCATTACATTATCTATTCCTAAATAATGACAATCTACCAGTAAATACTCTGTTTCTTCTTTTGTAAACCCTCCACACAATACATGTGGTACTGTATCTACGTCATATTTATGCTTTATTGCAGCACAAATACCAACCGTTCCTGGTCGCATTCTAGTTATTTTCCGATCTAATAATCCTTCTTTTTCTAAGTACACATATTCCTCCCTAGAAGTAGTTACGTCTATAAATGGCGGATTAAACTCCATCAAAGGGTCTATATTGTTGTATAATTCTTGAATATTATTTCCCTTTTTTGGCGGAATAATTTCAAAAGAAAATAATGTTTTGCCATTTGCTTTTTTAATATGTTCTGTAATCTTCATGACTTGTAAATTTGCTTGCACTGCTATTTTTCAGTGCATCTGTATTTTATTTATTCTTCCGCTAAATTTGGGTACAACCATTTTTCAGCTTTCTCTTTTGTAATTCCTTTTCTTATCGCAAAATCAGTTACCTGATCATCCGTGATTTTTCCTAAACCAAAATATTTTGCTTCTTTATTTGCAAAATAATATCCAGAAACTGCTGCTGCTGGCCACATGGCTAAACTTTCTGTAAGCGTAACACCAATATTTTCTTCAACTTTTAAGACGTCCCAAATGGTTTCCTTTTCTAAATGATCCGGACACGCAGGATATCCTGGCGCAGGACGAATGCCTTTATAGCTTTCTTTAATTAAATCGTCATTTGTTAAACCTTCATCTCCATCGTAACCCCAATGCCTCGTTCTAACTTGTTTGTGTAAATATTCTGCCAATGCTTCTGCAAAACGGTCTGCAATTGCTTGCGCCATAATTGCATTATAATCGTCTTCTTTTACCTTGTAACTGTCTGCTAATTCTTGTGCACCATAAATAGCCACGCAAAAAGCACCCATATAATCAGTTTTATTGGTTTCTTTTGGCGCTATAAAATCTGCTAATGCAATGTTCGGAATTCCTTCTCGCTTTTTTAATTGCTGACGTAAAGTTCTAAAAACCCCTATTTCTTTCCCTTTTTTCTGAATAGAAATATCATCTTCATTAATAGTATTCGCTTCAAACAAACCAAAAATTGCTTTTGGCTTTAATAATTGCTTTGCAATAATTTCTTTAATCATTGCTTGTGCTTCAGCATACATAATCGTTGCTTGCTCACCAACCACCTCGTCTGTTAGAATATCTGGAAATTTTCCATGCAGATCCCAACTTCTAAAAAATGGACTCCAATCTATATACGGAAGCAATTCTTTTAAGCTTAGTTGTTCTAAAACTTGAATACCTAACTCTTTTGGCTTGCATATTTGAGAAGTTTCCCAAGCTATTTTATACTTCCTCTTGCGCGCTTCTTTTATAGATATATATGACTTTTCTTTCCCTCGTTTTAAAAACTTAATTCTAAATTCGTCATAATCCTTTTTCAACTTTGCTGTATATAAATGACTTGTTTTCGGATTCAATAAATCTCCCACAACCGTAACCGCTCTCGAAGCGTCATTTACGTGTACTACCGCATTTGTATATTGTGTATCTATCTTAACAGCAGTGTGTGCTTTTGAAGTAGTAGCCCCACCAATTAACAACGGAACTTTAAACTCTTGACGTTCCATTTCCTTAGCCAAATACACCATTTCATCTAACGAAGGGGTTATCAAGCCACTTAAACCAATAATATCTACGTTCTCTTTTTTAGCAGCTTCAATAATTTTTTCTGGAGCAACCATAACTCCTAAATCTACAATCTCATAATTATTACAACCCAAAACAACACTCACAATATTTTTACCAATATCATGCACGTCTCCTTTTACTGTTGCCATTAAAATTTTACCTAACGCCTTTTGTTCTTCTCCTTTGTCTTTTTCAATAAACGGATTCAAATACCCTACTGCCTTCTTCATTACACGAGCAGATTTTACTACTTGTGGCAAAAACATTTTTCCTGCTCCAAATAAATCTCCTACTACATTCATTCCAATCATTAAATGCCCTTCAAT
>Ga0209502_10001933_pt1 | contig 18057 bp, 13 predicted proteins | sample ArcticOcean_MG_C_10_FD_187442 | JGI IMG/M metagenome (GOLD analysis project Ga0209502, IMG submission 187442) | Marine microbial communities from western Arctic Ocean - ArcticOcean_MG_CB11_90 (SPAdes) (version 2) | ecosystem: Environmental > Aquatic > Marine > Oceanic | place: Arctic Ocean...
GGACGCACAGACAGCCCGCAAGGTTTTTATATCCTCCTTGGCTCTGTTCAATAAAACACTTCCCAATAATCTTGTTGAACGCGTGATGGCGCACACTCTCGTGATAAACCCCTTGTTCCTCCTTACGCTTGCAGAAGAGCTCCGCCTGTTTGGAGAGCATGAGCAGTTGACTGAGCGGTTGGATTACTATCTGAGCAGTTTAACCGTTGATGATTTATTCGAGCGTGTTCTTGAGCGCATTGAGGGGGACTTCGGTGCCAAAACTCTTGAAGAAATAATGAGTGCACTCTGGGCTGCCCGTGCGGGTTTGAGAGAAGAGGAAATCCTTAGTTACTTGGGTCTAAAGCCCATGCAGTGGGCCTACATCCGCAATGCCTTGGGTCCATCTCTCATCGATGCATCAGGTCGGTTGATATTTGCACATGACTACATGCGGATTGCCGTTTCTGACAGATATATGGCTGGCAACAATACAATCGGCAATGAAGGGCAAAGTCAGGAGGCCCTTAAGCTCAGGTGCAACGCCCATAGTAAACTCGCCAAGTGGTTTGAAAGCCATGCATTCAAAGAAGACAACAGTATCGTGTCCAATGAGCGCGCAGTTGAGGAAATCCCATATCAATTACAACACGCCAAAAACTGGAAAAAACTCCAGACCACACTGACCAGCAGAGACATGCTCGTTGCGATCCTAGAGCATCGCAGTGAGCAAGAGCTCCTGTCCTACTGGCTCACACTTGAAGCAAACATCAAAACCAATATCGAAACTCAGTATGAAAAAGCCTGGAAAAAATGGAGACTTGATCAAACAAAGGAAGCTACAGGTGATCTAGCTGATATAATCGCCGACTTCTTAACCTATGCAGGGAGATATAGTGCGCTCGCGAAAAGACTTAGATACTTAACAGTCGCGAATAAAACTCAAATATTTGGCGAGAGACATACGCAAACCAACATAGCTCTCGACAAGTTGGCCAACTTGCTTCGCTCGATCAATGAATTCGATGTTGCAGAATCATTTTTTCGAAGAGCGATAAACATTGCTGAGCATATCTACGAAAGAGATGATCCCGAGCTAAGTGATAGATACACTGGTTTGGGTTTACTGCTTCTCGAGTGCAAAAAAAACTACGATGAAGCTGAGAAATATTTACAATTAGCACTGTCAATAACTGAGAATAGTAAGGTGCGCGATGAACATAATTTAGCAATTGATTATAACAATTTGGCAAATTTGTTTGAAGAAGTTGGGAAAACCAAAGAAGCTGAAAAAGCTTACCGTTATTCACTATTGTTGAGACAAAAAAAATTAGGGGCGGATCATCCAGCGACAGCAATAGCTAAAAACAATTTAGGGCTATTCTTATCTAATGCAGGACAACTGCAAGCCGCCGAACCGTTACTTAGGGCAGCTCTGCAGATACGAGAAAAAAGACTTGGAACTGAACATCCAAGAACGTCGGTATCCATAAACAATCTTGCTATACTCCTTGACAGAAAGGGTGAATATGCAGAGGCAAGATTACTTTATGAGAGGTCATTGGACATTCGTAAGGCCGTTTGGGGTGAGCAACATAGCAGCACTGCAAGAGCCTGTAGGAATCTCGCTAGATTTTTATTTCAGCACAAGGACTACATCACTGCGATTTTTCTTCTAGAGAAAGCACTAGAAGTACAAGTGAATGTTTTTGGCATCAAACATGAGGAAACAATATCTACTTCAGAATCGCTTTCGTTAACTTACTACAAGCTTGCAGAACAAAACGATGAGCAAAAAAACTACATTGAAGCGACGAGTTGGTATGAAAAAACTCTCGAAATAGAAAAGGAATTCCTGGGACCGGAGCATGAAGACCTAATTATTACACACTATAAATTGGGAAAAGTATTAGCTAATCAATCAAATTACTCGGCTGCTGAAGAACATTATCGCAAGGCCTTAAAAATAGAAATAGGTGCTATTGGACACGATCACGAAGATATTGCGGTTACGTACTATAGCTTGGGTAAAACTTTAGCAGAACAAGCAAAGTATTCGGAGGCTGAGGATTTCTTTCAGAAAACACTTAAAATTGAGCTTCGAGAATTGGGGGAAGATGATCCAGAGATTGCACTGACATTTTTATCGATCGGAGAGTGTCAATTTCACCAAGCTAAATTCGACGACGCAGAGCTAAATCTTCAGAAAGCCTATACGCTTCAATTAATAGAATATGACGAAAAAGGTAAAAATTTAGGGCGCGTTTTACGCCTTTTATATGAAACCTTCAACGCACTTGGCAAGCTTGAACAAGCTCAAAAAACTATGCTTAAGCTGGATGATCTAAATAAATGACAATTCAACGATGACGCATGATTTTTTAATCTTAACAACTTTACGCGCGTATCCAAACCTCAAAGCAGCCTACGAAAAATTTCAAACGCCGTAATTAATATAACCTTTTTTAAGCATTACCTGGAACACTTTCGTCGTTAATTCAATATCGATCAGAGCACTATGCTGGACACGTTTTGAGCAATCAACAGCGAAATAATCACAAAGACTATAGTATTCTTCCAGAAAGCCAATGAAAAAGGGACGAGCCTAATCTGACAGTGCCATTTCTATTTCTTTGATCCATTTAGAGAAAAAAGCTTTTCCTTAATTAAACGAGCCTCCGCATCGTTCTTATTCGCGATTAACGTCTTTAATAAAAGTTCCAAAACTCTTTTTAGCTCAGGATTATTTTCGCCATCTTCCATGAGCTGCAAAGAATATGCTTTTCTGAGGTTTTTTTCAGCTTCCGTAAAATCACTTAGATGATATTGACATTCTCCTAATGACAAAAAGGTCAGGGAGAGCACAACATCATTTGGACCTAATTCATCTACTTCAATGCTCAAACACTGGCTAAAATAATTACATGCTTGAGCAAATAGTCTTTGCTCATAAAATATCTCGCCTAAATTATAAAATGAAGCGGCGAGATTGATGTGCCTTTCTCCCAACTCACCAATTTCAATCTCGATTAATCTAAGGGAGTAATTGGTGGCTTCTTCAAAAGCTCGATCTTTCTTTAATTTGTAAACATACCAATACAGTGCTTGAGCTTTGGGTGAGCTGCTATTTTGGCCCTCTAGCTGATTGACTTCCTCGAATATAGCTTCTGCAGCTTCTAAATCACTCTTGTAACTGAGTAGAACAGCTAGGCTATATTTGGAGGATATCGACCAAGAATGTTGCACACCTAATTTTTTAGATATTATTTTGTGTGAGCGCCGAAATAAAGCTTCCGCTTCAGTGTAATTACCCATATCGTTTAGAAGCGTAGCGAGAGAGTTTAGACTTTGAGCTACGTCGATGGAATTCTTGCCATACCTGTTTTCTTTAATCTTCAGGTCCAGACCATAGGATTCTCTTGCTTCGTCATATCTTTCGGTCCAACTAAATAAATGGCCAAGGTTGTTGAGAACGTCTGCAGACCTTGGATGCTCTGATCCGAGCACATTATTCATTACAGTTAGTGCTTCGATCAGCAACGGTTCTGCGCCAACATAATCATGGTCGATATCCATCATAAATATGGCTAATTGTGACATTGCTCTGGCTGTTAATGGGCTGTCTTTTCCTAAATGGGATGAGTAAATTTTCACTGCTTTGTGGAGTAAATTTTTTGCCTCAACATTGTCGCCACTTTCTGTGCTCCACAGCAGCCCACCCAGTGCTAACAAATCATCCGCAGTTTTTAAGTGGTTTTTACCGTAAAGTTCTTGGCGAATTGATAAAACCTCACGGAGCAGAGGTTCGCCTTCTTTAGACGTAAGAGTCGCAACACTCGCCAGCCCTTTTTTTTCATCAGCAACCTCATCGCTGACTGCACCAAATACAGAAGTGGCACTCTCAATAACATCTTTATAAATTTCAATAGACTCGTTGAATTTCTCTTTTATAGAAAGCAATTGGGCAAGTTCTCCGTTGGCTAGAACATATTTTTTATGTTGTTGATCAAAGTTAATTAATCGGTTTGCGACCATTATACGGTGAACTCTTTCAGTGAACTCTCTATACCTTCCTGCGTACATTAAGAACTGTGCGAGCTGTTGAGCTATATCTCCAGTTTTTTCTTCTGTTTCATGGGATTTCCATTTATTCCAGGCTTTGTCATACTGTGTTTCGATATCAGTTTTGATGTTTGCTTCGAGTATGAGCCAGTAGGAGAGGAGCTCTTGTTCACTACGATCCTCTAGGATCGCAACGAGCATATCCTGTTCCGTGAGCGTGGATTGCAGTTTTTTCCATTCCTGCGCCTGTTGCCATTGATAGGGGATTTCCTCGGATGCGCGATCATTAGAAACTATATTGTCGTCTTCTTTGAATGCATGGCTTTCAAACCACTTGGCGAGTTTACTATGGGCGTTGCCCCTGAGCTTTAGGGCCTTCTGACTTTGCCCTTTATTACCAATTGTATTGTTGCCAGCCATATATCTGTCAGAGACGGCAATCCGCATGTAGTCATGCGCAAAGATCAACCGACCTGATGCATCAATGAGGGATGGGCCTAAGGCATTGCGGATGTAGGCCCACTGCATGGGCTTTAGACCCGAGTAACTAAGGATTTCCTCTTCTCTCAAACCCGCACGGGCGGCCCAGAGTGCACTCATTATTTCTTTAAGAGTTTTGGCACCGAAGTCCCCCTCAATGCGCTCAAGAACACGCTCGAATAAATCATCAACGGTTAAACTGCTCAGATAGTAATCCAACCGCTCAGTCAGCTGCTCATGCTCTCCAAACAGGCGGAGCTCTTCTGCAAGTGTGAGGAGGAACAAGGGATTTACCACGAGAGTGTGCGCCATCACGCGTTCAACAAGATTATTGGGAAGTGTTTTATTGAACAGAGCCAAGGAGGATATAAAAACCTTGCGGGCTGTCTGTGCGTCCAATGGCATCACGCTGACGCTTGCCCACTCCCCCTTGTCCTGCAAATTACCATTGACTTCACCAGGAAGTGTGGAGACCACCAGATGAACGTGCTTTGGCAACATGCTTGGAAACCAGCGAAGGTCACGGCGACCAGAAAGGCTATTGAGCGCATCAATTACAAATAGAAATTTCTTACCCTGCATTTCGCACCATGCGCTTGCATTCGCCAGCCAGATCGGAAGGCTGTCCAATAGTTCATCAGGATCAGAGGCAAGATCATCTGTGCTCTCTGTCTTGCGCTTAATGCATTCAATCAAGCGCCTGACCAGAAACACAGGATCCGTTGCATCCGCTGTTGCGCCTAGAAAGTGTGTATGCACTTCAATATCTTTTTCTCTATCACTGACAGACTTAAGCCAGTTCGAAAGCAATGCGCTTTTACCCCCTCCTGAGGGACCATCAACCAGTATCCATTGCTTCCCATCAAACAGTGCTTTGTCCAATGCCGTCAGATAGGGATCACCACCAATGTAAAGCCGCTGTCGTGGCAGGGCATAAGCCTCATGCTGCAGGTTTTCGCGCTCAAAGGCGTCAGGGATATCAGAGGCTGGAAACTCACGGTCCAGGATCTCCCAAAGATCTTGCTCCAAAAGCTCTGCAAGATGTGCGGGTGTCTTATAGTCTTCATGAACCGGAAAGCCGCTCTCTCTTATCGTGGTCTTCAGGGCTTTCTGGCGTATCTCATCATCAGCGGATGCGGCTACATAGTCTCCCCCTTTTGAGGAGGAATACTCAAAGCTTCTGAAGTAAAAAAGGGCACGCCCTGCCATATGGGGGTTGTTTAAAACACCGTGCATTATCTCTAGTTCGGTGACACTTTTGCCACCGCGGTGCTCTTCAAGCCATGACTGACTTTCTAAAACATTTGGCGAATAAGCATCTGGTGGAGGAACCCACCCATAGCGTTCTCCCAGAAAGCCAATGAAAAAAGGTCGAGCCCGATCAATCTCTGATAGGCAAATCGGTAAAACATCACCACGCTCTGCTTCCTCCGCCGTAATGCCCCAGCGTAAATCAACATCAATCAAATCGACAAAGCGAGATTGTAAGCGAGCGCGTAACGTCGGGAATAACTGGCGCACCAATAAATCACGTTCTTCGCCAAAATCACGAAACGTGGAGGATAAAAATATGCGTACTACGCGTCCAGACATCAATCCACTCCGATACTTGAACCGGTCCTATTAGAAGGATGGTAATTTCACTTTTAAAGCAAGCCAGAAATGCCCTAAACTTATTCTATTCACTTGAGATAACCAAAAAGCTTAGCAAGTTTGAGCATCACTTTATTTGTACATTTTTATTGTTCAGACTTATGTTACTTTAACAACAAGCTAATCACTAATGATGATTATTTTAAATTTGGCATCAGACTTTACATTAATGCTTCAGGCATCAAAAAATGTCAGTACCCTTTTATAAAGAGTAAAGAGGCTTATTTTTGAATCTCAATTATTTAAAATGCTGTGCAATGTTCATGACTTATGCTGGGAGTTGCAAGGAGCCTCTTTCTGAGCCAAACGTTGCTCCCTGAGTCCGTATCGGTCTAGTGCTTTGAGCAACACAATACCCATAAGGATCATTATAAAGGAGAAGGGGACTGCACCAACAATCATGGCAGCTTGAATCGCGTTTAAATCTCCAGTTAGCAAAAGTGCCCGATCTAATCGACAGAATCTTTTATACAACCGAAACATTCAATGACGTAGACAATATTACGGTGTGCCGCAGCGGCAAAGTGCTAAGATCGACCTACTTTCTATAGCTTCAAATGCACAGCTAAAACCTCTGTCAAAAACAAAGTGAGTATTTTGTGTTAAGAATCCGTGCACACCTACTTGTCTTACCAGAAGATTTTTGCCCTATAAACTCATCATACGAAGCTAACAGAGATGCATTTATTTGCAGATAACCATCGTCATTAATGAATACAGCTTTGGGGTAACGTGCTTTAATTTCTTGGGCCTTAAAACCAATGGCAGCATATCCACCGTCACTCTCAGATGCTCCATAATTAGCATTGATTGCCTTTGCTTTTTCGTTCCACTGCCAGGAATAAACATTCATGCCATTTTCTAAAGCACCGAGCGCAATAATCTCTGACATCAACAGGTTATCAGAACTGTACGAAAACAAAGAAGAGTTTTCTGCCTTAGTAATACCCCCCCAAGAAACAAAAATGATCATTATCAAAACGTTTTTAAATTTTATCAATACCATGCTCCATGACAATTTGACTGCGGGTAGTTGGCTCTAATTTATACGTTATATTCGTATCAACTTTATTGTAGTGCCGGTTGGGTAAACTCAGTAATCAGATGCAGATGGGTTACAAATGTCCACAATATCTCTAAGAACCCGTCGAGTCAGACTTATCTAATCGATACTTCGAGATAACATTCGGGTAAAAGAATATACGAGCAAAAGTAAAGCCACTGTACCCCAAGCTAGACCACTGCCAAGCTGTATCATAAAAATGGGATTGTAAATAATGGCAGTAGTCCCTAGGATTATCTTGTCGAGCGTTTTTAATTTAGTCCAAGCTGCAAACATAGGGTAAAGAGCAGCAATGCACATCATTATTCGTACACTAAAATGTACTTCAATAGGAACGGATAAACCAAAAGTTACCCATAATGATAGAACGGCCATTACAGTTAATGGAATAAGCTGTTTTTTCAACATCAGTATCTCTCAGCGAAATCTCGGTGTTCATAGTTACACTTGTACAAGTATTTGTAAATAAGGTTCACAAAAGCTCCATCAAGACGGTGTGAATATTAGCGATTAAGTGCGCAGTAAGTTGGTCAAGGGTTAACATAAAGGAGAGTTCAAAAAGTAAAATGAGTTTTTTATATCTGTCAGGCTGCCTCAGATAACAGCAGTAATCTCCAGTCTTTCCAACCCATTCTTTAGTCATCGGTTAAAGAGAAAATCCCAGAAATTATTGTATAAATTACAGAAGCTAAAGAGGCTCATATAGCCGCCAGCAGGTTTGTAAGGGCTGGAGCCAAACCTACAAATATAAGCCAACATTAACATCCATAGGCTCAGCAAGCACATCCTAGCCGAATCCTCCAGAAAGGAATTAGTTCAATGAATTTAGAAAAATCTATACTCCTATCATGAATTTTACATCTCTAGCAAATCATACAAATAACGATTTTGTTAAAATTATGGAAAAAATTTGAAAGGGGGAAAAGGGAAGCAACCTTCCATTATTTTATTATAAAGAAAATATTTATTGTGAAAGAAAATCATTTATGCGAATCTTATAAATTAGAAAACAATGAGGAAACAAAATGGATAATTTAATAAGCAAAAAATGCATGAACTTCATCAAGTTACGCCTGATATCGATGATTTTTTGGATGAAGTAGTAAATATACTGAGAGAATCTAGTATTACATATGAGGTGTTCTGCGAATGGTATGAATATAATCCAGACGACAGTTTTTCAAATGATCTCGTTCGAATTTATGATGATTGGGACTTTTATTTTGATTAACAGATACGAAAAGGTCGATGCCAAAATTGAGAGGCTATTTTGAAAATTTGACGCATCCTTTGGCTGTTTAGATGAAGGAGCTTTTAATTATCATTTCGTAATTTTTTGGCCAGTCAGATCAATAATTAGTTTTTATGGGTGTTTGTATGCAAAAAAATAATGGAACTATTATCTATTCAGCATCTGATTTAATGGTCTTTATGAAAAGCCCTTTTTCATCTTGGATGGCACGGTTATCTATCGATTATCCTAAAAGGCTAAAGGGCCTTGAAAAAGATCACGATGAGATGATGGGACTACTTGCGAAAAAAGGCAAATTTTATGAGTAGTAATCTAGGTTACTTGGAAAAAATCAAAGATAATCATAAAAAATATGGACATGATGAAATGGCTAAGGATATTGCGAGCGCCATCCGTAATAAATTCAGTGGCATTATTGTTGAAGACCCTCGCCCTGCAGAAAACGGACGCTACGTAGTAGTTTTTATTACCCTTATTCTGGACAAAGTTAGAATGGCAATTCAATTGACCGATAGTGGGCTTGATCAGCATGTTTATAACTTAAAGCCAGTTTCTGACCTCAAACTTGACGTTGACCAATTTAAAATATACATGTCAGCCAATCACGCAGAGATAGCCCTCAAGAATGCTGGTCTATATGCCAAACTACCCAAATGGAAGTCAAAACGATTAAAAAATAATGATTTGGAGCAGATCTGCCAAGAGGTTTTGTATGCTATAAATTACTTTAAATGAAACTATTACCTTTTCAGCATCTGATTTATCTGAACAGGCAACCAGTAAATGACATAAGCAATGTCAGGACTATGGCTAAAATTAATAATAAGCTAGTATTATATAACGTTATGATTTAGGCTTTTATTAACTTCCAAAGGAAGAAGCGGCAATGGAAGAAGAAGAGGAAAAAAAGATGTATATGAAACAAGAGGGAGAAAAGATGGAAATCTTATTGAATATTAGCCAAGCAGAACCTGAAGATTGTTTGGATGGCATGAAAAGAGCGGGACTGGTTTTTACTGTTATTTCTAGTGATGTTAATCTAGAAGATGCGTTTACAGAAACCACTGTCGAAGTCACAAATATTGAAGATTTTATAACCAAAACAGAGGCAGGACGCGACAGTATGGATTATGAAGCGCTGCATAGTGTAGACGATCTGGATGGAAATGAGCTTTGGTGTCAGTAAGTTTTTTTGAGTAAAAAAATTTGGTGCAGTAAAGTTTCAAAGAAATTGTTTTAATTTAAACTATAGTATTAGTAAAAGTGAAATTACAAGGAGTATTGTGATTGGGGCTTTTATTTTGATTAACAGATATTGAAAGGTCGATGCCAAAATTGAGAGGCTATTTCGGCAGTTCGACGAATCCTTTGGCTGTTTAGATGAGGGTGCCTTTAATTATCATTTCGTAATTTTTTTGGCCAGTCAGATCAATAATGAGTTTTTTATAGGTGTTTGTATGCAAAAAAATAATGGAACTATTATCTATTCAGCATCTGATTTAATGGTCTTTATGAAAAGCCCTTTTTCATCTTGGATGGCACGGTTATCTATCGATTATCCTGAAAGGCTAAAGGGCGTTGAAAAAGATCACGATGAGATGATGGGGCTATTTGCAAAAAAAGGCAATGAGCACGAGCTATTATTTTTGAATGAGATGAAACAACAATATGGCTCTAAGCATGTGGCTGTTATTAATCCTGATCAGACAACAGCAAAAGCAGCTACAAAGGAGGCGATGGAGGAGGGTTACCAAGTCATCTTTCAAGCGTACCTTAAAAGGGATGACTTCGCAGGGTTTGCAGACTTTCTAGTCCGTCGTGAGGGTAGCTCTGATTTAGGGGATTATTATTATGAAGCTTGGGATACCAAACTATCTAAAACAACAAAACCCTATTTTGTTATGCAATTGTGCTGTTACAGTTGGATGCTTGAAAAAGTACAAGGAAAGCTGCCAGAAGAAGCGGTTGTTGTTTTAGGGGATAAACAGCAGAGTCGTATAAGATTGCCAGCTTATTCAAGCTATTTTGATCACCTTAAAGAGCAATTTTTAGTTTCTCAAAAAGACTTCACTGGCAAACAAAGCACGATGCCTGACCCTGCATTTGAAAGTGATCACGGTGCTTGGAGCACTCACGCCAAAGGATTGATGGGAAGTGCAGATAGTTTAGCGTTAGTTGCGAATATGCGCAAAACACAATTAAAGCGTTTGCATGAAGGAGGCATTCAAACATTAACGATGCTTGCTCAAACGGATGTCCAGTCTATCAAAGGCATATCTCCTGAAACATTTGATAAAATTAAGGCGCAAGCAGATATTCAGCTACGCTCCAAAGGACTAGATAAACCGCTGTTTAATGTTCTCAAACAAGATAATGGTAAAGGACTCTCAGCTTTACCTCCATCATCAGAAAAAGACATTTTCTTTGATATAGAAGGACACCCGTTAGTTGAAGGTGGACTAGAATATTTATGGGGTGCTAGCTATCATGATAAACAAGCCGCAAAAGGCAAAGAATATGCGTTTAAAGACTGGTGGGGTAATAACCAAGAGCAAGAAAAAAAAGCGTTTGAAGACTTTATAGATTGGACCTATGGACGCTGGCAACAAGACTCTGCAATGCATATATATCATTATGCTAGTTATGAAATTACCGCGATTACAAAACTATCCACTAGAAATCAAACTAAGTTAGACGAGGTGGCTGAATTATTGAGGGCGGGTGTCTTTATAGATTTATATAAGATTGTTAAAAATGGTTTATTAATTGGGGAACCTAAATATTCAATCAAAAATGTTGAACACCTATACCGTGGCAAGCGCACAACTGACGTTGCTAATGGTGGAGAATCCATCGTGTTCTATGATAACTGGCGCGAACAGGGAGGGCTTGATAAATGGGTTAACGATGATACAGGGTATAAAAGTTGGCTAGCAAACCCTGTGGGCTTCAACTGGAGCGCATGGCAAGCGCTCAACGATATTCGGTCATATAACATAGATGACTGTGAATCAACGTTAGAACTGGTTGATTGGCTGCGTGAAAGGCAGACGGAATTTGGGGTCTGCTATAAGCCTGCTGAGGTCATTGATACCATCCAATCGGATAAACAGCTTGAGAACCAGGAAAAACGCGAAGTGTTAGCTGCTAGGCAGAAAGCATTGATCGAACGCTTTGAATTTGGTGAGCAGTTAAAGACAGACGAGCAAGCTGCCACACTAATATCGTTGCTTCATTTCTATGATAGAGAGCGTAAGCCCAACAGCTACGCGTATTTCGAACGGCTTGAAAAAACTGATGAAGAGTTGTTTGATGATGATACCGTTATTTTTAACGTCTCTGGGCTTAAAATGACCTATGAGGAAGATAAGCTGCTATGCGTTGGTTTGTTCAATAAAGATCAAGCTGTGAGAACAGATAAAATCAAATCTGCAGTAGTTAAAGGAAGTGATATTAAAGCTAATAAAATAACTTTTTTAGACATTAACGAACATGTCGGACAAGTGAAATTTGTTGTAAAAGCTGAGAATGAAGAGTCTTTAAAACAATCAACACTAACGCTGTTCGGTGAAGACGTGCGAATTAATACCAGCACCTTAGAAAACAGGCTATGTGAAATAACAGAAGACTATTTTGATAATGGTAGGCTGTCTGGGGCGTTAAAAACGATTCTTAATCAAGCGAACCCGCATTTTAGAGGTGGTTCCTCGAAACTGCCAATAACTCGAATGCGTTACCCAGTTGGCGAGGATTACATGAGCGCAATGACAGCAGCTATTTCCGCAATGGATAATTCTTGCCTATGCATTCAGGGTCCGCCAGGCGCAGGTAAAACATTCACAGCAACTGAGGTTATCGCTGCGCTAGTTAAGGCGGGCAAACGGATAGGTATTTTATCTAATAGTCATGCGGTGATTATGAATTTACTCAAAGGCCTACCGACTAAATTGCCAGACGCTAATTTGGTCAAAGTGGGTGGATATGGCGTAATTAAAGGGTTTAGAGAGCTATTCCCCGAAGAAAAATATTCTAACCTAACCTACAGAAGTAGTATGAGTTTTACTCAAAAAACACCCTATCAAAAATACGATGTAATAGGGGCCACCGTGTATCAGTTCGCAAAACAAATTGCTTACAACGACCCTGTTGATTACTTATTTGTAGATGAAGCCAGCCAAGTTGCTTTGGCAAATTTGATCGTTGTCACAGGGGCCGCAAACAACATCATATTAATGGGTGATCAAATGCAACTGGAGCAGCCAATACAAGGCACGCACCCAGAGCCCGCAGGGAAATCAGCACTTGAGTTTATGCTCAAAGGCCAATCAGTTATTCCTAGTGACCAAGGCGTGTTTTTAGAGCGAACATTTCGTATGCACCCCAATGTGTGTAAGCCATTATCAGAGATCGTGTATGAAGGGAAATTGCAGGCTGATAAGCAAACCAAAAAACAGTCAATCAACCTAAGCTCACCTAAGCTGGTGACCCAACCCACTGGCATTATATCAATACCAGTAAAGCACCAATACAACACGCAAAGTAGTATGGAGGAAGTTTTAAAAGTACAGCAAATAGTGAACGAGTTAAAAACGGGCTCATTTACCAACAACAAAGGACAAACCCACCCAATAACAGATGACGATATATTGATTGTTGCGCCTTACAATATGCAAGTTAATTTATTAAAAGAGAAGTTAAAAGGAAGCTTAAAAATTGGAACAATTGATAAGTTTCAGGGGCAAGAAGCCCCAGTGGTGATCATTTCAATGACAGCCAGTAATGTTGATGAGTCCCCCAGGGGTTTAGATTTTCTTTTTAGTATTAACAGGCTTAATGTTGCAGTCTCACGAGCTCAAGCATTGGCAATTATTGTCATGAATAAAGAGTTAAAAGAATGCCAAGTAAGCAGTTTAAAACAGATGGAAAGTGTAGGTTTTTATTTGCGATTAATACAATAATCCCAGAAGTTGTAACTAAAAAAATAATAAAGTATGTTATTACTATTTAGGTAAAAAATATTGAGGATTTTATAAACACAGTGCAGGCATGTGATACCCCCCCCTCCTAATAGACATACATGACGGAGCAGGGAACGAACTTTGGGCTGATTAAAGTGTTTCCTAAAAAATAAACAAGCACAGGCAATAGAATGCGGGCTTAAAGGATGTGATATGTCCGACATGCCCTACAGAGTCCCATTAGAAGGTCTGGAGAACAACCTCGGCCCAGAACATGCTCTGGTTGTGAAGCGGAAAATGGCGTGAAGCAGAAAATGGCGTGAAGCAGAAAAGTATGCCCTTTATAAAACTACAAATAGAGATGAAGATATGTCAAATTTAGAAATCTTTCAAAAACCCTTTGGGGTCAAAAACTATTTAAACACTTGCGTAGAATTTTTTAATGCCCCTCTCCCATTGAAATCATCAGAAACAGATGAGGACTTTTCTGATGCATTCGATCTTTTTCAACAAAGTTCAAGAGAAAGTTATTTTGAACCTGTTTTTATCCCTTCAGATGGAGATGTTACTATATGTAACCTTGATATCGATCACTTTGAACTGATTCCTGATACTGACCAAATCGTAAGTGGGAAAGATTTTTTAAAATTTCAACTTCAAACAATTAATATAGAAACGTTAATCCAGATTCCAACAAGAGTTGACTTTAGCTTGTCTGAAGAGACTATAAAAAACTTATTAAAAGAAACATTAGACCCTTCTATTGAAGTAGATGAAGCCGACGGCTATCCCACAGATGAAATTCATTGGCCCGAATGGTTACATTGCACTGATTACATGTTTGATATTCACAAACCTGATGAAGAAGAATACCTTGAAGAATGGGAGACAAATGTCAAAACAGGTATGGAATTTTTAGAAAAATTTAGAAAAACTCACCCTGATTTATTATTAAACCCGCTAGTGGAGGCAATTTTAGATAATGATTGGGGGATTTATAATAATTGGGAAACTAAAATTGAAAACTTATCAGCAATAAGTAACGCCTACTCACACTGGAACTGCCCTCTAATGGTGATGTACTCTGGGAAGCTTTGGCCTCAATACACCACATCTGGATTTCCTAGCTTTCATTCTCCTGATTATAAAATTTATGATGCACACATTAGAAATAATGATGAGGGTGAGCCCAACTAATATTGATTTTATGCAACTCCTAGGGAAAAATGGGGTGTTAGTTGATAACGAATTCTGTTGACAAAAGCACTCACTTTAGTATTGTTTAAACTTCTAAAGAGATCACTAAACTTATTGGATCAGTGTTTGACCTTCATTTTGGGGCATCAAGCACCTTCAGAATTTTTTAAGTCAACCAAGATCCTGATAACCCTAACCAATAAATAGTTTAAAACCACGATATCGATTGCAAAAGCTTTGACAGCAAACGCTTGATCGTCTCTCAAGGTTTCAGAAGCCCTACCCACTGAATACCACTTTAGGAATAGTGATGACAGATAACAAAGACCTTTTGAAAGAACTGAGTGACCAACTCCAAGTAGCAGACGATTATTTGAACGGGCTTGAAGAATCAAAGGCCTTACCAGATGAACTTTTAGGTGAATATCAATTAGACCTTCTTGCGCTTCAACATAAACATATTCCTGCAGAGCTTTGTAGCTCAGGTAAGTTAATTGAGCGTATTGATGAGGTAACCTGCTTGATTGAAAATGTGAAGTGGGAACTTGATAATTTGGATAAAAGCAATAATTGATGAAAGTTATAGGAGATATAGGATATGACAAGGGAAAATAAACTTAAAGCTGATGAATCATTGATTATTAAGCCATATTACGTATATGTTCTTGTGGATCCACTGTGTAATAACGATGTATTTTACGTTGGTAAGGGTAAGTCCCAAAGGGGGTTTGATCACCTTAAGGATGCGTTGAAACCTGATATCGCAGATACATCCAAAATCGTTCGGATAAGATCTATTTTAGAAAAAGATTCTGAGCCCCTAGTTAGGGTTATTGCCCGATTTGATACTCAAGAAGAATCCTTTGCCGTTGAGTCAGTATTGATCCATTGGGTATATGGCTACGATGCTTTAAGTAACGAGCAGTCAGGCCATGGATCTAGATATGTCAGACCTAAACTAAGAGGTCTTGATATTAGCCTCCCTTCGATTGATATTCCGAAAAAAATTAAAATGATAGGTACAATGACAAATGGATACTTGCAAGATAAAATCGATAATCACCTCCGACTAAATCATGCAGAAATGATGCAAGATCTCTATGATTTTTTAAATGCTAAGGATGTTTCGCTAAATCCTGATGGTGTCGCGTTTCTGGAGAGTGGCAGATACCTTGCAATTATTATACAGCTAAATATGTCCGCTAATTTAGTTTTGCAGATTACCGACTCTGAAAAGCATTCAATAATTCCAAATCTAAGATCAGTATCAGATAGAAAAGAAGATCGAGAGTCGTTTACTCATTTTGTTGCTAGTGTTTTTGGTGTCGAGTCAAATAACTATGGTAGATATGCAAAGTTAAGTGGGTGGAAGCAACTTAAAATAAGTGTGGAAGAGCATGAAACGATATATCAACTAGTAGCTAATACCCTCGATTATTAATATTAAGCTGCATTAAAGCCTAGATGATGATTGAGTTTTTTCTGGCTTTGACCACCAGCATAGCTCCCAGATTTGTTTTCCAACGGTAATTGCGGTAACGAGCTTTTTGTACGCTGCGTAATCTATAACTTTTCCATGGTTTTGTTATTTACCTTAGCTTTTTAACCAAAAAATCTAACAAATAGAAAGCTAGGAGTAATTTTGTTTATTACTCCCGTAGCTTAGCCATACAGTATTATGGGATGTTCAGGGGGTCTATATAGACAGCCCACGCTATCATCATCTTAACCTTGGCACATTAGTTTACTTAGATTGTTTGTCATAAACAGAAAATCACAAGCGAATTGGTCATGTCTGGACCCCCACAATGTGTGATTTAGTCAAATACTGTTTAGTTATCATCGGTATTCTCCCTCGTTTTTAGCAGCAAACTATAAGAGGTAATCACCATACTCTTGAAAAACTTGCTCAAACGCATCTTCAACTGGATAACCTTCCAACATCAATTCAATTACAGCGTTCCTTTTAATATTGGAAGGATTTTTCAACGCATCTCGATGGGTTTTGAAATATTCGTATTGTGTTTCAGCATGCCTTTTTCTGGCATCATTTAATTCTTTAGCACCCATTGAACGCTGATTAAGCAGTATATAGATAGACGTATCAACTTTATCAACCAACACAGCCTTAGCTCTGTTAGCTTCTTCAGCCGTGACGTCTTTTAGTTCAGAGGCAACAACGCAAGAAATGAAGTCAGCCTTTGCAAACGCGATATCGCAAGGGGTTTGATTACCGCTTGGACGTGACTGTGATCGCCCCAAGTTAATAAGCTGTTCTGATGACAGCTTTGATTTGCTTTTACGTCCTTCATCTGTACTATAAAGTCCAATATAGACAGAGGGTTTACCAGTCTGATCTGACGATGAAGGGTTCACCGTGTAACGAATAATTTCAAAATTCCCTTTCGACATTTTTTACCTCTATTTTCATCTGTCTTTCAATATAAAATCACTGATTTGGCAATGTAGTCATGCCAATACGTTAGGCCTCAAGTACTTTGAGAGTTTGATAAATCAACCAAGATACTATTAACCCTGTCCGATACATAGTTTAAAACCACAGTATCGATTGCATAAGCTTTCATAGCAAACTCTTGATCGTCTCTCAAGGTCTTAAGCATATTGATAAGCATGCACGCTGGTAACCATTGCTCTAGACAATAAGTCTTTATCATTTTTCAACCGTTCCGAAGCAAACTCGAGTGCATGTCCATTTTTCTCGACAGCTAAAGTAACTGCCAGTTTGTTATCCTGAAGCCTCGCAGAAGCATACTTTAGAGGGATATGTGCATAGTTGTCAGTATCAATAGCGGCCGCCAACAGTTCAAAATCGTCTTGCAGTCTAGAGGAAGCGTATTCCAAGGTATCTCCTTGCTGACTTATTGCGGCCATAACAATTTCAAAATCATCTTGATAGGACTCTGTGGCATTACGCAAAGCAACATCAGGATTAGATTTTACCTGAAGTAAGCAAATCTCTTTATCTGACAGGCCCAGTGTGTCGCAAATTTTTTCTTTAAGCTCGGGTGCAACAAAACCTATTATTAAGGGGTTAATTGTGGCGGCAGACAAAGCAAAGTCATGATCTTCTTTTAAGCCTTTACTTGCGAAGCTAAAGGCATAGGCATCTGTCCGCAGTGCCCGGATGACTAATTCTTGGTCACCTTTTAATTTTTCTGAGGCATGTTCAAGCGCGCCACCCCACTGCTAAATAGCGAGAGAAACAATTAAGTGATCACCCCTTAGCCTCTCTGAAGCGTACTCGAGAACATAAGGATTACTCTCTTTTGCTATCTGCACGATGTCTCGATCATTTTGCAGCTGTTTAGACGCATATTCAAGGTTTCCTCCATGTTCTTTGACTGCAATTGTTATGATCTCATGGTCATCAAAGATCCAACGACTATCAATTT
>Ga0209502_10001936_pt1 | contig 18049 bp, 17 predicted proteins | sample ArcticOcean_MG_C_10_FD_187442 | JGI IMG/M metagenome (GOLD analysis project Ga0209502, IMG submission 187442) | Marine microbial communities from western Arctic Ocean - ArcticOcean_MG_CB11_90 (SPAdes) (version 2) | ecosystem: Environmental > Aquatic > Marine > Oceanic | place: Arctic Ocean...
CGCTCCTTTACGCCATTTAATCTATATTCACCTCGAATTGTATCACCGTGGATTTCCAAGCCTCGCACCGAAAGGCAGGTAAAGCCTTTATAAGTAAGTTCCTTTTTGTTATCAACCATATCATCCCTTGTGGTTTCTATTTTTATTCGGTTTTACGCACTGTTTTCTCAAAGATCGATACGTGCATTTTATGATTGCCTGCACAATTTCAGACCTCATGTGTTGAGTTAATCACCAACCATTGGTTCTATAACACTAACAATTTCGTTCTAGCACGCCCTTCCACAATCGTGAATCGACTAACTTTAGCCCAGCTTGTTGCTGAGCTTTAGTCTAAATTCCATTTCGCTGTTTTCCAAAGCACAACCACACCATAACCACTATTAGATACAATTGCAACTATAATGGCGTAAAAAAACGAGGGAAGCTTCCCTTTGTAGTAATTTATATTAATTAAAGAATGACGCCTCGATCTTTTTTCCAAGCTTCTATCAAGCTTTTCATCTTTCTCATGTTTTCGTTACCATCTAACCTTCGTCCCAGTGATCGCTGGCTAATTTTGTCATCGCCACGAACGCGATCTGATTTAACGTGCTCAACATACATCTCATCTAGGATTTCAAAAACATCTTGATCTTTGAGGTGCAAATACTTACTAGTAGCAATGCCTGATTTCAATTCCCATTCTTTTAGATATTTGGTAATCGTGGTTAGATTACCGCTACCTAAATAGATACGTACATTTCGAGAATTTGGTACCTTTTTGAGCTCATGCAGATTGTCAGCAGCGCTAAATATCATCGCTTTAACAAGGCCTGGACGTTTATAGTGTGCTTGATGCTGATCAATCCACCATCGGCTAACAACGCCAGGCGGAATACCACCGATCTTGATACCAAGGCGATCTGCGACTTCTTGATCCTCAAAATTACCACGATGCTTTGTTAACAAGGCGTCTAACGCATCGTGAATCTTGTTAACAAAAACACCATAGGCAACAACCTCACCTAGCATTTGATGCACATGGTTAAGTGCATTATTGCCACCAAAGTGCTCTGCATTTTTAGTTTCAAAAACCTTAGCATCAGTGCCACTGACGTCAACCTGGAATTCACCAGAATCAGCCTTAGCAAACACCACTAAGTAAAGCCCTATTAAGGGGCTTCCGTTGACATCGATTGCAGCACTAACATTAAATGTAAAAGGCTTATCAGCAACTATTTTAAGACTGATACGACGAAGGTTGATTGTTGTTTTGTCGTCAAAAGTTTTTTCACGACCTTCAACTGAAATGTTGCTCATAAGGATAACTTTTATATTAGTGGCGCACTTGGGTGTCCTGAAACCAGAATCAGTATTTATGCTAACTTATTATCACGGTTAAACAAACCATGCATTTTTAAAAATCTAAATTCAAGAAGACTATCTACTCCGCCAGTATTTCAAATTATTGAGTTAACGTATTCTTCCAAATGTTGTCCAATTTTTCACCTTCGTTTAGATTAAAAAATTTGCCTGATATTTTTTTGAATTCTTAGGTTCTCTCTCTGTGGAAGATCATCAAACTGATATTTTTTACAACCTAAAAATTTTAAGCTTAGCCTCGATATTCTCTTGTTCGACAGTAAGCGCCTTCCTCATGATTTTGGATTCTAAACTGTTATCGTTGATACCGTTTAAATTACTAATAATAATTTCTAACTGTTGTTGCAGCAGTGCTCGCTTTTTTATAGTTTTAACAAACGTTTGCTCGCGCACTAATAAAGCCTGATCAAAATCGAGCTGCTTTATTAGCTCAAGTCTTTCGTCAACACCTACCTCCACTTTAATATTCTGTTTAGTTATACGAATAGCATCTCGAGCTTTTTTCACTCCTCGTATAGCAACAGAAACCATGTCTAGCTCCGTCTCTAATACACCTATTTGAGCTAGCAACTCTTCTTTTCGAGTGTTGTATTTACTAATTCTTACTGTCTTTGAAACTTTAGGGCGACCTCTTCCGTCGCCTCTAGAAACATGGACTTTGTCTTCTTCATTAACCACCCTAGCAATTTGCTTGTCGATGTATCTAACCTGAGAATCCAGTGCATCTAGTTTTGTCTTGCTTTTTCGTCCAACTTTAACTTGTAATTCATCATCTACGATTGGATCACCCGCTTTCATGATATCTTCAAATGCTACATGCTCTAGGCCATTATTTGATTCAAAATCCCTCAAATCGCTATTAACTTTTTGATACATCCGCTTAGTTAATGTGTAGCTTTTAACATAAGCTCCACTTGTACTTCCTGTGGTTTCAAGTAATTGTTCTTCAAGGTTAATCAAAAATACTAACTCTTTCATTTTGATAAAACTTCGATAGACCCTGCGTATCAGCTTTGTATGATCATCCATCTTTGGGCGGCCAGCTCTCCTCTTTAAATTTAGCCTAAATTCATCATCAGATATGTCAGTACGAGCTGCTTGCGCCATTGAAAATCTCCTTCCGTCTAGTTATCCAAAGAATATCTAAAAAGGATATTTAAAACAACGCATAAATCATTTATCTTTTGTTATATTAAATAAATATTTGGGCAGTTTATTTTGTGTCTAAATTATTACAAAGAATTATCAACTTATATCGACAGCTCATTTTTTTGCGTCCCCCATAAAGGATGTTCTTGGTGTTTCACAATATCAACGCTAACCTGCCGTCCCCTCTCCGTGGGGGTTGCGTGGGGGTTTGTTTACAAATAAACTTATTTTTGTTATGTTTTTATTATTTTACTATCATTTTATTAATTATTTTTTTAAGTGTGAGTAATCCATAGCCAAACCCTTTAATTACAAGGTCTGAAGCAAAAAAAAGACATCAAATGATGTCTTTTTCAAAAAATGTCTGGTCGGGACGGCAGGATTTGAACCTACGACCCCCTGCCCCCCAGGCAGGTGCGCTACCAAACTGCGCCACGCCCCGACACTACTTGCTAAGCTAGTCTAGGACAAGCTCGAGCAGGGCGTATGTTACTTTAATCCCTGTCACTTTGGAAGCAACCAGGCATAGAATTAGGTAACAAAATAGAATTAAATCAAGTCATTGGTGCGCTTAATGCGTGGAGCTAGTTTTCTTTCTCAACACGGTCTTTAAGCTTCTGGCCTGGCCTAAAAGTAACTACTCGTCGGGCAGAAATAGCCACCTCTTCACCTGTTTTGGGATTACGTCCGGGTCTGGAGCGTTTATCTCTTAGGTCAAAATTGCCAAAGCCTGACAATTTCACTTGCTCATTGCTAATAAGACTAGAGGACACTTCTTCAAAAAAAGCTTCCACCATTTCTTTGGCTTCTCGCTTGCTTAATTTTTGTTCAATACTTAGGCGTTCTGCCATGTCAGCTTTGGTGAGTGATCCCATAAATGAGCTTCCACTGTTATTTATTATTCTCTAGCTTACCAAGCTTAATGGCCCCGTTAGCGCTATCACTAACGGGGTATTTTTAGCCTCTTAAGCTCGCATCAAGGTGCTTAGACAGGTGTTCAACCGCCTGTTCAACCCATTGATTTACTTCATCATCAGTAAGAGTGCGCTCTGGGTGCTGCCACGTCAAGCCTAAAGCTAGACTTTTTTGACCGTTTTCAATACCTTGGCCTTGATAAACATCAAATAAACGCACGCCAGTAAGCCATTTACCAGCACTTATTTCAATGGCTTGCGTCACCTTAGCAACACTTATTTTTTCATCTACAATAATGGCTAAGTCACGGCGCATTTCAGGAAACTTAGATAACGTTTCATAAGCAGACAATACTCCTTCACTAATTGAGGCAAGGTCCACTTCAAACATAAACACAGGGCCTTGAAGATCTAAGTCTTTCAATAACCCTGGGTGCATAGCTCCAATGTAACCTATGGTTTTGTCAGCAAACTTAATCGCTGCACTTTGGCCTGGGTGTAAGGCTAAGTGTTGAGCCGCTTCAAAGGAGAACGTTTGCCCACAGATTTGTAATAAAGACTCCAAATCACCTTTGGCATCAAAATAATCTACTGCCTCAGACTTACCATGCCAGCTTTCAGGATGCTTTGAACCATATAGCAGACCCGCAAACACGTCTTGTTGCTGCAAGCCTTGATCACTAGGGATAAACCGCTGCCCTGTCTCAAACAAGCGCACGCGTGATTGTTGACGATTTTGGTTATGCTGCAAAGCCTTCACCAAACCTGGCCATAAGCTTGTGCGCATCACGGCCATATCTGCAGAAATGGGGTTTATAAGCTTTACAGGTTTGTTTTGATCGTCAAACTTAGCCAATAAACCTGGCTCTACCATGCTATAGGTAATCGCTTCTTGATAACCACGGCTCACCATATGGCGACGTAATACGGTTAAAGGGCGCTCTATTTCAGGCTTAGCAGGTATTTCCATACTCGCTACAGGGTTAGTGCTAGGTAGATTGTTATAGCCGTATACCCGTGCCACTTCTTCTACAAGGTCTGCTTCTATAGCGACATCAAAGCGCCATGAAGGCGCGGTAAAGGTCCAACTCTTGTCATCAGATGACACTAAACACAGGCCTAAACGGGTGAGAATATCCAGCACTTTTTCATCAGCAATCTTATACGCTAACAAAGATTCTAACCTAGCTTTACGCAAAACAACCTGCGTTAGGCTGGGTAAATGCTCTGTAGACACTTGTTCAACGATTGGGCCTGCTTCGCCTCCCACAATGCTTTGTAACAACAATGTGGCGCGATCCATCGCTTTACGCTGTAGGTCATAATCTACACCTCGCTCAAAACGATGGGATGCATCGGTATGCAAGCCATAGCTTCGCGCTTTGCCAGCAATGCTGATAGGGTTGAAAAAAGCAGCTTCTAAGAATACATTGTGAGTGCCTTCACCTACGCCAGTGTCAGCACCACCCATGATGCCCGCCATGCCTAATACACCTTCGTTATCAGCAATCACCAAGGTTTCATCAGTGAGCTCAACTTTTTGGCCGTCAAGCAAGGTTAGGCTTTCACCTTGGTTTGCCATACGCACGATAATGGAGCCATTCACCTTATCCAAATCATATGCGTGCATGGGCTGACCCATTTCAAGCAAAATGTAGTTGGTCACATCTACCACAGGGTCAATACTTCGCACATCACAACGGCTTAGCTTTTCTTGCAGCCACAGTGGAGACGTTTTAGTAATATCGATGTTGTTTAACACACGACCCAAAAAGCGCGGGCAATGCTCAGGGGCGTTTACCCTTACTGAAAATACATCTTCTATTTGTGGTGCTTGCTCAGTGTATTCAGGGCAAGTGACATCAAGCGAGTTAAGCACGCCTACTTCACGGGCAAGGCCTGCAATACTTAGGCAGTCACCACGATTAGGCGTTAAGTCCACATCAATAATTTTGTCGTCAAGGTTCAGATAAGCGCGAATATCAGCACCTACTGGAGCATCTAGAGCAAGTTCCATAATGCCATCATTTTCATCACCGATTTCAAGCTCAGAAGCCGAACACAGCATGCCAAAAGATTCTTCTTGGCGAATTTTAGCCTTTTTAATTTTGAAGTTACCTGGCAGAACAGCACCCACAGTAGCAAACGCCACTTTGATGCCTACACGCGCATTAGGTGCACCACATACGACCTGAGTTTCAGTAGCACCATCACTAACCTGACAGACTTTTAGCTTGTCTGCGTTTGGATGCTGAATAGCACTTACAATTTCACCTACGATGACGCCACTAAACTCGCCTGCGGCAGAGCATACTTCGTCAACTTCTAGCCCAGCTAAAGTAATCTGAGCTACCAATTCATCACTGCTTATTGCTGGGTTAACCCACTCGCGCAGCCACTGTTCACTAAATTTCATGTCTATCTCTGCCTCGAGGGTTAACTAAATTGGGCCAAAAAGCGCAGGTCATTTTCAAAGAACATCCGCAAGTCTTTCACGCCATAGCGCAACATAGCCAAACGCTCCACACCCATACCAAAGGCAAAGCCTGTGTATTTTTCAGTGTCGATACCTGAGTGCTCGAATACTTTGGGGTGAACCATGCCACAGCCCAGCACTTCCAGCCACTTTTGTTCGCCGTCTTTACCTAAGTACCCAATATCTACTTCTATTGAAGGCTCGGTAAAAGGAAAGTATGAAGGGCGAAAGCGCACTTGAAGATCGCGCTCAAAAAATACGTTCAAAAAGTTATGCAAGATCCCTTTTAAGTCTGCAAAACTAATATTGTCATCAACCAACAACCCTTCTATCTGGTGAAACATGGGAGAATGGGTTTGGTCAGAGTCACAGCGATATACACGGCCTGGGCAAATAATGCGGATAGGCGGTTGCTGGGTTTCCATAGTTCTTACTTGTACGCCTGATGTATGCGTGCGTAGTAACGTGCCATCACCAAAATAAAACGTGTCATGCATTGCACGCGCTGGGTGATGGGCAGGGATATTTAGGGCTTCAAAATTGTGATAGTCATCTTCTATTTCTGGGCCTTGGGCAACAGAAAAACCAATTTGAGCAAAAAAGTTTTCAATACGTTCGATGGTCATGGTGACAGGATGTAAGCCACCAAGGTCTTGGCCACGGCCAGGTAATGTCACATCAATGCTTTCTACTGCAAGCTGTGCGCTTAGGGCTTCAGCTGCCATCATAGTGCGCTTAACAGTAATTGCGTCTTGCACCTGCTGTTTGGCTTCATTGATTTTTGCGCCTGCTGCAGGGCGCTCATCAGCTGACAATTTACCAAGGTTTTTGAGCTGTTGTGTTAGCTCGCCTTTTTTACCTAAGTACTGAACCCGAACTTGGTCAAGGGCGGTTTCGTCTGCCGCTTGAGCCACGGCAGTTAAGCCATCGGTGACCAGTTGCTTGAGGTGTTGCATATTATTCTCCATCTAAAACAAGACAGGGGAAGAGTTTGCACTCTTCCCCTGTTTCTAATCCTCCTAAGAGGATACGAAGGTAGTTTAATCTATACTAACCAAAGTTAGTTAGATCAACCAGCTTAAGCGAGTGCCGCTTTAGCCTTCTCTACGATCGCTGTGAATACCGCTTTGTCGTGAATGGCTAAATCAGCCAACACTTTACGGTCGATCTCGATTGAAGATTTCTTCAAACCAGAAATCAAACGGCTGTAAGACAACCCATTCATACGCGCACCGGCGTTAATACGGGCAATCCATAGAGCACGGAACTGACGCTTACGTTGACGACGGTCGCGGTAGGCATATTGGCCAGCTTTGATTACGGCTTGCTTAGCAACTCGGAATACACGGCTACGAGCACCGTAATAGCCTTTAGCCAGCTTGAGGATCTTCTTATGACGACGGTGTGCTTGGACACCACGTTTTACGCGAGACATTATACTTCTCCTTACCAGTGACTAATTAGATATACGGCAACATGCGCTTTACTAATGGCTTATCTGCAGAACTAATCTGCAAAGTGCCACGTAAATGACGCTTACGCTTGGTACTCTTTTTGGTCAAAATATGACTGGTGAAGGACTGACGGTGTTTAAAGCCGTTAGCAGTTTTCTTGAATCGTTTTGCAGCGCCGCTGCAAGATTTCATCTTAGGCATTACATTTACTCCACGCATTCGTTGATTGTTAATGAAGACGCACTTAAGAACCTAAACTCTTAGATGGTCTCCCGATTGCAGCTTTTAACGGCTACTTTCTTTTCTTTGGTGCCAAAACCATAGTCAATTGACGGCCTTCCATCTTTGGATACTGCTCTACTCCAGCGTATTCAGCCAAATCGACCTCTACACGCTTGAGTAAATCCATACCCAATTCTTGGTGTGCCATCTCACGACCACGGTAACGCAAGGTTACTTTAGTCTTGTCACCATTCTCTAGGAAACGGATCAGGTTGCGTAGTTTTACCTGATAATCTCCTACATCAGTCCCTGGACGGAACTTGATTTCTTTCACTTGCGTCTGCTTTTGCTTCTTTTTAGCAGCCGCTTTTTGTTTTTTCACTTCAAACACTTGTTTGCCGTAATCCATGATCTTACAGACCACAGGCTCAGCATCGGCTGCAATCTGCACTAGATCAAGCTTGGCGGCTTCTGCCATTACCAATGCTTCAGCTACAGTTACAATGCCAACTTGTTCGCCGTCAGCACCGATAAGGCGACATTCAGTCGCTTCAATATGTTCGTTAATTGTTGGGCGTTTTGATTTGCCCTTAGTGTTATATTCCCGTTTAATTTCGGTATCTCCGTTAATTCGTAATTTAAAGCGTATATTTACGCTTCAGTGCGCCCTAGCTTTGCAATGTCTGCATTAAGCAGATCGGCAAATGACTCTAGGCTCATATTACCCAAATCTTCACCCGTACGAGTTCGCACAGTGACAGATTGAGTTTCAACTTCCTTATCTCCTATTACTAGAAGATAAGGAACCTTAAGAATTGTATGCTCGCGGATTTTAAAGCCTACCTTTTCGTTTCTCAAGTCCGCAGAGGCCCTAAAGCCCATTTTTGTTAAGTTTTCTTCAACTTCTTTGCAAAAAGGTGCCTGTTTGTCGGTAATATTCAAAATTGATACTTGTTTTGGTGCCAACCAAGGTGGCATGGCTCCAGCAAAGTTTTCAATCAAAATACCCAAGAAACGTTCAAATGAACCCAAAGTTGCCCGATGTAACATCACTGGCACTTCACGATCACCTGCTTCATTTACAAACTGCGCATCCAATCGACCAGGCATAGAGAAGTCGACTTGAATGGTGCCACACTGCCAAACTCGGCCAAGACAATCTTTCAAAGAAAATTCAATCTTGGGGCCATAAAAAGCGCCTTCACCAGGCAAAATATCAAATGGCAATTGCTTAGCGTTTAGGGCTTCTTCTAAAGCAGCCTCTGCACGATCCCAAACATCATCAGCACCTACACGCTGCTCTGGGCGAGTAGAGAGCTTTAAAATAATATCGTCAAAGCCAAAATCTTTATATACGTCGTACAAAAAGTCGATAAAACGAGCCACTTCATCTTGCATCTGATCTTCAGAGCAGAAAATATGGCCATCATCTTGGGTAAATGCTCGCACACGCATAATGCCGTGCAAAGTACCTGAAGGCTCATTACGATGACAAGAGCCAAACTCAGCCATACGAATCGGTAATTCTTTGTAGCTCTTCAAACCTTGATTAAAAATCTGAATATGACATGGGCAGTTCATGGGCTTAACCGCATAGTCACGACTTTCAGATGACGTAGTAAACATCATGTCAGAAAACTTATCCCAATGGCCAGAGCGCTCCCACAAACTACGATCAACCACTTGAGGTGTTTTTACCTCTTGATAACCGCCTTCAATCTGACGCTCGCGCATGTAACGCTCAACCACCTGATAGATCGTCCAGCCATTTGGATGCCAAAACACCATACCTGGAGCTTCTTCTTGGGTATGGAACAAATCTAGTTTCTTGCCTAGCTTACGGTGATCTCGTTTTTCTGCCTCTTCTAGACGGAACAAGTATGCCTTAAGGTCTTTCTTATCAGCCCAAGCAGTGCCATAAACACGGGTAAGCATGGCATTGTTAGAGTCGCCACGCCAATAGGCACCTGCAACCTTCATCAGCTTAAACGACTTGATGTGACCAGTAGAAGGCACATGCGGGCCTCTACACAAGTCGGTAAAGCCACCTTGGCTGTAAAAAGACAGATCTTCTTCGCCAGGAATACTATCGATAATTTCTACCTTATAGTCTTCCCCAAGGTCTTTAAAAAACTCTACAGCATCTGGGCGGCTCATGATGCGACGCTCAACTTTAAGGTTTTCCTTAGTCAGGGCCTTCATGCGAGCTTCAATCTTAATCAAATCTTCTGGGGTAAATGGACGCTCATAGGCAAAGTCGTAGAAAAAACCATCTTCGATCACAGGGCCAATAGTCACCTGAGCACCAGGAAATTCGTCTTGTACAGCTTGTGCCATCATGTGAGCACAAGAATGACGAATAACTTCTAGACCTTCTTGGTCTTTGGCTGTAACAATAGCAAGGGCTGTATCTTCATTGATAACGTAGCTAGTATCTACTAATTCGCCAGCTACTTTGCCAGCTACTGCTGCTTTAGCAAGGCCTGGGCCAATGTCAAAAGCAACATCATAAATCGATACAGGCGCGTCAAAAGCACGCTGACTGCCATCGGGAAGAGTAATTACAGGCATTGAGTTTCCTTGCTCAGTGGTGGCTCCTACCAAAAGCCACTTGGTGTATACGCTGTTGCATGGTCAAAAGCCAACCACAGCAGCGCAAAAAATAAGGCGCTCATTTTACCCTCATTAGGCCTTAAGAACAAGCTTTAAGGCCCATTGAGACAATCCATCACAAGCCCAAAAAAGCTCAGTAAAACAGGTACTTTAAACATAAGACTTATATACACTAGAGCCCAAACGCCACCAAGGGCATAATGGCCGTTAGCTAGTGCAACTTTACAAAGTTTATTAGCCAGTAACAGCCAGAATGAAGTTAAAATAACCCTGCGAGAAATAAATATGGACTCACGTTTCCCCTCAATCGAAATGCTCGCAGCACGCGCCAAAAAACGCATGCCAGGTTTTGCCTATGACTACCTCACTGGAGGGTGTTTCTCTGACACTAATTTAGCCCGCAACACACAAGACATTCAAAATGTTGCGCTTAAGCCACACTACCTGCGTGATTTTAATGGCGCTTCACAAAAAACCACCTTGTTTGGCAAAACCTACGACTCACCTTTTGGTATCGCTCCTGTGGGCCTGCAGGGCCTCATGTGGCCAAAATCTTGTGAAATTTTAGCGGCGGCAGCCAAGCTGCACAACGTGCCTTTTTGCCTTAGCACTGTAGGCACAGCAAGCATTGAAACTATTGCCAAGATTACTGAAGGTGATTTTTGGTTTCAGCTTTATCATCCCACAGACAATAAACTGCGAGACAAACTGATCCAGCGCGCAGACCAAGCAGGCTGCAATACATTAGTGCTATTGGCTGACACGCCTACCTTTGCCTACCGCCCTAAAGAAATTCGAAATGGTTTGTCTATTCCACCCAAAATGACCTTATCCAACCTTTTACAAATGACGACCCATCCTAGATGGTCTATAGCTCAGCTACTTGCAGGCTCGCCCGAATTTAAAACCATGAAACCCTATATTCCTCATGGTCTAAATATGCAGCACTTGGGCTTATTTATGAATGAAACTTTTTCTGGACGCTTAAGCTTAGACAAAATAAAGGCCATTAGAGACCAGTGGAAAGGCAATTTAGTGATTAAGGGAATCGTGAACCCAGCAGACGCAGAAATAGCTATTAAGCTTGGTGTAGATGGCTTAATCGTTTCCAACCACGGAGGCAGGCAATTAGATGCAGGCGAATCTAGCATTATATCCCTGTCAAAACTTGCCCAACAATACAGCGACAGCGTCACCTTGATGATGGACGGCGGCATAAGGTCAGGCGCAGATGTAGCCTCTAGCTTGGCTTCAGGCGCCAAATTCACTTTTCTAGGCAGAGCTCCCATGTTTGGCGCCTGCGCCATGGGAGACCAAGGTGGCAATCAAGTGTTAGAGATTTTTAAACGCCAACTTCAACAAGTCATGGAGCAAATAGGCTGTGAAAGAATTGACGACCTGCCCAAGCATTTGATCAAGTAATAGACGGCTAATCAAGATAGCTACTAGCGCTTGAGATACGCAAACCTAATGGTTTAAATGGTTCGCTAAGTCGTAAATCTCACCAAAACCCCGCTTAACTCGCAAGGTGACAAGAGTTGGCTGAGGTTGGTAATACTGCGCATCAAGCTCTGCAAGTTCCGTTGCTGTGAGATATTTGATATATTTTTTTAATAACTTATTTATTTCCCCATGATGCTTAGTATCTGCCACTGCTAGGGCTTGTTTTAAATATTTATAAGCTAAAGCTTTATTTTCTACGCCATACTTAGGGTCTGAATAGAGCACAAACAAATGAGACATTGCATTATCGTATCCTTGGCTTGCAGACTTTTTAAACCAAAACAACGCCTTGTCTATGTTTTCTTGGGCACCATACTTTTGTGCAATAGAAAACTGTGCGAGGCTATAACCGGCCTCTGCTGCTTCTAAGTAATACTTAAAAGACAATACATCATCACGTTTAACCGCATTTGGCGCTTGGCCATCATAGTAGCAAGCCAATTTGAATGCCCCCAAAGGGTCTCCCCCTTGGGTAGCTTTCAAAAACAAATCAAACGCTTTAACCTGATCTTTAGGCGTGCCAACACCGTTGTTATACATCATGCCCAAATTATACTGGGCGCTCGCATTACCTGTATTGGCCAGTGTTGTGGCTAAGTTAAATAATTGTGAATCAGAATAATTGTCTGCTAAAACGCTTGTGACAAAAAACGAACACACTATTATCAACGAACCTACTAATGATTTAATCCCCATAACATCTTCCCCTTTATTCCAATCTACTAAAACAAAGTGACTAAAACCTAAGCTTAGACTAGGAAAGAAACTATGCACAAATGAATTAAAACAAACCTAACTGTTGCTCAGTAATATTAGCAAAACTGTCATTGAGAAACGGCAAAATTCCATCAACCACCGGCTCTATTTGGCGATCAATATAGTGCTGATAGTCGTAATTTTTAGGGGACATTTCTAACGGTTCAGGGCCTGTAAGGGTAATCACGTATTCTATCCAACCCCCACTGGCATAGGCTGATGGAAAATTATTTTGGGTTCGCCAAGCTTCAGCTTTACGTGCTGCTTGTACGTGAGGTGGCACATTTTTTTGATATTCGGCTAGGGGCCTACGCAAGCGTTTTCTATAAACCAGCTTGCTATCTAACTCACCAGACCTTACTTGCTTTATCAAAGGCTTAATAAGATCCAAATAGGGCTCATCATTAAATATTCTTTGGTAAAGCTTAGCTTGCAGCTCTTTGGCTAGTTTGGTCCAATCTGTGCGCACTTGCTCTAAGCCTTTAAAGAGCATTTTAGAGGTACCGTCAGGCGCCACTGTCACTCCTGCATAACGTTTTTTACTACCCGTTTCTTGGCCTCTAATTGTGGGCATTACAAAGCGACTAAAATAGGTTTCAAACTCAATCTCTAAATAACTTTGCAGATTAAATTCAGTTTGTAGATGCCCACTCCACCACTCATTCAGCATCTTTGCTAATGCATTCCCACGCTCTTGCACCTGTTCTAGATCGATAGTTTCATCACCTAGCCATACAAACACAGAGTCTGTATCACCATAAATCACCTGCATACCTTGTTGCTGTATGAGGTCTTTGGTTTGGTTCAAAATGGCATGGCCGCGCAGGGTGATAGAGCTAGCTAAACGCTGATCATAAAAGCGGCAGACACTAGAGCCTAAGACGCCGTAACACGCATTCATCACAATTTTTATAGACGTTGATAAAGGCGTATTTTTTTGAGCTTTTGCCACATCTCTAGCCGCCCAAAGCTCTGCAATAATGTCCGGTAAAATACTTTGATTACGGCTAAACTGGGCGCCTTTATATCCCTGTATAGAGTCACTTATATATCCTGCTACATCAGCATTTAACGCCTCATCTTGTATGCCTTGGATTAGCCCTAAAGGGTCTATTTTGAAACTGCGTATAATGCTTGGGTAGAGGCTTTTGAAATCTAATACCAGCACATTACGATAAAGCCCAGGTTTTGAATCCATCACAAAGCCACCAGGGCTATCACCTGCCTGACCCGAGGCAAATGCCGGCGCCACATAGCCTTGCCTGTGCAAGCGAGGTAAATATAAGTGGTCAAAAGCTTGAGAAGAGCCGCCCAGTCGATCCATGGACAAACCCGTCAACCTTGCACGCTCAATGAGAAAAGCCATCAAATCAGCTTTAATAAAGATGTCCCATACCAAGCGGCAATCTTCTAAGTTATAGCTTACCAATGAGCTTGGATCTTCCCGATACATGCGTTGGATTTCTTCGCCACGATCTTGAGGTTTAGTAATAGCCTTGCCACGACCCAGCAGTTGCCTTGCCACATTTTCTAATGAGAAAGATTCAAATTGCCATGTGGCGGAGCGCATCACTTCAATACCATCTAATGCCACACGACCTGGCATATAAAGCTTTGCGGGGCGATTGCCCTGTCCTGCTCGCCAGCGTATTTCCTCACCACCTCGGCCCAACCGCAAACGCACGCCCAGCACTCTGGCACGAGCACATAAAATTTGAAAATCAAATTGCACTAAAGCCCAACCAATAATCGCATCTGGATTGTAGTCTTGTAGCCATTGGCTAAATTGCTTTAACAGCTGCCTTTCGTTAATACATACTCGGGTGTACTGGGGCAAATCTTTAATGTTTTCCTTAGGCATACTAGCAGGCCAATGCAGCCATACTACAGGCACTGCCGTCTGACCATGCATGCCATAAACTGCAATACTATGAATAGTTTTGCCATCCATAGTGGTTTCAATATCTAACGAGACTGTCTTTATAGCCGGAATATAGTCACAGCTTTTTACTCTCACATCTTCTAAAACACCATGAGTAGGAGGCACATCCACCACCAAACCCGCACTAATAAAGCGCTCCATTAAGTAGCGCTCTTGTGGCTGAATATCCTGTTCCATTAAGCTAATATTCGCATCAACCAACACCCCACATACATGTAAAAACACTTTATGATTAAGCATATAAAGCGCCACAGCTGGCTCGTTTTGGAAAGTTTTGAGGGGTAAAGATTGAAAGCGCCAAATAGCAGGGTCTAGCCCCATTTTTTCAACTAGGCTTTGGGCTTGATGCTGCTGAGATTTTGGCAAAAAGCACACAACCTCTTGCTGTGTTTGACGCAGGCAAACAGGGCCATCATCGGTGGCTAACCAATAGGTTAGCTGGATACCCTTTGGTGTATCGTGGCTGTGGCGAGATAGCACAAAACCTTTCATCTTTGTTTTGGCCTATCTAGTTTATTCGATGTGTTTGGTTAAGTTCGTGCTACAGCACTCATCTTGCAAGAAATCGATGAGCGCATTTAGGTTGGGATACTGTGCTATGCAGTTGAGCACTCGCCCATCACGTTCCTGCTTTAAGAGCCCAACAGATGTGAGCTTAGCAATGTGATGAGAAAGAGTAGAGTTGGGCACCTGCAAACGTTCTTGCACCCGGCCTACAGAGAGCCCACCATGGCCAGCCTTTACCAAAAGTGTAAAGATACTAAGTCGTGTGGGGTGACCGAGCTCTTTAAAAGCGTTTGCTGCTTGTGTAATTTCCATACTTCCATGATAACAGAAATGATTTAACCTGGCGTATAAAAACATTTATATTTCTATTAATCTAGAAATATAAATATTCACTATATAGGAATAACCCATGCCAGCAATTAACCTTCAGCTTCTCCAAGATACAATGTCGATGTTTATGTTTCTTTTAATAGAGCTAACTACTTTATTTATCGCTATAAGCTACTTGGTAGGGGTGCTACAGTTTTACATTGGGCCAGAGAAAATCAAAAGCGTTCTAAGCGCTAAGCATTGCAAGGGCTATGTGATCGCTGCATTGATGGGGGCTGTTCCTGCTCCACTATCCCTTTCTTAAAGGGGCTCATTAGGGCCAATGCAGGTTTTGGTCCAATGATGGTATTTTTATTCTCCAGCCCACTACTGAATCCAATTTTAATCGTTTTATTTGCGGTTACATTTGGTGTCAAAATTGCTGCGATATATTTTGCTATGTCTATGGGCATTTCAATCATGGCAGGTATTGCGTTAGAGATGTTGGGCTTTGAAAAGTACATCATCACTCCAGAAGAAGCCACGGATAAGGGTACTAGTTGCGGCACCCACACCAGATCAAAAAAATGGAAAAATTTGGCAAGAGGTGTGGAGAGACTTCAAACAAGCCTTTCCATATCTCTTAGTGGGCGTGTCCCTGGGTGCTATTATTCATGGGTTTGCGCCTACAGACTTTATTGTTCGCTATACTGGAGCCAACAACCCATTGGCCATTCCGTTTGCTGCTGTCATAGGCATCCCCCTTTATACCCGTGCCATTGTTATGATCCCCCTAGCCGCAGCCTTTGTTGCCAAAGGTATGGGGATTGGCGCCGTAATGGCATTCGTCATTGGCAGTGCTGGCACTAGCATCCCAGAGTTAATTCTCCTAAGGTCACTATTTAAAACACAAATGATTGTGGCATTTGTATTGGTAGTGCTGAGCATGGCAATGGCAACGGGATTTGTTTTTTCTGCTGCGTTCTAAGCAGCACTGAGCTGAAATCTAGCTTTATCTAAGGCTTTTTTCAAAACCTCTTCGGCACTAGGGTGATAAATTGGCATTTCTAACAACTGATCCGCAGTCATCTTGTGTGTAATGGCAAGCGCCAGCAAGTGAGCTAGGTGTTCAGCCTGGTGCCCCAATAACTCCGCACCCAAAATTTGCCCTGAATGCGCATCTAAATAAACATGAATACGCCCTTTGGTTTTCTTCCAAACCTCATGCCTTGGGCTATTAAAAGCAGCATCTCCAATCACAATGTCGGTGCCTTTGAGCTGTTCAAAGCTACGGCCCACAATGGCCATTTGTGGGTCAGTGAAATAAATACCTAAAGGGGTCTTTCTAGGTGTTTGTTTAGTGTTAGGAAAGATTAATGCATTATCTCCAGCAATTCTGCCTTCGTCATAAGCCACATGCCAAAGCGGCAGATCATTAGTGGCGTCACCAGAAACATAGATAGGTAGGTTGCCACATTGCATCGTATGCGAGTTAAACATAGGAATACCTTGGGCATCTAATTGAATATCTGTTTTGTGTAAATCTAAACCGTCAACGTTTGAAACTCGTCCAGCAGCCACTAAGACAGCATCAAATGCCTTTGTTACGATACTGCCATCAACCTGTTGGTACTCAATAACAGCTGCGCCTGCTTCCTCCCAGGTTTTAATGATGTCACCCTCACAGTAGATCGTTAACTCATCGCTCAAACAGCTTAAGGTTTGCGTCTGTAAATCTGGGTGTGTTAAACCACCCACCCTGCCACTGCGGCCATATAATGTTGTATCCACACCTAACCGATGTAAAGACTGCCCCAGTTCCAAGGCAATCACACCCAGACCAATGACTGCAACCGAGCCTGGCAACTGCTCTATTTCAAAAATAGTATCACTGGTAAACACTTTACTTACAACAGGCAACAATGCCTTAGGCAGGTAAGGCCTTGTGCCACATGCGATAACAATTTTATCCGCTTCAATGATTAAATCATCATTAACCTGTATTTGATTATTTGACAAAAATTTTGCAAATCCTTGTAATTTAACCTCGTCAGGTATTTTACCAATTTGTTTTAAAACGTTGCCCACAAACTTTTCTGCACGGTCTTTTCGAATTCTATTTAATACCTTTTTCCCATCAACCTCTGCCTTACCATTAATGCCAAAGGCTGACCCCTGAGTAAATTCATGTGCATGATCTGCCGCGGTGATCAGCATTTTACTAGGCATACAACCCACTCTGGCACACGTTGTGCCATAGGGCCCATGTTGAATCATTACATAGTCATCGGTGCTTCTGTGTATTCTAGAATAGGCGCCCAAACCCGCAGTGCCTGAACCTATAATTGCATACTCTACCCGTCTTATTTTCATGCATGCACCGTCTTATTGTCCGTGGTTATTTAATGATGGATTAATGATTTTTTAGCCAATTCACTGGCATTCTTGCGCAACTCAAATTTTTGAATCTTACCTGTGGCTGTTCTTGGGATAGTACAAAATTCAATATGCCCAGGCACCTTATAACCTGCCAATAAATCACGACACCAATCCAGTAGCTCCAGTGCACTAACCTTATGTCCTTGTGACACTTCAACAAAGGCACAAGGACGCTCACCCCATTTAGCATCAGGCATTGCAACCACTGCCGCTATGGCTATAGCGGGGTGTTTGTAAAGCGCATCTTCTACTTCTATGGAGGATATATTTTCACCCCCAGAAATAATAATGTCTTTTGAGCGGTCTTTAAGCTGGATATATCCATCAGGATGAACCACGCCTAAGTCTCCAGAATGAAACCAACCCCCTGCAAAGGCTTTTTCAGTGGCCTTGGGGTTTT
>Ga0209502_10001938_pt1 | contig 18046 bp, 18 predicted proteins | sample ArcticOcean_MG_C_10_FD_187442 | JGI IMG/M metagenome (GOLD analysis project Ga0209502, IMG submission 187442) | Marine microbial communities from western Arctic Ocean - ArcticOcean_MG_CB11_90 (SPAdes) (version 2) | ecosystem: Environmental > Aquatic > Marine > Oceanic | place: Arctic Ocean...
ACTTTTTAAAATTCTTTCACCTCGGTAGATTAAGGTTGTTTTGACTCCTAAGCCATTCATAATACAGGCAAACTCAACGGCAATATAACCACCTCCTAAAATGCAAATATCTTTAGGTAATTTTTTAATATGAAAAATATCATCTGATGTAAGAACTTTATTTTTTGCAGTATAAGCTGTTTTATTACAAACTCCACCTGAAGCTATTAAAATTTTTTTTCCCTTATACTCTTCGTTGTTTATAATAATTATCTCTGAATCTTTAAATGAAGCGTAGCTATCTATTCGATCAACTTTATTTTTTTCTAATATAGATTTATAAATATTGTTTAATCGTTCAATTTCATTATCTTTGTTCTTAATTAATGTCTGCCAATTAAATAAAATTTGTTCTGGCACCTCCCACCCATAAAGCTTAGCAGTATCAAAATCATTTTTAAACTGAGCTGCATAAGTGAATAATTTTTTTGGAACGCACCCCCTATTAACACAGGTACCGCCATAATTTAAACCTTCTGCAATCAAAACTTTTGCACCATGGTTAGCTGCTATTCTTGCGGCTCTAACTCCGCCAGATCCAGCACCAATAACAATTAAGTCGTATTCTTTCATAAAAAATTTATTTTTTGTGTTTTTCAACCAAGTCTTCAATTTTTACTTCTTCATAGTTTTCGAAGGGTTGTACAATCCAAGGATTATCTTTTAATCTGTGGGCACAATAATCAGGTTCAAAAGTCGAATCTAATTTTTTCCATAGCACAGCTGTTTTTATAGATTCAATGTTATCTTTTATAGGCGGATATTTTTTTAACCATTCAATACTTTTATTTAGCGTAATACCTGTGTCCGAAAGATCATCGCACAAAAGTAGTCTACCTCCCATATCGTGCACAGTTGAGCTCATTTCTCTTGAAAAAACTAGTTCACCCTGTTTGTCTTCTACGCCTGTTCCAGAGTAAGACTCTACGGCAAGGTAGGCACACTTTAGTTTAAATATTCTACTTAGAACATCTATGATTGGGGCACCCCCTCTCATTATACCTATGAGCATTGTTGGTTTAAATCCACTTTCATGAATTTTAACTGCTAATTTTTCTACTATTAGATTGTATTCTTTCCAGTCTACAATAAGTTTGTTAGCCATAGAAAAAACTAAATTATTTTAGAAGAGATGTAAATGAAAGGATATGTAGTAACTGTTTATAAGACTATAAAAGATGAAGATGTTCTAAAAAAATATGCCGTTAAAGCTAGAGAAGCAATTGAAAAGTATAAAGGTAAATTTTTAGTAAGAGGAGGAAAAAAGATAACTACGGAAGGAGATGCGTCCCCTAGAACTGTAGTTATTGAGTTTCCATCTTTTGCCGAAGCTGAAACCTTTTTTTATTCAAAAGAATATCAAGAAGCTCATGCTGTTTTAAAAGATACGGTTGTAAGACACCATCAGATTATAGAAGGTGCCTAATATTGAATTGGCTCATCATCTATCGATCTCCAAAGATACCATGTAGCGACAGAACAGTAAGGTGTAAACTTTTTATAAAGTTTATCTAAAAATACTTTAGGTGGATAATAGTTTTTATTATAATTATTTGATACTGCTCTTAGAAGTCCAATATCTTGTAAGGGCCATATATTAGACCTATTAAAAGTAAATAATAATATCATTTCAGCAGACCATCTTCCAACTTGTCTAAGACTTGATAGGTATTCTATCGCTTCTTCATCGTTCATTTTATTTATTAGATTAGGTTTAAAAGTTTTATTCATTATTTTTTTAGACAAATCTTTGATGCCCCTAACTTTTTGCCTAGTAAGTCCACAGTTTTTTAAGCTAGCGCTGGATAATTTATTTACCATTTTTGCTGTAATTTTATTTTTACATTTTTTCTTAAACCTTAAAAAAACTGAATTTGCTGCAGCTACACTTATCTGTTGACCAATAATACTTTTACATAAAGAGAAAAAAACATCGTTACGAGTAATTAGGTGGCCATCTTTATAGCTACTAATTAAATTTTTAATAACTCTATCTTTCTTAGACAGATATACTTTGGCTTTATTCCAGTAAGTTGGCGATTTTTTCATGATCTAGGAATAACAATCTCTTTTTTTAATTTTGTTTCTCTTATGAAAATTATTAAAGAACTTAATAACACAAGTGAAGCACCTGCTAGCATTAAAGGTTTTGGAACTTCTCCCCAAATTATGAAACCAAATGTTATTGCGTAAACTAAACTTAAATATTTAATTGGTGTTACCAAAGAAGCTTCAGCCAATCTATAGCTTTGGGTTAATAATAAATTTGCAATACTTCCACACAAACCCATAATTATAAATAAAACTAAATCTTTTGTAGTTGGCATTATCCATCCGAAAGGTAAAGTACAAAGTCCTATGACCGTACAAAGAGCTGTAAAATAAAAAGCTATTCTATAATTTGGTTCAGTTTTGGATAAAGCCCGAACACTTATTGCAACACCAGAAAAAAAAATACAAAATAAAATAGGTGATAGATAATAATAATTCAGTTCTATAAATGCAGGCTGAACTATAAGAATCATTCCTATAAAACCCAAAAAAACTGCAGACCAACGCTTGATTCCCACCTTTTCAGATAAAAATATAATCGATGCAATGGTTACAAAAATTGGCCCACCAAAAGTAAGTGATACTACATCGGCTAAGGGTAAATGTCTCAAACCAAAGAAAATACAAACAAAAGCTATTGACCCACAAATTGCTCTAAAGGCATGTAGACCAGGTCTTGTAGTTTTGTAAAAATTTGACCATTTGTCTTTGGGTATGATTAAAAAAATAGGAATTAATCCAAAAAAAAATCTTGCAAAGAAAACTTCTCCAAATGGATAGTAATTTAGCCATTTGACGCATATATCCATAATTGCAAAGCACATAACACTTGCAACCATATATAAAACTCCAGTTTGATTTTTTGTAAACAATTGAATATCCTTTACCTTTTTTAACACATTAAATTCATTATGCAAAAATCTTACTTAGCACTTGGGTGCTTTTGGAAACCAGAAGAAACATTTCGTCAATTAACTGGAGTTGTAGAAACTGAAGTTGGCTATGCAGGTGGTGCTAGTAGTAGTACTAATTACGAAGAAGTTTGTACTGGCAACACTGGGCATACAGAAACTGTAAAAATAATATATGATGAAAAAATTATTTCTTATGAAAATTTATTAGAAGTTTTTTTTAAAACTCATGATCCCACTCAAAAAGATATGCAATATCCAGATATGGGTACTCAATACAGGAGTGAAATATTCTATGAAAATGAACAACAGAAAAATACAGCAGAAAAATATAAGAACTTTATTAATGAAAAATTGGATGGAAAAATTGAAACTAATATTTCAAAAATTAAAAACTACTGCAAAGCAGAAGAATACCATCAAAAATATATAATGAAGAGAAATCAATAATGTCTTTAGTTAATACTAATTGGCTAGAAAAAAATTTAAATGAAGTAAAAATCTTAGATGCAAGTTGGCATATGCCAAATGCTAATAGGGATGCATATAAAGAATTTTTAAGCGAGCATATACAGAATTCGCAATTCTTTGATTTAGATAAGAGTTCAAAACCTGATTCAACTTTGCCACATATGTTGCCGACTAAAGAAAAATGGCAAAAAATAATATCTAACTACGGAATCACTAATCAAGACAAGATAGTTATCTACGACAATTCTGATGTTATTAGTTCTTGTAGATGTTGGTACATGTTTGTTTATTTTGGTCATGATATTAGTAAAGTTTTTATTTTGGATGGTGGTCTAAAGAAGTGGAAAATTGATAATAAAAAAACTACGACCAACTTAATTTTGAATAATAAGTCTGGCTACACCACTAAAGAAATTAAAAGTTTAGTGTTAACCAAATTACAAATAGATGAAAATATAAAGTTAAATGATTTTCAAGTTGTGGACGCTAGAGGAAAAAAAAGATTTGATGGCACTGAGCCAGAACCACGTCCTGGTTTAAGAAGTGGTTCTATTAAAAATTCAAAAAATTTACCATTTATTGAATGTATTAATAAATTAGATCATACGTTTAAAGGTAAAGATGAATTGATAAAAATTTTCGAATATGTTGGTATTAAATCTGATAAACAACAAGTATTTACCTGTGGGTCCGGTGTTACTGCGTGCATTTTAGCTATGGCTAATAAAATAATAAATGATAAAAACCCAATCATATACGATGGATCTTGGTCAGAATATGGGCTTAAGTAAAAAATGAAAACTACGAGCAAAATTAAAATATTACTAATATTTATTTTTATTGTTATTTTTTCTATAATTGCAGCTAGACATTTTGTTGGTTTGCATTTTAAAAAAAAATTTAGTGTTAGACCGCCACCTGGTGTAATCGTCAAAACTGTTGAAAAATCTAATTTTTATAAGAGCATAGAAACTTTTGGTACTGCGATAGCTCAAAATTCAAAAACTTACAGGATAAAAAAAGAAGAAATTAGAGAGAAACTTAATATTGAAGGCAGATTTGTCAAAGTTGGAGACATTATAGCTACGTTAAAAAATGACGAACAAGTAATTGCTGAAATTGATGGGAGACTTGGTAAAAGAGAAATAGCCCAGGGTGTACTGGGTACAGATAGTTTAATTATTACATTAGATGATCTTAAAAAAATTGTTATAGACATTAAAGTACCTGAAAATTTTGTTGGTATTTTAAAGCCTGGGCTTAAAGCGGAAATCTCTTCAACAGCATTTGATAAAAAATTTAATGGTAATATAGGATCAGTTAGCTCACGTGTAGATCCATCTACGCGTTCAATTTTAGCAAGAGTAATAGTCGACAACTCAAAATTTGAAATCATACCTGGGCAATTATTGACCGTAAAAATTATCTATGATGAAATTCAACAGATTGGTGTTCCGGAAAGTTCCGTTACAATTCAGGGTAAAACCGCTTTTGTATATGTTGTTAATGGAAAAACTGTAGATAAAACTAATATACAAATTGGAAAAAGAAATTTTGGAAAAGTGTCTGTTTTAGATGGTGTGTCTGAAGGAGATCAAATTGTTGTTGAGGGTATCTCAAAAGTTAGAGATAAAAGTAAAATAAAAATAATTAAACAAAAAAACAGATAATGTTTTTAACAGATTTATCTATTAAGAGACCCGTTGTTGCTTCAGTGATGAGTATAGTTTTAGTTATCTTTGGAATAATAACTTTTCAAGAAATTCCAACGGATGAATTACCTGATGTTCAGCCTCCTGTTGTAACTATTCAGACGGATTATAAAGGTGCGTCTGCAGAGATAATAGATACTCAAATTACTCAGAAAATAGAAGATTTTGTAGGAGGTACTCCTGGATTAGAGACAATAGATTCTTTTAGTGAAGATGAAAGCTCTAGAATTACACTAACATTTGAAACTGGCTTGGACCTTGATGATGTAACTAATGATGTTCGTAGTTCTGTTGCACGTGTAGTAGACAATTTACCTGAAGGAGCAAAAGCACCAGAAATATTTAAACAAAGCGCAGGTATGAGGACAACTATGTGGTTGTCTTTTAGCTCGGAAGCAATGACAGATCTTGAATTAACAGATTATGCAGATCGTTTTTTAATGGATACATTTTCAACAGTTCCTGGAGTTGGAAGGGTTAGGTTGGGCGGTGAAAGAGAAACATCTCTTAGAGTATGGCTGGATCCAATTGCACTTGCAGCTAGAGATTTAACAACACAAGAAGTTGAGCAAGCTTTAAGAAAAGAAAACGTTGAGTTTCCAGCTGGTAGAATAGAATCAAAAGATATCGATTTAACAATAAAATTAGATAAAGCTTACCAAAACCTTGAGAATTATAAAAAATTACCACTTAAAAGAGCAAAAGATGGATCTGTTATAACGCTAGAAGATGTTGCAAGAGTAGAGGTGGGTGCGGCATCAACCAGAACGCTTTTTAAAGGGGATGGCAAACAAGTAGTAGGGATTGGCATTTACCAACAATCAGATGCAAATACTATTGATGTAGCTAATGGAATAAAAAATAAGATTAAAGAAATAGAACAGACATTGCCAGAAGGCACAAGTCTTGAAGTTTCATTTGATCGAAGTAGATATATAAAGGCTGCTATCTCTGAAGTATACAAAACTCTTTTTGTTGCTTTAATTTTAGTCACTATAATAATTTATTTATTTTTAGGAAATATTAGAGCACTAATTGTGCCAGTTGTAGCATTACCTGTTTCTTTAATTTCTACTTTTCTGGCAATCTATATTTTTAATTTTTCTATTAATTTGTTTACGCTAATGGCCTTGGTTCTGGCAATAGGAATCGTAGTAGATGATGCAATAGTAATGTTAGAAAATATTGTTAGAAGAATTGAGCTAGGTGAAAGTCCACTAGTTGCGGCGTACAAAGGTGCTAAACAAGTATCATTTGCAATTATAGCAACTACTGTAGTTTTAGTAGCTGTGTTTGTTCCTTTAGTTTTTATTAAAGGTATTACAGGAGTTCTTTTTACCCAGACAGCGATAACCTTAGCTTCTGCCGTTATCATATCTAGTTTTGTTGCACTTTCTCTTAGTCCTATGTTGGCCAGTAAATTCTTAAAAAAAAATATGGAAAAATCCAAAACTGTAACTAAATTTGAAAAATTTTTAAAAAATATTACTATGGCCTATAAGCAATCTTTGATTTTATGGATAAATAAAAAAAAAATAATTATTTCTTTTTTAGGAGTAACGATAGCATTAACTATTTTTTTATTTAATTTTACTCCTAAGGAATTAATAGCACCAGAAGATAGGGGGGCTTTTTTTGTAATTATAAAAGCACCTCAAGGATCTGGCTTTAATTTTACAAAATCTAAAGCAGAAGAAATTGAAGCGATGTTACTTCCCGAATTAGGTAAAGGTGAGTATAGAAAATTAATTATGAGAGTTCCGGGTTTTGGCAAATCATCAAAACAGGTTAATAGTGGTTTTATTATTGTCCTTCTAGAAGATTGGTCAAAAAGAAAAAGACATGGCGTAAAAATATTAAGGGAATCTTTTGCCAAAATTGGTAGTGTGCCAGGTGTACTTGCATTTTCTGTTATGCCTCAAGGTATTAGAACAGGTGGAATTGAGAGTCCCGTGCAATTTGTGGTGCTTGGAAACACCTATGATCAATTAATAGAATGGAAAAGAATAATCAAAAGAGAGGCCAGAAAAAATCCTGGACTATCCTCTATTCAAGACGATTTTGACCTCAATAAACCACAACTAAATGTTCAAATTAATCAAAAAAAAGCTGCAGATTTAGGTGTTTCTTCTGAAGATATAGGGAGAACAATAGAAACTATTTTTGGCTCTAAAACAGTTACTAAATTTACTCAAGATGGAAAAGAATATTCTATTATTCTTCAAGGAGACATTAAAGACAGACAGGAACCAGAGAGTATAAGTAAAGTATTTGTGAGATCAAAAAATAACGGAAAATTAATATCAGTTTCTAATTTAGTTGCGTATAGTGAAGAAGGCCAGTCACCATTCTTAGCAAGATACAATAGACAAAAAGCTGTAACTATCTCTGCAAGATTAGTTGGTGACTATTCTTTAGATGAAGCGCTGAAATTTTTATTAGCTGTTGTAGAAAAAAATACACCTCAAGCTAAAATTGCTTACAAAGGTGAGAGTGAAGAATATAAAAAAACAAATAATGAACTTTATGTAATTTTTGCTCTAGCTTTGATAACTGCTTATTTAGCTATGTGTGCTCAATTTGAAAGCTGGAGACATCCTCTCACGATTATGCTTACTGTGCCTCTAGCAATACTGGGTGGTTTACTAGGACTGCTTGTAGTTGGTTCTTCTCTAAATGTTTATAGCCAAATTGCCTTGATTATTTTGATTGGCTTAGCCGCTAAAAATGGAATTTTAATTGTAGAATTTACTAATCAATTAAGAAAAGAAGGGAAGAAGTTAGAGGAATCAATAGTTGAAGCTTCGACGATTAGATTTAGACCAATACTAATGACAAGTCTCTCTACTATCTTTGGGGTAATTCCATTGATAGTTGGTTCTGGGCCAGGTGCTGCAAGCAGACTAACAGTTGGTATAACTATTTTTGGTGGAATGTTATTTTCGACTTTTTTCACACTATATGTAATTCCAACGATTTATTCTATTATTGGAAAGAATGAAAAAAATATAGATGCGGTTGAGGTTGAGCTAAACAAACAGCTTAAAAAATAATATATTTATTCTTGTTTAAATTTTTTTGACATACAGTCAATTGTTTTCTGTAATTATTAGCCAAATCTTTAACTGACTTAGCATAGATAATTGCTTTCTTATCATTCTTATAATTTTTATAATCGCCCCATCCCTTATAATAAGCAAGGTATTGTCTATACGCATCTTTCTTAGATATTCTTAATATTTTTGAAGTTTTATTAATGTACCACCCAATGAAATCAACAGAATCTTTAAATCTTGCACGCGTTGCGTATTTATTACTAGTTTCTCTTTTGTACTGCTCCCAGGTTCCGACTACTGCTTGAGAATAACCAAAAGAACTAGATGGTCTTTTGAATGGTATTACTTTAAACAATTTTTTTCGTGGTGGTTTGGCTAACCAATTAAAATCACTCTCCTTTTTTACAAATGCAAGCTGTAGATGAATAGGGGCACCCCATTTTTCGTAAGATGCTTTAGTATGTTTGTACCACAAATATCTTTCTTCGAAGATTGCACAACTGTTTTTAGTGTTTTTAGGTATAGAAGAACAAGATGCGAATATAAAAAAAATTATTAAACAAAATTGAAATTTTTTAAAAGGAATCATTTCTTGTTTTATATAAGAATTTAATTAAGCTTTCTCCATTTTTCTGGCATTAAAAAAGTCCCAGACCACAATCCAAGTTTTTTGGATTTTGCGTACTCTTCATCTAAAATATAGTTTTTGGAATATCGTCTATATGCAATAGCATAACCATTTCTAACCATCCATTTGTTTAAGTCTTCCTTGTCTATAAAACAAATACCAAGAAATCTATTGTATCTATCCTTCTTTTTTTGAGTCAAACATTTAATTGTATTTTTACTAATCTTCTTAATTAATGCTTCTGTTGCATCTGCTCCACAATTGTATTCTTTTCCATTTTTATTACATTTTTGATTTTTTTCTGGAGCATCGATACCGTACAATCTTATTTTATTATTTAAAATTTTAATAGTGTCACCGTCAGTAATGACTGGAATTCCATAAATTTCACTAGCAATTATTTTTTCATTTAAATTTAATAAAATGATTACAACAAAAATTATTTTTTTCATCAGATAAAAATTTTTTTTAAAGTGAATAAAAGGAATATACTTATGACACCTGCAATATTAGCTATAAGGTCGTTTAATTCGAAAGCTCTATTCGGTATATAAAAGTGAAGTAATTCTAGAAAAAGTGAAAGGAAAATTAAAAATAAAAAACTATTAATAAATTTTTTTACACTTAAATTATAAACTAGCCCTAAAAAAGTTAAGTAAAAAAAATAAAAAAAATGATTTATAGCAGTTCCTATTGGACTATTAACAAGACTAAGTTGTTTACCTGAATCTGCATATAGCAGATAACCAATTATACTTCCTGGATACAAATAAATAATTAATAAAACAACCAGAGATAAATAATATAAATACATGATAAGTTTTAATATATTATTTTTCATTACCATTTAAATATAGTACATACTCTAATAATAAAATAATATGAGTAAATTAATCTTAACTAGACACGGTCAAAGCGTTTGGAACGCTGAAAACAGATTTACCGGATGGGTCGATGTTGACTTGTCTGAACAGGGTATTCATGAAGCAAGGAAGTCAGGAGAGTTAATCAAAAATCTTAATATAAATATAGATATTTCCTATACATCGTTCCTAAAAAGAGCGATCAAAACTTTATCCGTTATACTTGAGAAAAATAATTTAGATCTTGAGTTAAATTCTTCTTGGGAAATTAACGAAAGACATTATGGTTCGTTAACTGGATTAAACAAAGAAGAAACAAAAATAAAAATTGGCGAAGAACAGTTTAAAAAATACAGAAGATCTTGGGACATATCACCGCCACCAATGCCTAAAAATGATAAGAACCAATCTTTGTTTAGCCCTTTAAACGCTAATATACCTGAAGATATGATACCTCGGACAGAATCTTTAAAAGATACCTATAATAGAGTAATTCCTTTTTTTGAAAGCAGAATTAAACCTGGCTTACAAAATAATAAAAATATAATAATTGCTGCTCATGGAAATTCTTTGAGAGCTCTTTGTAAAAAATTATTTAATATTTCAGATGAAAAAATTAATGAATTAGAAATACCAACTGGAAATCCACTCGTTATTGAATTTGACCAAAGTCTAGAGATAAAAGATATTAAGTACTTAGACAAATCTAGAGAAAAGCCAATTATTACTAATCAATAAATTTTAATTTATTTAATTGCTCATAAACCTTAAAATTGTTTACATGGAAGAAAGTTTGACTACTTTCTTGTCCTAATAGTTTTTTTTCTTTTATCATATTGTCCCATATTAGATTCATGGAAAAAATTTTTTCATTAGTGGTTTCAAAAATAGATCTGTTAATAATCTGAGCACCCGTGAATATGTGATGATTACTATCTGCTCTTGTAATGCAGTTATTTTCTGTAAAATTAAAATCACCTTTGAAAGATTTGTCGTAACTATTTATTTTATTAACTAATAATAAAATAGGTTTATTATTTCTTAAATAAGAATTTTCAAGAATTTTAAATTCTTCGTAATAATTTTTATTCCAAATTGTATCTGGGTTTAAAACAAAAAAAGGTTCATCTTTAAAATTTTTGGTCGCATTAAGAATACCACCACCTGTATCAAGCAATATTTCTTCTTTTATAGTACTAATAGAAATTTGATAATTCTTGTTCTCAAGAAAATTATCAATCTCTTTTGACAAATGATGTGTGTTTATAATGATTTCATCTATTCCTATTTTTATGAGCATCTCTATAGATCTTTCTAAAAGATTTTTTGGACCAATTTTTATTAGTGGTTTTGGTATTTTTGTCGTTAATGGGAGCATTCGTTTGCCAAAACCTGCCCCTAAAATCATAGCTTTCTTAATTATCATTAAAATTAACCCTTTTTCTATTTTTTATAGGTACAGCTTTATTTAATAAATATTTTAAATTTATAAAAATTGGATTTTTTAGTCTTAGCTCTAAAAGTTGCCAAACATATGGCAAATACTTTAGGTAACTTAATTTATGATCTCTTTTAAAAAGTCTAACAAAGATACCTAATATTTTTAAGTTTCTTTGCACTGACAAAATATCAAAATCATTTTGAGCTAATAATTTTTCGGTATTTTTTTTAATTTTTGATGTCTTAGAAAGATAGTAACTAAAAAGTGAAGATTTTAGTTTTATTGGGAGCTTAATTCTAACATCGTCAATAAGTGACGCAACATCATAAAGTAAATTACCTCTAAGCGCGTCTTGTGAGTCGATTAAACCAAATTTTTTATTTTTAACCATTATATTAGAGGCGTGAAAATCTCTGTGTACAAAACACATTTCTTGAAAATAGAGCTTTTTATAGAGAATATTTAATTCTTCTTTTATTTTATTTTTATTTTTTTCAAATTCTTTTTTTTTACTATTATTTTTTAAATACCAATCAAAAAATAAATCAGATTCTTTATGCAATTCAGATAAATTATATTTTTTAACTCTAATTTTATTGTGTCGAAATTTAATATCTTTTTTAAAATTTATTTTTTGCAGTTTAATTATTAGTTCAACTAGTTTTTTATAATCACTTAATTTATTTTTTTTATTTTTTATGTGATCTAAAAAAGAGTAACTCCCTAAATTTTCTATCTCCATCATATTTTTTACAAAATACTCTTGCACTAGTTTTGGGGCTTTTATCTTATTTTTTATTAATAGTTCGTTTATTGCCGCATAAATAATTAGATTTCTAAATTTATTTTTATTAGCTTTTACTAATATTGTGAATTTAGAATTTTTTTTTATTTTATAAAATTCACGAAAAGAAGCATCTCCTGAAATTTTTGTAATTTTATGTTTCATTAAATTCTTTCCATCTTCCAAACCCTTTGAAATTAATTTTTCTCATATTTTTTTCTTGCTCATAAGACATATAAACTTCGAGTCTGTCACCTGGTTTGTCTTTAATTATCTCTGCCCATTCTATAACTTTAATGTTGTTTATACTTTGTTCAAAAACACCAAGTTGTTGAATATCTTTTTCAGTTTTCAATCTATAGAGATCGTAATGCATTATTTTATATTCGCCAATTTCATACTCGTAAATAATATTAAAGGTAGGGCTTAACACTTCAGTCTCGTCCACTTTACTTTGGTTTTGAAGATTGTTAATCAAGGCTCTAGATAAGGTAGTTTTTCCAACTCCAATTTCTCCAAATAACAAAATGCAATCTTCTTTTTTAATTTTTGTAATAATTTTTAATGAGATTTTATTTAGTTGATCTAAAGAGTTTATGATCATTAGCTACTGGTTAATAGCGATAAGTATCTGGTTTAAATGGTCCTGATGGTTTAACACTAATATAATCGGCTTGTTCTTTTGACATTTTAGTTAGTTTTGCTCCAACTTTTTCTAGATGTAATGTAGCTACTTTTTCATCTAAATGCTTGGGCAATACATAAACTTTATTTTCATATTTATTAGAATTATTCCATAACTCTATTTGTGCAATAACTTGATTTGTAAATGATGCACTCATGACAAAACTTGGGTGCCCTGTTGCACAGCCTAAATTTACAAGTCTCCCCTCGGCTAATAAAATTATTCTTTTTTTACTGGGGAGTTCTATTTCGTGTACTTGAGGCTTTATTTCATCCCATTTATAATTTTTTAAGGCCTCAACTTGAATTTCATTATCAAAGTGACCAATATTACAAAGTATTGCTCTGTCTTTCATGTCTCTCATGTGATCTGCTGTGACAATATCTTTGTTCCCAGTGGCTGTAACTACTATGTCAGCTCTCTTAATTGCTTCATCCATTAAAACAACTTCATAACCTTCCATAGAAGCTTGTAGTGCGCAAATAGGGTCAACTTCTGTAACCATTACTCTCGCACCTGCCTGCCTTAAGGATGCTGCGCTTCCTTTGCCTACATCGCCAAACCCAGCTACAATCGCTACTTTACCTGACATCATTACATCAGTAGCTCTTTTTATTCCATCTACTAAACTTTCACGACATCCATACAAATTATCAAATTTAGATTTTGTAACTGAATCGTTAACGTTGATCGCTGGTATCATTAAAGATCCATCTTTTTCCATTTTATTTAATGCTTTAATCCCTGTTGTTGTTTCTTCTGAAACACCTTTTATTTCTTTTAATAAATCTTTGTAATCATTATGCATCATTGCAGTTAAATCACCGCCATCGTCTAATAGCATGTTTGCCTTCCAATCTTTTTTTCCTTCGATTGTTTGCTTTATGCACCATATAGCTTCATCCTCGGTCTCACCTTTCCAGGCGAAGACAGGTATACCTGCTTTAGCTATTGCCGCTGCCGCATGATCCTGTGTAGAAAATATATTACATGAAGACCATCTTACTTCAGCACCTAAATCAACAAGTGTTTCAATTAGGACGGCAGTTTGAATGGTCATATGCAAACACCCTAGAATTTTTGCTCCTTTAAGGGGAGATTTATCTTTGTATTCTCTTCTCAGTGCCATTAACCCTGGCATTTCTGTTTCAGCTAGAGAAATTTCTTTTCTACCAAAATCAGCTAGAGTAATGTCTTTTATTTTATAATCATTCATAATCTGCGGGTGTTTTAGCAATATAATTTATTCTTAGCAAGCAGCAATCCTAGATATACTTGGGTAACAAAACTTCTATCTGAGCACCTTTTTTATCTTGTCTGTTTATTGCTTTAATTTTACCTTTGTGAAGTTCTATTATATTTTTTACTATATTAAGGCCTAAACCAGAGTGTTCCCCAAAATTTTCTGGTCTATTGCTGTAAAATCTTTTAAAAATATTATCGATATTTTTTTCATTAAAACCTGAACCTTCGTCCTTGAATGTAATCAAAAAATCTTTTTGCATCTCTTCTATTTCAACTAATATTTCATTTCTACTTTGACTAAAAGAAATTGCATTATCTAAAAGATTAGCAATAACTTGTTCAATCCGGCTTTCTATACCTAATACATAGAAAAGATTTTTTTTATTTTTTTTATTAATAATTTCTATTCTTATTTTTTTACTTAAACATATAGAATTTTGTTTAAAATCTTCAGTTACATTTTTAATTATTTTACCCAAGTCTATTTTAGACATTTTTTCCCTAGACAAAGAAGCTTCATCTTTAAGCATTTGAGTATAATCAGTAATGAGTCTTTCTATTCTCTCAACATCATGATTAATTATGTTTAACAATTTTTCATAGTCTTTTTGATCTGTTGTTTTGTCTAATAATTCAGATGCTCCTTTCAAAGATGCTAGTGGATTCCTGATTTCATGAGCTAAATCTGTAGAAAATGTTTCAGCACGGTTAGTTCTCTTTTGAAGGTCTAATGTCATTTCATGTATTGATTGGGTTAGAGTTCCAACTTCATCTTTTCTAATAAAAAAGTTATCTATATTTAGTGGTTTGCTTGACTTCGTTTTAATTGATTCAGTGTATTTAACCAAAAAGCTAATTGGTTTTAAAATATACTTGTTTAAGAATACTGAAAAAATTAAAATAACTAAAGCAACAGCTAAAACAGTTCTAATAATAAAATTTTTTCTTTCTTTAACCGCTACTATTATTTCATTGGCTTGCTCACTAACTAAAATATAACCAACTACTTTTTCTTCCATTAAGACCCTGTCAAATGTACGAACAAAAAAATCATTTTTTATTTTACTCTCAATAACTAATGGTTCATTTTTAAGTTTGTTTAAAATGATGTCTTTAACTTCTTTGTAATATTCTAAAGAATTATCTATTTTATTACTTTTGAAATTATTATTAGTAATAATACTTGAGTTGTTTATTTCTTGCTCAATAATTACTGCAGATTTTGAAAATTCATTTTGATCAATATCTAACATGTCTGTATCACTAATTAAATTTCCACTTAAATTAAAAAATTGAACTCTATCTAAGCTTTGGAATAAAAATCTGGCTGATAATAAAAATGAGCTTAGCCCTTCTCCATTAAAATCTATCTTTAATCGTTGTATATGATCTGTGGTATTTTTTATAACGATTATGTGGTTGGTCGATTTGATGTTTACTAAATTAGGCTGAATTGCTTTGAGATACACAAATGTAAACAGACCTAATACTGAGAAAACTAATAAATTAAATAGTAAAAATTTTCGTAATATAGATGGTGATTTTTTTTGGTTCATTAACTAACATTCCATCTATATCCACTTCCATATCGTGTTTCAATTGCTGAAAACTTATCGTCTACCTTTTTAAATTTTTTTCTAATACGTTTAATGTGACTATCAATAGTCCTGTCTTCAATTTCTGTGTTTTCTTTGTAAGCTATATCCATTAAATGGGCTCTTTCTTTTATTACACCTGGCCTTTTAGCCAGTTCTTTAACTATTAAAAATTCAGTTGTTGTTAATTTTTCTGGTAAGGCTTTATCATTCCATTCGCATTCCAGTTGAGCAGGATCTAGTTTTAGCTTTCCATGGCTAATGACGTTTTTAGAATCATCAATTGTTTCTGTTTTCTTTCTGAGTTGAACTCTTATTCTTTCAATTAAAACTTTTATGGAAAACCCTCCCGATTTTTTAACAAAATCATCCGCACCTAATTTAAGGCCTAATAATTCATCAACTTCATCATCTTTGGATGTTAAAAAAATAATTGGTATAGACATCTTTTTTCTTAGGCGAGTTAAAAGTTCTTCTCCATCCATTCTTGGCATCTTGATGTCAATGACTGCTAGATCAGGAGGATTTCTAGTTAATCCATTAAGAGCTGTTTCTCCATCGATATAAGTTTGAACTTTAAAACCTTCTCTTTCAAGCGCTATACTTATACCTGTTAAGAGGTTTCGGTCGTCATCTACAAGTGCAATTGTTTGTGACATATTCTTTTAATTTTCATAAATAAATTGTCAAAATTTAGGCGTCATCTAATCAAATTAATGAGCCTCACCCCAATTAAGACCTGAGTTAATACTAACATTTAAAGGTATAGAAAACATATGATAATCTGAACTTGAAATAGATATCATTGCATTTTTTATCACATTTTGGACATAGATTTTATCGTCTTTGGAGCATTCAAAAATAAGCTCATCATGAATTTGTAAGAGCATTTTTGTTTTAAACTTTTTATCAGTTTCAGTTAGATGATCTAACTTGATCATGGCTAACCTGATAATATCAGCTGCAGATCCTTGTATGGGTGCATTGATAGCTGCTCTTTCTTGAAAACTTCGGACACTAAAATTTTTGTCGTTAATACCTCTAAGATGTATTCGTCTTCCAAAAATATTATTTACATAACCTTTGGTTCTACAGGATTTTATTGTCGAGTTCATATAATCTTTTATTTCAGGAAATTTTTTAAAATATGCATTAATAAAATCTAATGCTTCATGATTTGAAACAGAAATTTGTTTTGCTAATCCATATTGTGTTATTCCATAAATTATTCCAAAATTAATTGCTTTTGCTTTTCTTCTTAGATCTTCATTAACTTTATTTATTGAGACATTAAAAACTTGACTTGCTGTCAAACTGTGAATGTCTTCTCCATTTTTAAAAGCTTTTTTTAATGCTTTTACGTCTGCCATATCAGCAAGTATTCTCATTTCTATTTGATTATAATCAGCAGAGATTAGAATATGCCCTTTTTCTGCAATAAAAGCTTTTCTAATTTCTTTCCCATCTTCTGATTTGATGGGGATGTTTTGCAGGTTAGGATTACTCGATGCTAGACGACCTGTGTTTGTTGCCGCTAGTAAAAATGATGTATGTACTCTCTTAGTCTTAGGGCTAATGTGTTCTTGTAACGCATCAGTATATGTATTTTTAAGTTTTGAAACTTGTCTCCATTCCAAAACTAAATTAGGAAATTTATGGCCTGTAAATGCCAAATCTTCTAAAACATTAGCGTTAGTAGCTAAGCTACCTTTTTTTGTTTTTTTCAGTTTTGCAATCTTGAGTTCATTGTAAATAATTTCACCTAGTTGTTTGGGAGAACCAATGTTAAATTCTCTTCCGACCAATTCATATATTCCTTTTTCTATTTTTTTTAATTTTTTTTCAAATTGTGCTGATAGTTTTTTAAGGTGAGCTGCGTCTACTTTTATTCCATTAAATTCTAATTTGGACAGTAGCTTTACCATTGGTTTTTCAAAATACTCATAAATTTTATTTAATCTTTCTTCATCAAGTCTTTCTTTTAAGTTTTCATACAATCTTAAAGTTACATCTGCATCTTCTGCAGCGTATTCTGTTGCTTTATTAAGTTCTATATCTGAAAAATTTAATTTATTTTTTCCTGTTCCAACCAATTCTTTAAAAGATATTGTCTTATGTCCTAGATGGATTTCTGATAAAGTATCCATGTTATGGCGATTTGTTCCAGCATCTAACGTGTAAGAAATTAACATGGTGTCTTCGATGGAGTTAATTTCTATTCCATTTTGCCTTAAAACTATAAAATCAAATTTTATATTTTGTCCAACCTTTTTAATGCTTGGATCTTCTAATAGATGTTTAATTTTTTTTAGAACTATTTCTTTTTTTAAACTTTTTATTTTGTGAGCTAAAGGGATATAGCAAGCTTTATTTGGTGCGTAGCTAAATGAAACTCCAACTAAATCAGTTTCTAAAGGGTTTAGAGATGACGTTTCGGTATCAATAGCAATTATTTTTTTTTCTTCTAAAACTTTTATCCATTTATCTAAACTTTTTTCATCTAAAATACATTCATAGCTTTTAGGATTTATATTTTTTTCTATTTTTTTTTTATTTGATTTGAT
>Ga0209502_10001942_pt1 | contig 18012 bp, 14 predicted proteins | sample ArcticOcean_MG_C_10_FD_187442 | JGI IMG/M metagenome (GOLD analysis project Ga0209502, IMG submission 187442) | Marine microbial communities from western Arctic Ocean - ArcticOcean_MG_CB11_90 (SPAdes) (version 2) | ecosystem: Environmental > Aquatic > Marine > Oceanic | place: Arctic Ocean...
CACATCATGAGATCTATAAAGATATGCCCTTTAAGTCATTTTCTGCCTATTCAAGTACCAAGGCCGGTATCCACGGGTTAACGCTTTGGTTGGCCGGTTATTGGGCCCAGCGTAGCTGCACGGTTAACACAATCGCACCGGGCGCTGTTTTCAACGGGCATTCCGACGAGTTTAATAGCCGCGTGAGCAAGTTGATCATGGCAGGACGGATGGCCCAACCCCAAGAAATTTCCGATGTGATGCTGTTTTTATGCTCAGAAGGTGCCGGGTATATGACTGGACAAATGGTCAATGTGGATGGCGGCTTTAGTGGCTGGTAGGTGGCAGAAAGCTTTTGATTGCAGCGATAGTTTTGGCTGTCCCACCGCCAGCGTTCTCTAAAAAGCTTTCGAGCTGCGCCTTGGTGGTGAACTGCAGCGGGCTTTGGGTCAATTGCTCCGCGAGGTTGTCAAAATCCATTTTCAGGCAAACCCCGGCAGCAATGGCCTCGCGCGCAGGAAATTCGATAGTGTAATCATTAGGTCCGATGATCACTGGCTTTTTGAGGCAGATTGGCTCCGAGATATTATGTGAGCCTTTAGGGCTAAAGCCACCACCAACAATAGTGAGGTCACATAGTTCTAGATAAAAATACATCTCCCCCAGACTGTCGCCAAGCAAAATATCAAATGTGCCCATCACTTTGTCAGGTCGCGGATGCAAAGCAGGATCAAGCCATGCGCTGCGCTTTGCATATCTAAAGCCACGACTGACGATCATATCGGCCACCAGGTCAAAGCGATCTGGCGCTCGCGGCACGTAAATGAATAGTGGGGCAGGTTCGTTTTGTGTTTCAAAATGCGCTTGTACCTTGGAAATTAGGGTCAAAAACCTATCGTCTTCGCCCTCTACAACACTGGCTAATGTGATGATGGGACGTCCTGCAAAAGCTCCGGAACACAGGTTATGGGCGGCGTTGAGGTGGGCTTGTGGAATGGGCTGTTCAAAGCGCATCTCTCCGGTGACAGCTATTTTTTTTACGCCAAGTTTGCGAAACCGGCCTGCTTGCAGTTGTGATTTTACCATCACGCCGGCAAATCCAGAAACAATATTAGCTCTGGAAAAAAGCCGCGATTGGTCCCGCTCAAAGCTCTTGCTTGGATATTGCCCGTTACACAAATACAACGGAATCCCGCGTTTGCGGCTACTCATGATCATGGCGGGCCAAAATTCAACCTCCATCACGAGGCCATAAGTGGGGGAGAAGGCATTAAAAAACCGTTTAAAGGCTGCGTCATAATCGAAGGGGATATAGCAGGGCGTCAACCGCCCATCCGCAACGGCCGAAGAAAACAAACGTGCTACCTCGCGCCGTCCGGCGGGGGTGAAATGGGTGATCACAATCGGCAGGGGGCCTTCTAAAAGCTGCGCAATTAAAGGCGCGGCGGAGCGGACCTCGCCCAAGGACACTGCATGAATCCAAATATGGGGGCCTTTGCGTAGTTGGTGATGGCCAAAGCGCTCGCCAAGAAATTTGAAATATTCGGGCTCACGGCGGCTGCGAAAATAGAGGTAAATTAGTACAACTGGCATGAAAATCCACCAAATTAACCGGTACATGGCCAGCATTATGCGAAGGCTGAAGGAAGGGAAGATCGGGTGTTGCGCCACAATAAGCTCTCATCTTTACTAAGCCTGGACCAATCCAAGTAACTGATCTGTAAGAGTCCTAAGTTTGGTCCGGTAGGCATCTTGTAAGCGTTCAAAGCTTTCAAGTCCACGTGTGGGTGGCGATGTAATGAGGGTGACGACATCTTCTGTGCTATGTACCGCAAAACAGGCGCCGGCTTGTCCGAGTGTCTCGAAGTCAGATGCAAAATTTTCTACCCTTGGCCCATGTAAAACCCCACAGCCAAGCTGCAAAGCCTCCCATGGATTGTGCCCCTCAACCGCGCTGAATGTACCGCCGATGAGGGCTTGCTCGGCACTGGTGTACCAAAGCCCCATTTCAGCGAAGGTGTCTGCAAGGTAGATTTGCGTTTGTGGGTCTGGCAACTCGCCACGGCTGCGAACTTTGACACTTAACCCGTCAAGCTTTGCAAGAATCTCTTCGGTCCGGCTCGGATAGCGTGGTGCCAAAATCAACAGGGGACTACCGCCTTTGGTCGATAGCAAACGTTGGGCTGCAAGGGCTAAATCTTCATCCTGAGGGTGACATGAGGCAGCCAGCCAAATTGGTCTCCCGACGGTTGCAGCGGCAAATTCTGCCCGCGTCTCGGGATCGACAAACAAAGGTGGACAATGGGGCTTGAGAGATCCGTCAATCTGAATATCTTCGCGTGCCACCAGTTTTTTGAGAGCTTTTGCTGTGTTCTGTTCCTGAGCTGAAATCAAAGCAAATTTTTTATAGGTAGTCCTAAACAAGGCCCGCACATGGGTTTTATTGCGAAAACTTGTCTCGCTCATACGCAGATTGATCAAGGCTTGCGGGATATTTCTAAGGGCTGTTTGGCGCACCAACCCTGGCCAGACATCTTGCTCCGACCAAAGCGCAAGGTCTGGCCGCCAATGGCCCAAAAAACGCCAGGTGAAAACTGGGCTGTCGAGCGGTAAGAATTGGTGTTGCGTATTTGGTGGTAGGTTTTGGGCAAAAAATGCGGCTGAGGCCTGCGTAGAGGAGGTCACCAGAAAGTGAAATTCTGGATCGCGAGTGTGCAGCTCTATGATAAGTCCGCGCAGCGCCATCACTTCCCCAAGACCCACAGCATTGAGCCAAATCAGCTTACCGCTTGGTCGCTCTGCGCTGGCAAAGCCTTGTTTTTCACGCCAACGTTCGGGGTGCTCTTTGCCACGCCTCACCCGTTTTTTGAGATATAGGCCAAGAAATGGCGCAATTAGGGATGTGGCGGCCCAGTAAAGGCCAAGGCTCACTTTTTCCGCAAGGTTATGATGAAATGTCATGGAATTTTTTTTGCATTGAACGCTGCCAAAACGCGTCGGACTTTAGCAGGTCTATAAACTTCTGCGTGGCATTTCCGTCGCCAAATTCGCCCTGACGCTCATAGCGTTTGAACCAGTTTGTAGTGATGAACTCCAAGATTCCAACGGTGTCTTCCGCTGCCAGCTTGCATATGGAGGCGCTGAATGCCCGATCGGTTTGCCGTGATCCCACATCAAGCGATGGAATGCCCAGAAAGGGGGCCTCGCGCACGCCTGAAGAAGAGTTGCCCAGAATGCAGGCTGCATTGCGCAATAGCTCTGAGAAACGACTGAAGCGCATGGATGGAATGACTTTGAACTGTGCCTCAGGAAGTGTGTCGATCAATGATAAAATGCCTTCGGACCCGGGGTCATTATTGGGCTTGATTACTACAAAGTATTTGCCACTTTGCTTTAAAGCGCGAAACAGATCTGCGGCTTGTTGGCCCATGTCACCCACTTCTGAAGTGACCGAATGCAGGATGCAAATTCCATAATCGGCTTGCGCAATTTCATAGTGATCCAAAACATCTTGTAGCAAAAATTCTGATGGCTGCGCGTGAATGTCAAGCTCTGGCGAGCCAATCACATAGATTGAGTCCGCAACTTCTCCGAGAGCTTGAACGCGTTTTCCAGCAGTTTGTGAGCTGACGAAATGGCAATATGCCAGTTTAGAGTTACAGTGACGGAAAATTTCATCGATTGTCCCAGAGACCTCACCACCCTCTATATGGGCGCATTTGATATAGTTAGTAGCGCAGACCAAGGTGCAAGCGACGGCCTCTACCCTGTCCCCATGAACCAACACCAAGTCAGGTTTGTTCTCAATCATAAAGTCGGAAAACCCTAACATTGTTTTGGCCAGGATAACATCTTGTGGATCACTGGGTCGTTGGTTGACAAATTCATGCACGGTTGCGCCCGACAGGCGCTTGACCTCAATTTTGGTCAACCCGTAGATCTCCATCATATGCATGCCGGTGACGAAAAATGATACATCAAATCCGTTTTGGATAGCCGCTTGAGCCAAGGGTTCGATTTTACCGAAATCTGCGCGGGTTCCGGTGACAAAGAGCAGGCGCTGTTTATGGGTCATAGGGACTCTTTACTCTCAATTGGGTACATTCAAAACGGATAACTATTCTGCGTGCGGCTTCAGTCAGTCAAATCACTCCATTTGAGTTGATCATTACGATTTACAGAGCGGGTCAGGTGCTTGCCCAATACCTCATCGAATTTGAAACCGGGGATTTCTCCATTACCGGGGCGGCGCGCCCAGATATCTTTCTCGGTGATCCTATGGCCGTCAGGCAGGTTTTTGTCAGCAACAACACTAGCTCTGGCAAAGCGATAGACATCCTCTTCAGGTCCGGTACGTGTCTTCTCATTGTGAAGGGCAATATAAATTTCTTGGGATCTGTCGATCAAATGCCGGAGCTCGGCAGGGTCCATGGAGCAGGCAATGTCAGGGCCCTTACGATAGCGGCTGTCCGTGTAATGACGCTCCAAAATGCAAGCGCCCAACGCGACCGACGCCAGAGCCATTTCTGGGCCGATGGAATGGTCAGAAAACCCAATGATCGCGCCGGGGAAGGCGGTTTTGAGATCTGTGACGCCTCTAAGTGAAACAATTTCTGGTGGTGAAGGATAGAGATTGGTGCATTCAAGCAAGGCGTAATCCACGCCGGAGCCCTCAAGAATTTGAACACTTTGGCGGATACTCTCGATTGTTTGCATGCCGGTAGACATGATCACAGGTTTGCCCTTTTTGGCAATATGGCGGATCAAAGGTAGATTGTCGGCTTCACCTGATCCAATTTTAAACCCTGGCACACCAATTTCCTCCAGAAAATCTGAAGCAGAGCGTGAAAACGGGGTAGAAAGATAAATCAGCCCCAGATTCTCGGTGTAGTTTTTAAGAGCGATTTCATCGTCTTTTGACAGCGCGCAGGTGGCCATTACATCCCAAATTGACATATCCGCATTTGGTGGAAAGATCTGCTTTGCCGCCTCGGTCATTTCGTCTTCTACAAAATGTGTCTGGTGCTTGACGCATTCACAGCCGGATTTTGCCGCCAGTTGCACCATATGCTTTGCAACCTCAACGTCGCCACCATGGTTGATGCCGATCTCTGCAATTACCAAAGGTTTTTCATTTGGCCCAATTTTGCGATTTGCGATTTGCATGCTCTGCTCCAACGAAATTTTTCTCAATATAGGCCGATCACTGCGTAAGGTGAACCCAATACCTGACATTGATCCAATCTTGAGCGACACCATAAACTTGAAGTAACGACCGCGGCCTCAAGCTTTTTCGCTGGTGTCGTGCGCATAATATTGGATCAATTTTTTTCTCAGGCCGCCCAATACAAAATCATTCCAAACCAAAACCCTGCCCTTGCTGTCCGACATATGTGTGTTCGGGAGCAAGCCAACCAATTTTTCTGGCTTCAACTCAAGGCTACACAGGGTTACCACGGACAGTTTTTCACGACGGCGACGCACCCAGGGGATGCACGCTTTTGCATAGCTTAAAATCGCATGATGCTGCATGTATTCTGTTGGAAATTTCACCGCAAAACTATTTGGCAAAGCTATCATGTCATCTTGGGCAACCCAACTTATATAGCGCTCATCTGAAATGGTGGGGCGAAATTTACGAAATTCTCCTGCCTCGTAAATGGCCAGAAATTTATCCGCTATCTCAGTCCAATATTTTGGATGAAACACCACAAACGAAGAGTTGCCCCGGGCATATCGCTTGCCCTTGGTGAGACGAAATAACAGCCGTGCGAAGGCGGAGAAGGGCAAGACAGCACTTTGGAACATGACAATAGACTTTTCATCTTTTCTGAAGTCAAAAGCCTGTTCGATAGGTCCCAAAATAGCCGTATCAAGGTCGATGTAAATTGCTGGCATATCTTTTTTGAGCAGGCCTTTTTGGAACATCGACAATTTTGCGTGACATTGGCCGCCGGTAGTGAATTCGGGTTTGTTGAATACATCTGGCAGGCCCACGGGTTCGGCGCGCGAATCTAGGTTTTTGTGAACCCGATCTGAAATCACAACAAACCGTGCCACATGGTGGTTATTTTCTGCAATTTTGGTGATGAGCTTGTTGATGTCACCGGAGCCATATTTTGTGCCCCAGCAGGTCAAAACGCACTGCCATTTTTTTGGGGGTTCAGTTCGTTTCAAAACTTTTCCTTCATCTCACATATTCTAAAAACTTAGAACATTTCCTAACAAAAAGCTGAGTGGGTGCGTCACATTATGCAAACAATCGCTTTTGGTCTGTTTATATGAGCCTCGCTGGATGAATCAAGGGAGGGTTAGGGGGCATTTCAGCGAGGCTCAGAAGACAAAGCTGGCATTTCTTTGCGCTGGACGACTTTGTGGACCGCTTAGGGCTGGTATCGTGGGCGATACTTTGCAAATATGGCCTTGAAATCTAGGAGCCTGAATAATGCGTATAATTCTCTTAGCCGTCGCCATTTTAAGCTTTGCTCAAATAGCCACTGCACAACAGCTGACCGACCAGCAGATTAAGAAATTGGCCCTCGAGGCTATTTTGGAAAACCCTGAGATTGTTATGCAAGCTGTGGCTATCATCCAGCAGCGCGAAAAGGATCGGGCAGCGTCTGGGGCAAATACAGTTAGGTTGCAGCTTGAACAAGATCCAAACTCTCCCAACCTTGGCAATCCAACCGGGGATGTCACTGTTGTAGAGTTTTTTGATTACAACTGCCCCTACTGCCGTAAGGCAGGAAAAACTGTGCAGGCTTTAATAGCATCTGATGAAAATGTGCGCGTGATTTACCGCGAATGGCCAATCCTGGGTGAGGCCAGTGTTTATGCCGCGCGGGCCGCATTAGCTTCGAGGACGCAAGGCAAATATGAAGAACTACATTGGGCATTGATGAATGGGGAAGGTCGAGCAACTGAAGCCAGTATCCTCAAAATGGCGCGTGATTTGGGCTTGGATATTGCAAAACTTCAGGTGGATATGAACAGCCCAGCAGTTGAGGCGCATATTGCAGAAAGCAGTGCGTTGGCGCGCTCCCTAGGTTTTACTGGTACGCCCGCCTTTATTGTTGGTGATCTTACGGCGCCAGGCATGCTGAGTGTGGATGAGATTGCCGCCATGGTCGCTGAAGCGCGTGCAGCAAAGTAAGATTTAGGACCACCTTTTTAGTTTCGTTAGTGTTTGGTGTCTTATTACGACAAAAACTATTGACAGCCAACAATCACGCTTCGCGTTGAATGCCGCTATGCAGGCCGGTGCGTCCGATCACTGGGACTATAACCCACCCTCGGAGGCTGCCCATAAATACGTACGCAATCACATGGATTGGACGGTGGTGGCCGATCGCTTCCGGTTTCCGCCAGTGTGATGACAATCGACTTGCTGCACAACCTATGGCGCTGATGATGGTTTAGGCCCACACGCTTGCGTAACGCTTGGCGTGCTATGACTGCCAGAGGATCAACTAGCGCTGATCCTCTGGGGTTAAGCCTTGGCGTCAACTGGTTTAGAAACAAGAAAACCCCCACCTTTTAGTCTTCTTGTGGTAAAGCCAAGTTCATTACAACGGCCAACAATGCAGTCGGTGCAACAGCGGATGTGGCCAGTGTTTTCCAGATACCTGGCAAGTATTGAACAGCACTTGGTACTAAGTTTAAGCCCAGGCCAACTGCTAAGGAGACAGAGATAATGATCATGTTGCGGCGTGACATTTTTACTTCGGTCAGCATGTTCATGCCAGCTGCAACCACCATTCCAAACATCACAATCACACCACCGCCTAAAACAGGCAAAGGCATAGATGAAATTATGGCACCAATTTTTGGGATCAACCCGCAAATAATCAAGATCACACCAGCAATGGTCACAACATGACGTGACATTATACCTGTCATGCCGACGATACCCACGTTTTGGCTGAACGATGTATTTGGTAAGCCGCCAAAGATAGCGGCAATTGCCGTGCCCAAGCCGTCGGCGTAAGTCGCGCCAGAAACCTCGTCGTCGGTTGCATCACGGCCAGCGCCCGCTTTGGTTGTCGCTGTTGTGTCGCCCACAGTTTCAATAGCTGAGACAATTGAGACAAGTGTCACGCCAATTACAGCGCCTAGGCTAAATTCAAAGCCATATGGCATCACCGTTGGAACCTGAAACCATGCGGCTTTTGCAACGCCGCCAAAACTTACCATGCCCATGAACATTGCAACGAGATATCCGGCAACTAGGCCAATCAGGATTGCAGCATTTGAAACCAAGCCTTTGGTTAAAAATTTGCAAGCTAAGGATACTACTACGACAGTCAACGCGACGGTCCAATGCATCATTGAGCCAAAGCTCTCAGCTGCCATTTGGAAGTCAGCGGCACCACCAGCTGCGTATTTGATTGCAACAGGGATCAGGTACAAACCAATGGCCAAAATAACCAAACCGGTTACCAAAGGTGGAAACATAAATCGTATTTTTTGAATTACGCTGCCGAGTGCAAAGTGAATAATACCTGCAATCAAACAAGCTGTGAGCGCGACACTCATGCCTTGAGTTGCAGCAACACCCGCAAGAACACCGACAAATGCAAAGCTTGTACCCTGCATGATAGGTAAACGAGCACCTATGGGGCCTAAGCCAACTGTTTGAAACAAGGTTGCGATACCTGCAAATAGCATGGCCATTTGAATGAGGTAAACTTGCTCAGCCCCGCCGAAGGCAAGACCGGCAGCCCCAGCAACAATAATTGCTGGTGTCACGTTTGACGCAAACATCGCCAAAACATGCTGCAATCCCAGTGGGATTGCTTGCTCCATTGGGGGCGTGTTATCTGGATTGCCATAATCAATAGTAGACATTTATTTTCCCTTCGTTTTTCTGACATCAGCATACGCAGATGCATTGCCCTTATTTTTTCCTACGTCTGAGCGCAGATAAAGTGGTCGTGGGCTTAAGAACCACATTGAGAACCATTTTATACAACCAAATGACGTTCCGTCAAATCAAGACTGCTAGTTAGTATGCGGTAGGCAAGCATCTGTCCAAGGTCGGCTGCTATCTCTTCTGGAATCAGATGATAGATTGTTTCCTATAACGATGGTTTTGATCACTTTTTAGAAATCTCTTTCAATAATTTATAAGAATTTTGAATCAGTGCGTGGCGCAAATTGCGCTGTCAATGTCGCACAGCCACTTGCCAAATTGATTCTTAGATTTAAGTTGGTCTCATGTACGTAGATGGTCTTCAATATATCCGCCCGAGCAAGGCAATTTTCCAGCAAATGCGTGCAGGGAGTTTGTCTGCTGTGCACATTACTGTTGGGTATCACGAAGACTTTCTAGGTTTGGTAGATAACTTACAGAGCTGGAACCAGTGGTTTGAGGAATGTGGCGATTTGATTTCAAAGGCTACCACTTATATGGAGGTTTTGGCGGCAAACGCAGCCGGAAAAACAGCAATCTTATTTGGCCTTCAAAATCCTTTAGCCATTGGCGCAGATCTCGGCCGTGTTGAGCTGCTGTCGCAGCTTGGCATTCGATTTTGTCAGGTAACATACAACCAGCAATCCTTACTTGGCGCTGGGTGTTTTGAGGCTCAAGATAGTGGGCTCTCAGCGTTTGGGCGTGAAGTTGTGGATGAAATGAACCGGGTTGGGATGATCATCGACCTGTCTCACGCTGGGCATAAAACGGCTATGGATGTGGTGGCCTACTCCACGCGGCCTGTGGCCGTTACTCACGCTAACCCAAATATTTGGCACGCAGCACCGCGCAATATCCATCATGATCTTTTACAAGCTCTGTCTGATACTGGTGGCATGGTCGGGTTCTCACTTTACCCGCATCACCTTAAATCAGGAAGTGAATGTTCTTTAATGGAGTTTTCACAGATGGCGACTGAAATGGTGGAAATCTATGGCAATGAGATGTTTGGGATTGGCTCAGACCTCTGCCAAGATCAACCCGATAGCGTGGTCAATTGGATGCGTAATGGCCATTGGAGGAAAATATCCACTCCGCCAGCCGTTTTTCCGGACTGCCCAGTTTGGTTCTGCGATAATCGAGACTTCCTTACTCTCGCCGGTGGGTTCAAAGCCGCGGGTCTTCCAGCGGAACATGTTGCAGGAATTCTTGGTGATAATTGGATGGCGTTCTGGCAGAGAGGGTTTGTTCCGTCATGAAAGATGCTGTTATTGCAGAAGCTGGATTGCGCCACTCTGAGGAAGTGATGCGCTTATCGCGTATGGGGGCGATGTTTCCCTCGCGCCTCTCTTTTTTGCGAAGCCTAACCCGCCGATTGATCGCTGATAAAAGCAATGTATCCCGCCATCATTGGGATATGGACGCGGAAGGGTTTGGCACAGCTGTTTATTCCGTCGATCTCGGAGGTCATACATATTCCCTATTTGCCATAACCCAGCCGCTTGATCCGGACATGCGGACGGATCGTGTGATTGCCGAAGCTTGGGATTCAGCCTTTGTGCTCTATGACGGGCTGCCTAATGCTTTGGAGATTGCGCGGTTATCAAAGAACGCACCGCTGCAAGAATTGGGTCAGTTCACGCAAAAAGATCTCTGTCTGTCGCGTGCTAATAAATCTGTGCGTTTATTTGATCAGATAGTAACATCACTGCGTAATGGAGCTGACCTGCCCATGGGCATGATACAAGATATTGGTTATTTGATGCGCACCACAGCGGTCTATGGCAATGGCAAGTTTGGGATCGCTGACCGAAGTGAGATTGACGCGCGCCCAGGCCTTCAAGGTCCGTTCATGGCTGAAATGCTTACAGTTTGGTTAATTAGGACATTCACTCACGACTTGGTTGAACATGTGGGGGGCGGTAAGCTGCCTGATCATGTGAAGCGTCAACTTGGAATTGGAAATTCAACAGGGCTTGGAATGGCGCCGTTTTTGGTATCTCATCCTCTATTGCTTCACTCTTGGATGATTTGCCGTGAAACGGCTTTAGCGCGAGTTAGAGTGACCGAATTTGGTATGGATACAGCGGTGCAGCTGATAGATCTAAGTCGCCGAGCAGCACAACATCTGTTAGAATGGAATATTGCCGATCCGCTGCATCACGCCAGAATTGTGAAACTTCGGCGGGAATGGGCGGGATTGACCTGTGGCCTGACTGCTGAGCTCTTGATGGCTGAGGGCGCGTTGGACAGACTGCTTTTGCAAAGTGTAGCTGGCAGCGAAGACCTTCAAGAATTGACTGTCAGCTGGATGATTGAGCCTTTTGGAGATTTGGTGGATGGGCTTACGGAGTGTATGGCAAACCCCTATGAGCCAACTCTGGATGCGGCGATGGATTGTGCCGAGCTGGGCTCAGCTCTGGCGGTTCACTGTGGCTATGCAACGGCAGTTGATTTCACAGCGCCCCATGCCACTGAGCAATTTTGGTATGTATCAGAGGCTAAGCTTGAGCCACGTATAGGTAAGCGCCACACTGAAGCCGGAGCAGATCGTGAAAGCCCATTAGACATCACCCGACAGATACATTCTTTGGCACAAGATTTGCCAGGGCACACAGGCCCCATCTGGCAGTTCTTGGCGTATTTTCCACAACATCGTTTGGCTGTGCAGCGCGTGCAAGCCTTGGCTGACAACCCTTATTCGGAAATTAGAGACAATCTTGTAGATGCGGATATGGCTCCAGTTGATATGTTGAGGTGTAAATTGTCGTTCTTTGGGGCTAGCAAATTTGATCCCAAATCACAGCTCTGGACCCGGATCACTTTGGCCCAGGGTGCGCCATTGGCCTCTGATTTGGCTGCTGAAAAAGCGAGGGATGATTGGTGGCTGCCGGTGTCGGCACCTTGAATGTTTCATCGAACCAATTAAAAATGGCTGTTTTGAAAGCCTGTAGGGGCATTGGTGTGCCTGTGGCCCAAGCCCAAGAGGTGGCCGCTGCCATTGCGGCGAGCCCATTGGCCTTGAATAAGCTTTTAGCTCATTTGGCCAAGCCGATTTCATCTGCCAGCTTTGATTTTTCATTTGGTGTAGATGTTCAAAATGCCCATCTTTTAAAGGATTTCTCAGTTTGTGCGGATGCTGTTGCTCAGGGCGCATTGCCGGTGATCCTTAGGGGGGTAGCTAAGTGTGACGTTACGCAGGCTCTGGCACAATATCACGGTGTTTCAGCTGAGATGGACAATGGGAATTTGCATGTTGCTCCACATCAGTATCCCGCCCAAAGGTCTGGAAGATGCAAGGTCGACCCTGATGATTGGCGGAGGTTAGGCGTATACGCGGCATTAACATATGTACCAGAAACTGATGCATCGCGTCTGGCTGGCGCAGGCGCAGGCCTCACTGATAACGATTAATTAGCTACTGTCTCAGAAAATACATCTGTTGGATAGCGTACATTCTCAAGATACAGCCCGTCTGACGGGCAAACCGGCCCACAGGCAGAACGATCCTGTGCGGCAAGCGCCTTTGCCATGCGCTCGGGCCGCCAAGCGCCAGCCCCCACACGTTCGAGCGAGCCCACCAGGCTACGTACCTGGTTGTGCAAGAAACTGCGGGCTTTCACGTGAAAGCGAATTTCGGTGCCGGCGTGGTAGTTATGCTCAGACATGTCCAAAACATCCAACGTCTTGATTGGACTTTTAGCTTGGCACATTGTAGAGCGAAATGTGGTGAAATCATGGGTTCCGATTAAATAAGCAGCTCCTGCACGCATCGCGCTAATATCCAAAGGATGCCTCGTTTGCCAGACGAGTCCAGCATCATGAGTGACAGGGGCTGATCGGCAGACCAGACGAAAGAGATAATCTCGACCAAGTGCGGAAAACCGCGCGTGCCAGTCTGGGTCTACAATTGCGCAGTCGATGATCGAAATTTTATCTGGTCGCAGATGAAAATTCAGCGCTCCTTTTAGGCGGTCACAGTCCCAGTCCTTTTGCATGTCACAGTGCGCCACTTGGCCGAGGCCATGCACGCCGGTATCTGTGCGCCCAGCTGCTGCAACAGTGGGTAGATCTGGCTCCAACTTTGCGAGAGCTAGTTCAAGCGCACTCTGAACCGTTGGCAGCGCATTTTGGCGCTGCCAGCCGTAAAAGCTTTGGCCATTGTATTCAATTTTAAATGCATATCTGCGCATGTTTTCGGCATTAAACTGTGCTACAGGATTTAGCAATTGCTGCTCTCGGGGTAACAGATATGGAAATTCTTATTCTGAGAGGATCCAAGTAAAGGAATAAGATGATTTTGTCAGCGACATCATACTGGTTTGAAAATGCAGAAAGGGGGAGTGTGCCCGCTGCCCGCCAAGTCTTGGCGCCAGCGCACCTGTTTTTACCCCCAAGAGTAAAACCTTTGCAAATATTACGCCAGAAAGCACTCCAGTTTTTGATTGCAGATGCGCGGTGAAGGTTCAGTTAGTAAAAGGCGTAGCTTCTGATGCGGCTGAAATTAGTCAAGTCTTGGAGGATTGGGCTGAGGCCACAAGCTGGCTTCCAACCGTGGGTAGTGCCATTGAACGGGCGGATTATGGCCGTTGGCTATTGGAGCATACACAGGTAACAATTTTACACTATAATTCTCAATTTGTTGGTTTTTTGGCTCTTGAAGGTAATATTGTGCAGTCGCTCTATATCAAAGCGGCGTTCCAACGGCTTGGCTTCGGACAGGCGGCCATAAACTACGCACAGGGACAATTCAATGAGCTGAGGTTGTGGGTATTTCAGGCTAATACTGATGCACAGAAATTTTACCAAAAGTTGGGTTTTGAAGCCTTAGAGAAGACAGATGGGCAGGACAACGACTATGGCTTGCCTGACATCTTCTATTTGTGGGAGCTGTCAGATAGTTGAAACAGTTATTCAGTGTGATAGTTAGTGTCGAGTAGATAGCCCTGCATATTCTGTTAAGCTCACGCTGTGGACCTGGTGATGGCATAGTAGTCAAGTATGATGTTGTGATCTGTATTTAAGGATCGAAATTGACTGGAATGGGTAGTATGAATGGAATAGTTTTTTGTGTTAGGTAAATAAAGTTCAATAATAAAAACGACATAATTGACTCCATATATGTTCTGAAAAGCTCTCTCCAGGATGCCAGTTGTACAGCGGTGAATAGCTGCCTATAACTGCTACAAGATGGTACGGATATTGATCATTCTACGAATTATATCCCCGGCGCTGTGATCATGCAGTCGCCGGGCCAATGGCGTTGCAACCCAGTGCGCCCCCCTTTTTCAGTTTTTTAAAAAGAGACGCGATATGTCAGACAACACAGTTGACTACAAAGCTACCCTTAATCTGCCTAAGACGGATTTTCCAATGCGTGCGGGATTGCCCAAACGAGAGCCAGAGTGGTTGGAGCGTTGGGCTGAGATCGGTATTTATGACCGTTTGCGCAATAAAACAGAGCGGGAAAGCTTTACGCTACATGATGGCCCGCCCTATGCTAATGGTAGCTTGCATATAGGCCATGCGCTTAACAAGATCCTAAAGGATATGGTTGTGCGCTCGCAACAGATGATGGGCAAAGATGCGCGCTATATCCCTGGCTGGGATTGCCATGGCCTGCCGATTGAGTGGAAGATTGAAGAAAAATATAGGAAAAAAGGTCGTGATAAAGATGAAGTTCCAGTATTGGAATTTCGTAAAGAATGTCGTGAATTTGCTGAAGGTTGGGTTGATATCCAACGCGAAGAATTTAAGCGGCTTGGCATCACTGGAAAATGGGAAAACCCCTATCTGACGATGGATTTTCATTCTGAACGGGTGATCGCAGCAGAATTCCAAAAGTTTTTGATGAATGGCACTCTATATCAGGGCTCAAAGCCTGTGATGTGGTCACCTATTGAGAAAACAGCTTTGGCAGAGGCTGAGGTTGAATACCATGACAAGGAAAGTTTTACCGTCTGGGTTAAATTCAAAGTGGTGGGTACGGGTGATGCAACACTGGACAGCGCTAAAGTTGTGATTTGGACCACAACACCTTGGACCATGCCGTCTAATAAGGCTGTGGTTTATGGTGCAGGTATTTCTTACGGCCTTTATGAAGTGATTGGCCGACCAGAAGAATGCTGGGCTCGCATTGGGGAGCGTTTTATTCTGGCGGATAGACTGGCTGAGGACGTGCTGGGCCGAGCGCGGCTTGATACCACGATGTTCCGCAGGCTTTGTAGTGTTACGCAAGATGATTTAGCCAAAATTCAGCTGTTGCATCCGTTGCATGGTGTGAAAGATGGCGAAGGTGAATGGGACGACATCCGTGACTTTAGGGCTGCTGATTTTGTGACCGATACTGAAGGCACAGGTTTTGTGCATTGTGCGCCCTCGCATGGATTGGAAGAGTTTGAACTCTACCGTGATCTTGGCATGTTGGAGCAAGTCATAACTTACAACGTCATGGAGGATGGCCGTTTTCGCGCTGACTTGCCGTTCTTTGGCGGCAAGGCAATCCTAAAGCCAAATGGCAAAGAGGGTAACGCTAATGGTGCTATCATCGAAAAGCTCACCGAGGTTGGTGGGTTGCTGGCACGCGGTAAAATTAAACATAGCTACCCTCACAGCTGGCGCTCAAAAGCACCTGTTATCTATCGTAATACGCCACAATGGTTTGCTGCAGTCGATAAGCCCGTCAATGATGGATTGGATACTTATGGAAAATCCATCCGCGATCGAGCGCTGACATCGATCGATGAGCTGGTCACTTGGACGCCTCCCACTGGCCGCAACCGCTTGTATTCGATGATTGAAGCACGGCCTGATTGGGTATTGTCGCGACAACGTGCTTGGGGTGTCCCTCTGACCTGTTTTATAAAAAAAGGTAGCCTTCCAACTGATCATGATTATTTGCTACGGAATGAGGCTGTTAACGCTCGTGTTCTAGAGGCCTTTGAAGTTGAAGGTGCTGATGCTTGGTACAAAGATGGCGCGAAAGAACGGTTTTTAGGTGGTATTGTGACGCCTGAGGACTATACGCAGGTGTTCGATATCCTGGATGTTTGGTTCGACAGTGGGTCAACACACGCTTTTGTGTTGCGTGACCGTGAGGACGGTAGCGAGGACGGTTTGGCTGATCTCTATCTTGAGGGTACCGACCAACACCGAGGCTGGTTTCATTCATCCATGCTGCAATCTTGTGGAACCCAAGGCAGGGCGCCTTATCGTGGTGTCCTGACCCATGGCTTCACTCTGGATGAAAAGGGCATGAAGATGTCCAAATCCATCGGCAACACCGTGTCTCCTGATGATGTTACCAAGCAATATGGTGCAGATATTCTCCGACTTTGGGTTGCGCAGTCTGATTACACTAGTGATCTGCGAATTGGTCCTGAAATTCTGAAAGGCGTGGCAGATAGTTATCGTCGTTTACGCAATACGATGCGCTTTATGCTGGGGGCACTTTCAGATTTCAGCGAAGCGGACAGGGTCGAACTGGACGCAATGCCCGAGCTGGAACAATGGGTTTTGCACCGTTTGGCTGAGTTGGACAAAACAGTGCGTGATGGCTACATTGCTTACGATTTCCAAGGTGTTTTCCAAGCACTATTTCAGTTTGCAACGGTTGATTTATCATCTTTCTATTTTGATATCCGCAAAGATGTCCTTTATTGTGATGGTAATACCGCAGATCGCCGCGCTGCACGTACAGTCTTGGACTTGCTGTATCACAGGCTCACAACATGGCTGGCACCTGTGCTCACCTTTACGATGGAAGAGGTTTGGCTCGAACGTAATCCAGGCGCTGATAGCTCTGTGCATTTGGTGGATATGCCCACGACGCCTTATGAATGGTCTAATCCTGATTTAGCTGAAAAATGGGTCACCATTCGCCAAGTTCGTCGTGTGGTTACGGGGGCATTGGAGGTTGAGCGTCGTGAAAAGAATATTGGTTCCAGCTTAGAGGCTGCGCCGATAGTATATGTCGATCCGGTGACTATGGGTGTATTAAAATCTGTTTCTTTTGCCGATCTCTGCCTCACATCTGGAGTTGAAATTTCTGATCAAGCCGCACCCGAAGGCGTGTTTAAATTGGATGATAGCATCGGGATTTATGTGAGTTTTGCAAAAGCTGAAGGTGCGAAATGCGAACGCTGTTGGAAAATTCTGTCAGATGTGGGGCAGTATGGCCATCCGGGTGTCTGTGGCCGCTGTGATGTAGCCCTTGGATAGGGCCAAGGCGGCATAACTATTTGAAGGGGTGGGTCTTGCTCCTTAATCTATTTCTTAAATGGAAGGCCGTAAAGCGACGCTAATTCTTTGTGAGTAAGCTCCATGACTGCCCTAGTTTTCTGTGCTGTTCTTATTGCTGCCCTGCTACATGCCGGTTGGAACGCTTTGGTCAAAACTGGAAATAATAAACAAACTTCCATGTTGATTTTGACCCTTACGCATGCATCCTTTGGGCTCTGCTTTATTCCGTTTCTCCCTATGCCGCAGGGTGAGGTCTGGATTTGGCTGCTAGCTTCTGGATTTATCCATATGTTTTACCAATTATTTTTGGGATTTGCCTATGAGCGTGGTGACCTCAGTCGAGTGTATCCTATTGCGCGTGGTGGCGCGCCAATAATTGTTTTGATCGGCAGTGTCTTATTTGAGGTTGATACATTGCGAGGATTTGATTTGTTAGGAATCTTAGTGCTTGGATTAGGCATTTTACTTATGGCCCGGGGAGTGTTCAGTTCGGGCGAAGATCGTAAGCTAATTCCTCTTGCTATTTACTCAGCCTGTGCCACTGCCGGGTACTCTTTGATCGATGGTCTTGGCGCGCGAGTGATGGGTGACGCGCTCGCTTATGTATCCTGGCTACTAATTTTTTCGGCTGTTTTCTATACGCCGGTCATATTATTATTGCGGGGCCGCTCTGTTTTGCCCCAAAATTCTTCCCAAATTTCTGTTGGGTTACTGGCGGGATTTGCGTCCTTCGTAGCTTATGTTATTGTAGTATGGGCGATGACCCAGGCCCCAATCGCCTTGGTAACGGCGTTGCGCGAGAGTAGCATTTTATTCGCAATGATTTTGGGCTGGTTTTTCTTTCGCGAGAAAATGGTCTTATCTAAAATTTTGGCTGGAAT
>Ga0209502_10001945_pt1 | contig 18000 bp, 8 predicted proteins | sample ArcticOcean_MG_C_10_FD_187442 | JGI IMG/M metagenome (GOLD analysis project Ga0209502, IMG submission 187442) | Marine microbial communities from western Arctic Ocean - ArcticOcean_MG_CB11_90 (SPAdes) (version 2) | ecosystem: Environmental > Aquatic > Marine > Oceanic | place: Arctic Ocean...
CAGTCTGATCAAAAATAAAGTCATAGCCCCACACATAATCCACTGACTCAGTCTCTCGTAATTGACTGGATCCATCGGAGTTGGGCTTTGGATTGGCAGCTTGGAGACTACTTGGTAAATTTTGCGCTAAATTACCATCTGGAGGTACAAAAAAGAGCCCTGCTCCTTCGTTAGAAGGAACAGGGCTTATAACTGGCGACGGCCTACTCTCACAGGACCTATCGTCCCACTACCATCGGCGCAAGAGAGTTTCACTTCCGGGTTCGGAATGGGACCGGGTGGTTCCTCTCTGCTAAGGCCACCAGAGAACAGAACCCGCATATATCGGGTGATGATCTCTGATTGCCAGTATTGTGACAAGTGCCACTCTCTGGCATCCGTGTGAAGTTAGTTATAAATGAAAACAGGAGTCTGGCTAACAGCCAGAAAAGACTAATTTCTAAGAGTTTAGGAATTAAGTCGAACGGATGATTAGTACTGATGAGCTGAATACATTACTGCACTTATACCCTCAGCCTATCAACGTGGTGGTCTTCCACGATCCTTCAGGGAAAATTAATCTCTGGAATGGCTTGGCGCTTAGATGCTTTCAGCGCTTATCCGTGCCGCACTTAGCTACCCAGCAATGCTCTTGACAGAACAACTGGAACACCAGAGGTGCGTCAGACCCGGTCCTCTCGTACTAGGATCTGAACCCATCAATTTTCCTACGCCCACAGAAGATAGAGGACCGAACTGTCTCGCGACGTTCTGAACCCAGCTCGCGTGCCGCTTTAACCGGCGAACAGCCGGACCCTTGGGACCTTCTCCAGCCCCAGGATGCGACGAGCCGACATCGAGGTGCCAAACCACGCCGTCGATATGAACTCTTGGGCGTGATAAGCCTGTTATCCCTAAGGTACCTTTTATCCGTTGAGCGACGGCAATTCCACATTCAACCGCCGGATCACTAAGGCCTACTTTCGTATCTGCTCGACTTGTAGGTCTCACAGTTAGTCTGGCTTATGCCTTTACACTCAACACACAGTTACCAACTGTGCTGAGCCAAACTTCGCGCTCCTCCGTTACTCTTTAGGAGGATACCGCCCCAGTAAAACTGACCGGCTGCCACGGTCCCCTAGCCGGATGACGGCTTAGGGTTAGATCATCCAATGTTAAAGGGTGGTATCTCACTGATGACTCCACATGCGCCTAAACGCACGCTTCAACGTCTCCCACTTATGCTGAGCATTAAAATCGAATAACCAGTAACAGCTTACAGTTAAGGTCTATAGGGTCTTTCCGTCTTTCTGCGGGTAGCCGGCATCTTCACCGGCGCTACAATTTCACTGAGCATCTAGTCGAGACAGCGCCCAACTCGTTGCACGATTCGTGCAGGTCGGAACTTACCCGACAAGGAATTTCGCTACCTTAGGACCGTTATAGTTACGGCCGACATTCACCAGGACTTGGGCTCGGAGCTTTGCTAATAAAAGCTAACACCTTACCGTAATCTTTTGGCATTGGTCACGTGTCACATCGTATACTTCGACTTACGTCTTTGCACAATGCTGTGTTTTTGCTAAACAGTCGGTTGGGCCATTTCACTGCGGCCTATTATAAAATAGGCACCCCTTCTTCCGAAGTTACGGGGCTATTTTGCCGAGTTCCTTGACTAGGTTTCACTCTTGCGCCTTGGTATATTCTACCCATCCACCTGTGTCGGTTTACGGTACGGGCCATTAATGTTAGGACTTTTCTTGGCACTCTCTCTAGCTATGCGAATTGGCCGTAGCCGCATCTCGGAATTCAATAACCTAGTAGCTTTTGATCATGCGTCCTCCTAACTGGGTTCAGGAATATTAACCTGATTACCATCCCCTACGCCCTTCGGCCTCGGGTTAGGTCCCGACTAACCCCGGGACGAAAAACGTTGCCCGGGAAACCTTGGATTTACGGCGGGCCGGGATTTCACCGGCCTTATCGTTACTCATGTCTGCATTCTCACTTCTCTACACTCCAGGGTCAGTCACCATCACCCTTCACTGTCTAGAGAATGCTCCTCTACCGCGCCATTATTCCGTAGAATAATGACACCCGGAGCTTCGGTATAGTGCTTATCGCCAAGTATTTTCGGCGCAAGGTCTCTCGATGAGTAAGCTATTACGCATTTTTTAAATGGTGGCTGCTTCTAAGCCAACATCCTCACTGTCTATGAAACCTCACCTCCTTTCCACTGAGCACTATTTAGGCACCTTAGCTGCCGGTCTGGGCTGTTTCCCTCTCGACGACGAAGCTTATCCCCCGCCGTCTCACTGCTGCGCTCCATTGAATGGTATTCGGAGTTTGATAGGGGTTGGTAGGCGGGTATGCCCCCTAGCCCTGTCAGTGCTCTACCCCCACTCATCAGCACGCAACGCTGCACCTAAATGCATTTCGAGGAGAACCAGCTATCACGGGGTTTGAATAGCCTTTCACTCCGACCCACAGCTCATCCGAGCGTTTTTCAACACACACCGGTTCGGTCCTCCACGTCGTATTACCGACGCTTCAACCTGGCCATGGGTAGGTCACCTCCGTTTCGGGTCTACCTCCTGCAACTATGTTCGCCCTATTCGGACTTGCTTTCGCTACGCATCCGATCCAGAAGATCTTATGCTTGCCACAGAAAGTAACTCGCAGACTCATTAAGCAAAAGGCACGCAATCACACTCGAAAGTGCTCTTACACCTTGTAGGCATAGGGTTTCAGGTTCTATTTCACTCCCCTCACAGGGGTACTTTTCACCTTTCCCTCACGGTACTGGTTCACTATCGGTCGCTAGTTAGTATTTAGCCTTACGCAGTGGTCTGCGCAGATTCACACGGGGTTTCACGTGTCCCGTGCTACTCAGGAACTCCCTAGGGCTTTGTCAGATTTCGGTTACGGGGATGTCACCCTCTATGTCGCAAGTTTCCATTTGCTTCACCTATCGTTCAAAGTCCCACATCGGGGTCCTACAACCCCCTGACAAAAGCCAGGGTTTGGGCTGGTCCGTTTTCGCTCGCCGCTACTCACGGAATCGAATTCTCTTTCTTTTCCTCTGCTTACTAAGATGTTTCAATTCAGCAGGTTTTGCGTATCATTTCCTATTTTATTCAGAAATGAACGATACCGTTAAACGGTATCAGGTTACCCCATTCGGAAATCTCCGGTTCAAGCACTTGTTTGCAGTTCACCGAAGCTTATCGCAGCTTATCACGTCCTTCATCGCCTTCTAGCACCAAGGCATCCACTCTATGCCCTTAATAACTTAATTCCTAATTTCTCTTGAAATCAGGTTTTGAAAAGTCAGCCAATTAAGACTGCTTTTCTGAAGAGTCAGTCACTAGGACTGCTCTTCGCCATAAAAATTAGATTGGTAGTCTTTTCCAAGGACTGCAAGACAGACTCAGTATCTGTATTTCATTTATCATGGGAGCTGAATCGATATAAATCTAAATCTAAATCTAAATCTAAATCCAACTCCACAGTCTGGAAAAACTTCACACGGATGTCAAAGAGCGGCGCTCATATTCGCAATATGGGTCTCACAAGAAAGATGTAGTAGTCAATTCACTCTCAGCACTGGTAACTCTTACCAGTGGAGTTGTTGTAAAGATGGTGGGCCAGGGCAGACTCGAACTGCCGACCTCACGATTATCAGTCGTGCGCTCTAACCAACTGAGCTACAAGCCCAATTAAATCATTAGCGACTCGAAAGATTGAGAGGCTTAGAAAAAAATTGGTGGAGATTAACGGATTCGAACCGTTGACATTCTGCTTGCAAAGCAGACGCTCTACCAACTGAGCTAAACCCCCATATAATCTTTACGGTGAGTGAAAGACAAAAAATCAGATTGTGCACTGCGCCTCTAAAAAAGGGGTGCGTTAGTGGTCACTCAAATATTTGTGAAGGCCATTTCTGGCACTTCCACCATCAAACGCAGTCAAGTAAAACTCGCTGCGATTAAGTTAGGTGTCGACCGAGTCTATTAAAGACTCTTACTCCGTAGAAAGGAGGTGATCCAGCCGCAGGTTCCCCTACGGCTACCTTGTTACGACTTCATCCCAGTTACCAGCCTCACCTTAGGATACTGCTTCTCCGAGGAGTTAGCGCATATACTTCGGGTGCGACCGACTTCCATGATGTGACGGGCGGTGTGTACAAGACCCGGGAACGTATTCACGCCGTCGTAGCTGATACGGCATTACTAGCGATTCCAACTTCATGGAGGCGAGTTGCAGCCTCCAATCCGAACTGGGCCCAGTTTTACAGATTGCCTCCACCTCACGGTATCGGTTCTCATTGTGCTGGGCATTGTAGTACGTGTGCAGCCCTAGGCGTAAGGGCCATACTGACCTGACGTCGTCCCCACCTTCCTCCCAGTTGATCTGGGCAGTCTGAACAGAGTCCCCGGCATTATCCGCTGGCAACAGTTCACAGGGGTTGCGCTCGTTGCTGGACTTAACCAAACATCTCACGACACGAGCTGACGACGGCCATGCAGCACCTGTGCATTGTCCGCCCGAAGCGACTTCTCCTTTTCGGGAGAATACGACAAGCATGTCAAGCCTAGGTAAGGTTCTTCGCGTTGCATCGAATTAAGCCACATACTCCACCGCTTGTGCGGGTCCCCGTCAATTTCTTTGAGTTTTAGTCTTGCGACCGTACTTCCCAGGCGGCTCGCTTAACGCGTTAGCTCCGGCACAGAAGGGGTCGAACCCTCCCACACCAAGCGAGCACCGTTTACTGCTAGGACTACAGGGGTATCTAATCCCTTTCGCTACCCTAGCCTTCGTGTCTGAGCGTCAGTGAATGTCCAGTAAGTTGCCTTCGCCATTGATGTTCCTCTCGATATCTACGCATTTCACTGCTACACCGAGAATTCCACTTACCTCTCCATTACTCTAGCACGGGAGTATCGGATGCAGTTCCAAGGTTGAGCCTTGGGCTTTCACATCCGACTTTCCGCGCGGCCTACACACGCTTTACGCCCAGTTATTCCGAACAACGCTTGGGACCTTCGTATTACCGCGGCTGCTGGCACGAAGTTAGCCGTCCCTTCCTCTTCAGGTACTATCAAACTTACACGCTATTAACGAATAAGTCTTACTCCCTGATGACAGGAGTTTACAACCCTAGGGCCGTCATCCTCCACGCGGCGTTGCACCATCAGACTTTCGTCCATTGTGAATGATTCTCGACTGCTGCCACCCGTAGGTGTCTGGACCGTGTCTCAGTTCCAGTGTTGCTGATCGTCCTCTCAGACCAGCTACCCGTCGTTGCCTTGGTGAGCTCTTACCTCACCAACTAGCTGATAGGCCGCGAGCCCATCCTTAAGCGACACCCGAAGGCATCTTTACTCCGTAGAGACTATGGGGCATTAATCTTCCTTTCGAAAGGCTATTCCCCACTCAAGGGTAGGATTCTCACGTGTTACTAACCCGTCCGCCACTAAGAATTTCATTAGCAAGCTATTGAAATTCTCCGTTCGACTTGCATGTCTTATCCACGCCGCCAGCGTTCGTTCTGAGCCAGAATCAAACTCTCCGTAGAAATGTTGAATCTGACATCTAAACATTTTTTGGCAGACACCGTAGTGACTGCCGCGCTTAGCTATCAAATTGAATTTTTTTAAGAATCTTTACAGACTCTCAAGGAAGGGCTTGTCCGTTCTCACGGGGCTTCTCCCTTTTGACCCGCACCCCAACTCATTAAAATCGAGTTGCAGTGCACAATCTAATTTTTTGTCATCTTTCCGACAGATTCATCAAGTAGTTTGCTTTTTGCTTACTAATCGCTGTGGGAATCTGTGGAACCCATACTGTGAAAGAACTGGTCAGTGGGGACTAAGAAGCCGATCGTCTTCAGGAGATTCCTGAGGCGCGATCGACTGGCGTGTCTCTCACTGGCGGCCATTGCTTGCCGCGGCGCAACCCTAATGAAAATCCGCCCTCCGTCAACGATTTAAGATCCACTTTTCCGGATAAATATTCATTCACTCCACGAATCCCTTAACTACGGGAGTAAATTGTCCTTTTCGACCTCTTATTTTTTCTGCAAAAGTTCTCTTTTTAATCAAGATACCTTAGATACACCTCTTCAGGTGTGCAGAATTCGAGTCTCCGAGGGGATTTTGAATCCGTAATCGGAACGGCTTCCCACCATTCGCTAATCGATTTACGCCCGGCTAGTGGGTGAAGTGGTCCCGTTTTTGTAGCCAGTAGATTCTTGGGCTTATTGATGATCGAGCTGGTCTGTGGGGCTGGATTTTATGCCGCGGTTGCAGTCGTGATTTCGGGTTCGTAGACCACCCACGGTGATTAGCCTCCTAGCGCTGTGTGGCTCCGGCGATGGTTGTAGAACTCCATCCAATCCGACACGAGTTGCGAGGCTTCGCCCACCGTCTGGTAGCTCCAAAGTCTCAACTTCTCGTATTTGACGCTTCGCCAGAGGCGCTCGATAAGCACGTTGTCCTTCCAGCGACCTTTACCGTCCATCCTGACCTTAATACTGTGCCCTTCGATTGCTTGTATCCATTCCGGACTCGTAAATTGAGAGCCTTGATCTGTATTAAAAACCTTGGGCTTGCGGCCCGTCCGCTCAAAAGCCCTTTGGAGAGCTCTGATACAAAATTCAGCGTCCATGGAGTTGCTGACCTCCCACGCGAGCACCGCTCGGCTATGCCAGTCCATGATCGCAACGAGGTAACCGTGTCCTTGTGGCATCGGGATATAGATGATGTCGGTGCACCACACTTGATCAACTTCTGTCACTCCGACGTTTCGAAGTAGGTAGGGGTATTTTTTATGCGCTGGTGAAGACTTGCTGGTCGATGGCTTGGGGTGGTTCGGTGTGATCAGCGCTTTTCGCTCGTGTCGATTTCCAGTTCGTTGCGCTTTCCCTCAAGAAATTCTTTCTCGATGAGGAGTTGCCGATTTTACGTTCGAGTCGTGCTGACTTGCGTCTGGGCAATGTCGTTATCTTTCGCGATTTGTTGAATCGCCTTCTGGTTCGCCATCGCCTCTCTGGCGACGCGGGCTTTGAATTTAGCATTCAGGCGCCTTCTTTTTCGTTGACTCATTTGGTTTCATTTCAGGGGTGTCGCCCCCTAAAAGACCCGCTCAATTCATCAACAAGCTTCTGGCTCCGTTTCCTGGGGCCACTTCAAATATCCATTTTGCTCTTTTTTCCTAGGTCATATAAAATCAGCGATTCAACGACATTCTCCGCTTGAAATTAAAGGCTTCGCCTTTAGGGTCTGGGTGTCCGAGATCGGGCGTGATTAATGTCATGAGTTCTTCTAAATGCTCTCTCTGCACCTTTATTAAATCTTCGATCGGTCGAAAGCTGGTAGTTGCCCTCACCGGACTCGCTCTAGTTCTCTTCTTGGCGGGACATCTCTCCGGAAACCTGCTCATCTTCGCTGGCGCCGAAGTTTTTGATGCATACGCTGAGTTCCTCCATAGCTTCCTCCACGGGATGGGGGTCTGGGTTGCTCGTATTAGCCTACTAGCCTGCTTCGTCATCCACATCTGGTTCACTGTTCTCCTAACAAGAGAGAACAAAAAGGCACGGACTCCTTATATGCACGAGGCGACAGTCCAAGCATCAAAATCATCTAGAATAATGATCTGGTCTGGCCTCACAATTCTGGCCTTTGTCATCTTCCACCTCCTTCACTTTACCGTTCGCATCGACTCGGATCTTGCTGCGCTCGGCGAGGCCAGCCCCTGGGAAATGGTCATCCACGGATTTCAAAACCCGCTTGTAACGATTTTCTACGTCATTGCGATGACCTTGCTCTGTTCGCACCTCAGCCACGGAGTCGCTTCGATCTTCCAAACGCTGGGCCTCCGCAGTAAGAAAACCGCTGGTGCCATCAAGTTCATCTCTTGTGCCTATGCCTTCGTTATCTACGTCGGCTTTATTTCCATCCCTCTTTCCATCTGGTTGTTCGGCTTTGGCCGCTAACCCCTGCTAATTCCCGCTATGAGTCTCGATAGTAAAGTTCCCACCGGTCCACTCGGTGAAAAATGGTCATCCCACAAGATGGGCTCCAAACTCATCAATCCTGCCAACAAGCGAAAGTTCAAGATCATCGTGGTCGGCTCCGGTCTCGCGGGAGGATCCGCCGCCGCAACTCTTTCCGAGCTGGGATATCAGGTCGATTGCTTCTGCTATCAAGACAGCCCCCGCCGCGCCCACTCGATCGCCGCTCAAGGAGGAATCAACGCCGCCAAGAACTACCAAAACGACGGCGACTCGGTATTTCGCCTCTTTTACGACACTATCAAAGGGGGCGATTTCCGCTCCCGCGAAGCCAACGTTCATCGTCTTGCCGAGGTTTCCACCGAGATCATCGACCAATGTGTCGCTCAAGGAGTTCCCTTCGCCCGCGAATACGGCGGACTCCTCGACAATCGCTCATTTGGAGGAGCTCAGGTAAAACGCACCTTCTATGCACGCGGCCAAACCGGCCAGCAACTGCTCATCGGCTGTTACCAGGCGCTCTCTAAAGAGATCGCCAAAGGGGGAGTGAAAATGCACTCACGCACCGAAATGCTCGATCTCGTGGTAGTAGATGGCCATGCTAAGGGAATCATTGTCCGCAATCTCGTCACCGGTGAGATTACTTCCCACGCGGCCGATGCCGTTATCCTTGCGACCGGTGGTTATGGAAACGTTTTCTATCTCTCAACCAACGCCATGGGCTGTAATGTCATGGCCGCTTTCCGTGCCCATAAGCGAGGAGCCTACATTGCCAACCCTTGCTACACCCAGATTCATCCGACCTGCATCCCTGTCAGCGGTGATTACCAATCCAAGCTAACCCTCATGTCCGAGTCTCTTCGGAACGACGGACGCATCTGGGTTCCTAAATCAAAAGAGGACGCCGCCGCGATCCGCGATGGCCGCAAATCTGCCTCTGATATCGACGAAGATAGCCGCGACTATTATCTCGAACGTAAATACCCCTCTTTCGGAAACCTTTGCCCCCGTGACATCGCCTCCCGCGCTGCCAAAGAATGCTGTGATGAAGGCCGTGGCGTCGCCACCACCGGACTCGGAGTCTTCCTTGACTTTAAGGACGCCATCGATCGCGATGGAGAAGACGCCATCCGCGCCCGCTACGGAAACCTCTTCCAAATGTATGAGAAGATCTCAGGCGATAACCCCTACTTACAGCCAATGAAGATCTATCCTGCCGTCCACTACACGATGGGTGGCCTCTGGGTAGACTACAACCTCATGTCGAACCTTCCGGGACTTCACGTCCTCGGCGAGGCTAACTTCTCAGACCATGGCGCCAATCGTTTGGGCGCTTCCGCCCTCATGCAGGGCCTTGCTGATGGATACTTCGTCATCCCATCCACTATCGCCGTCTATCTCTCGACCCAAAAGGCGGGTGCTGTCACCACAGCCCATCCTGAATTTAAGAGGGCGAAAAACGAAGTGCGCGATCGTCTAAAAGCTCTCATCGAAATTAAAGGAGATCGCTCTGTCGATTCCTTCCACCGTGAACTGGGCCTCCTCATCTGGGACAAATGCGGCATGGCCCGCGATCGCGATGGCCTCGAGGAAGCTCTAAAGCGCATTCCTGCCATCCGTGACGAATTTTGGACCAACGTGCGGATCCCCGGATCTGTAAATGGCCTCAATGTTGAACTTGAAAAAGCAGGTCGCGTTGCCGACTTCATCGATTTCGCCGAGGTCCTCTGCCACGATGCCCTCAATCGCGAGGAATCCTGCGGAGGCCACTTCCGTTCCGAACACCAATTCGTAGAATCGGACTCTGAAGTACAGGACGGCACCACTCAAACCGGCGAGGCCCGTCGCCACGATGATCAATTCCAGTATGTCGCCGCTTGGGAGCACACCGCTCCCGGCACTCCTCCTGTTTTGCACAAAGAAGAACTCGTCTTCGAAGAAGTCAAACCTTCCATCCGCTCCTACAAGTAAGTCATGTCACTCCTCAACCTAACACTAAAGGTCTGGCGTCAGGACAATCCGTCCGACTCCGGCCGTATTGAAACCTATGAGGCCAAGGAGATTCCGACTTCGGCTTCCTTTCTGGAAATGATCGATATCGTCAATGAACGCCTCATCAAGGACGGCCATGATCCCATTCATTTCGACCATGACTGCCGCGAAGGAATCTGCGGCATGTGCTCCATGACGATCAATGGCGTCCCCCATTCAAAGGAGCGCGGCACCACCACTTGTCAGCTCCACATGCGCAAGTTCTCTGATGGAGAGACAATCTACATCGAGCCCTTCCGCGCCAAGGCCTTCCCCGTCATCAAGGACCTCGTCACCGACCGTTCTTCATTCGACCGTATCATCGGTGCCGGTGGTTTCATCAGCGTTCGCACCGGCTCGGCACCCGATGCCCACGCCGTCCCCGTCCCAAAGCCCGATGCTGATGCCGCTTTCGACGCCGCTGCCTGTATCGGTTGCGGTGCCTGCGTCGCCGCCTGTAAGAATGCCAGCGCCATGCTCTTCGTTTCCGCCAAAGCATCCCACCTCAATCACCTTCCCCAGGGACTGGTCGAGAAGGACCAACGCACCCTCTCCATGGTGCGCCAGATGGATGCCGAAGGATTCGGAAACTGCACCAATCAATACGAGTGCGAAGCAGTCTGCCCGAAGGAAATCAGCGTCCAGCACATCGCGAAACTCAATCGCGACTACCTCGCTGCCAGTGCGCGGGAAGGAGTCTCCTAGACCAAGCGGTAGTAGCAGCTTTCAGCCTCCGCTACGCCTTGATTGGGGACTTAAGTATACTCCCTTCCCAAATAGAGCTAAAATAGAACCTCAAGGATAGTTCCGAAAAATCAATCGCCCTCGTTTATTTCCACCAAGGAATCCTCCAGAGTTCCACCCTCAGTGAAGACGTTTACCAAGCCCCTAGGAAGGTCCCCGCATCATCACTAGAGTCTCTCATGGAGGAGCTGAGTAGTATCGCAAAAGTGGCAGCCAGGACGACGTCACCCGTCAGAAACGCGATCTTCAGGCCGAAGTCCAAAATAAGATCGCCCTCCGAAATCGCCTTCGCGAAATCCTCAAACGAGCAAAGAAAGTGTCCGACGTCCTCGAAATCGAAAAAGAACTCGCCAATGTTCAAACCGAACTCGATCAGCTCACCGGAATACTAAAATCACTCAGATCTCAAGTCTCCTCATCGACCCTCTCGCTCAACATCGAACGTCTTTTTGCCCCTCAATTTAAGGCACTCAAGGGCCATTCCTCAAGGTTAGAAACATTCCTTTTGGGGAAATGAAAGCTCCCCAACCACTCTTACGTTTTATTCTCTTAGTATGAGCATCGATACCCGACGTCACTTCCTGAAAAAATCCACCCTCCTCGCTGGTTCCACCTTCGGATTCCCCGCCATCGTGAGCGGCCAGAACCTCAACTCCAAAATCCAGGTCGCCTGCATCGGCGTTGGAGGAAAAGGCGATAGCGATACCAAAAACGCTGCCAAATGCGGAGGCCATATCGCCGCCCTCTGCGATATCGACCGCAATACCGTCGACAGAATGGCGAAGACCTTCCCCAAAGCCTCAAAGCACTCTGACTTCCGCGAAATGCTCAGCTCCATCGGAGACAAAATCGACGCGGTCACCGTCTCCACCCCCGACCACCTTCATGGCGTTGCCTCCATCATGGCGATGCAAATGGGCAAGCACATCTACTGCCAAAAACCCCTCACTCAGACCGTTTGGGAATCCCGCTTCATGCGCAACCTCGCCCGCGAAAAGAAACTCGCGACCCAGATGGGCAACCAGGGATCCGCAGCCAATGGCCTCCGTCGCTCCGTCGAAATCATCCAGTCCGGTGTCATCGGAAATCCCAAAGAACTCCACGTCTGGACCAACCGCCCCGTCTGGCCCCAGGGCCTCGAACGCCCCGCCGGATCCGATCCGATCCCTGAAGGCCTCAATTGGGACTGCTTCATCGGGCCCGCCCAAATGCGCCCCTATAAAAAAGACCTCTACCACACTTTCAAATGGCGCGGCTGGTCCGACTTCGGCACCGGTGCCCTCGGCGACATGGCCTGCCACACCGTCAACATGCCCTTCCGCGCTCTCAAGCTCGGTTACCCCACCCGCATCGAGTGCGAAATGGCCTCCCGCATTTACGACGAGACCTATCCCCTCACCACCCGTGTCCGCTTCGAGTTCCCCGAGCGCGAAGGCCTCCCTCCACTCAAGTTCTGGTGGTACGATGGTAACCCCTCTCAATCATTCGACCCCATCCGTCCCAAGGCTTCTGTCGTCGCCGACGTCATCAAACTCCGTGGCGGAAAACTGCCCGGCAGTGGCGCTGTCATCATTGGTGACAAAGGCACCCTCTTTTCAGAAGACGACTACGGTCGCGAATTCTACGTCAAACTGAACGGGGAAAAAGAATACACCCACGCCGATAAGCATCCCGCCTGCCAAGGCGTCCCCCAGACCATCCCTCGCTCACCCGGACACGAACAGGAATGGTTCGACATGATGGAAAGCGGCAAGCCAGCCTACTCCAACTTCGAGATCGCTGCCTACCTCAACGAAGTCATCCTCCTCGGCTGCATCGCCCAACGAGTCGGCGAAGGCCACCCCATCGACTGGGACGGACCCAACATGAAATCCACCAACAGCGCACTCGCCACCAGCCTCGTCAAGCGGAACTACCGGGACGGCTGGGACCCCAAAGTCTAAGCAATGGAACCGGGGCCTATTGCCCTTATTTCAAAAGAGCCAAAGATACCTTTCACACAAGCCCAGGGCAGCGCCCTGGGCTTCTTCGTGCCAGGCATCACGAACAACAACCATTCGCACCCGCCGCCTTACCCAAAATTTACTCCGCCCCTCTCCAAACTCCTCCATTCTTGACACTCCCGCCACCATCAGGCACTCAAAAGCCCTCCTATTATGAATAAACTCACTGTCCGTGATCTCGATGTTGCCGGAAAAGAAGTCCTCGTCCGGGTCGACTTCAATGTCCCAAAAAACGACGCCCTCGAAATCACAGATGACACCCGCATCCGTGCTGCCCTCCCCACCATCGAGCACCTCACATCCGCTGGTGCCAAAATCGTTCTGTGCTCCCACATGGGACGCCCTTCCGCCGAGAAAGAAGTAAAATACTCCCTCGCACCCGCTGCCGAACACCTTGGAAAACTCCTCGGATGCGCCATCGCCTTCGCCCCGGACTGTATCGGCGATGACGCCGAAGCCGCACGCGCTTCACTTTCAAAGGGTGACATCATTCTCCTCGAGAACACCCGCTACTACTCCGAGGAAAAGGCCAACGACCCAACCTTCGCCGAAGCCCTCGCCGGCGATGCCGAACTCTTCGTCAATGACGCCTTCGGCACCGCCCACCGCGCACACGCCTCTACCGAGGGAGTCACCCACCACGTCTCCCAGTCCGCCATGGGCTTCCTCATCGAAAAGGAACTCGAATTCCTACAGGTCAAACTCGACAACGCCGAAAAACCCTTCGTCGTCATCATGGGCGGCGCGAAAGTCTCCGATAAGATCGAAGTCATTTCCTCCCTCCTCGACAAGGCCGACACCATCCTCATCGGTGGCGCCATGGCCTACACCTTCCGCAAGGCGCAAGGCTACGAGATCGGCATGAGCCTCGTCGAAGACGACAAACAGGAACTCGCCCTCGAGATCCTCAAATCGGCTAAGGAAAAAGGCGTCAACTTCCTCCTCCCCGCCGACACCCGCATCACCAAGGAGTTCAAAGAAGGAGCCGAAACTTGGAACACCGAAGCCTACGGACAAGGCGGCACCATCCCCGCCGATAAAGAAGGCATCGACATCGGCGACGTCGCCATCGAAGACTTCAAAGAAGTCATCGCCGGAGCCAAGACCATCCTCTGGAACGGCCCCATGGGCGTCTTCGAAAAAGACTGCTTCTCAAAAGGAACCGACGCCATCGCAAACGCCATCGCAGACAGCGGCGCTCTCAGCATCGTCGGCGGAGGAGACTCCGTCACCGCAGCCGTAAAATTTGGCGTTGCGGATAAAGTCTCCTTCATCTCCACCGGCGGCGGCGCCTCCCTCGAACTCCTCGAAGGCAAGCCCCTCCCGGGAGTCGCCGCCCTCAGCGAGAAGTAAGGAAAACAATCACCAATCTTCCAAAAATCCCGCCTCGCAAGGGCCGGGCTTTTTTTTCTGCAGCGTGACTTCGTAAGCCTACATCGCAGGGGGAAATGCCATCGGGATTGAATAGAAAACAAGCATCCGCACCAAAAAGAGGAGCCTCCCAGTATAGGAAACTCCTCTCTAAATTCTAACAGGATTTTCTGATTCTACCTCACCTCGATCACTCCGCGCATGATACCGGCGTGACCAGGGAAGGTGCAGATGAAGGGATAGTCTCCGGCCTCGGTAGGCGCAGTGAATTCCAGTTCCTGGGTTTCCCCTTTTTCCAAAAGCTTGGTGGCATGAAGAATATCAGGAGACTCCGGAAGCCATCCCTTTTTGAATCCTTCGGCACCGAGAGCGATAGCGGCGTTCCCGACGGCATCAGCGGTTCCAGGCTTCACGATGACAAAGTTGTGCGGCATGTAGTCGGGGTTCACGAAGATGAGCTTCACCCTCTTGCCCACTTTCAGTTTGAACTCGTTCACATCGAACTGGATCTTCTCGACGATGGTATTCACGCGCACGATCGTGAGATCCGCAGTGTTGGATTCGATGCCTCCTTTGAAGGTGACCATTTTTACTTCTTCTTCGATCTGCTGCGTTCCCAACGTCGGGTCAGCGACTTCCCAGAAGTGCTTCACTGTAGCAGCTCCTTGAGCGGCGTGTTTGTCAGCTGAGCTGAGAACCTTAGCCAAGAGATCGTTGTTTTTGACATTGTGCTGCTGGTGAACCCAGAGCGCTTCGAGAAGCGGGATGCCGTCTTCTTTCTTGGCGGGATCAAATTGCTTTACCCACTCCTGGGTCGCGGCAATAACCTCATCGGTATCGCGCTCACTGATTTCAACCCGAGTGCGGTGACGCACACCCATGACAGGGTGCTTGAAGTTATTAAGGAGTGCGGTGATGGACGCACCATCGATCTTCACAGGCTTTTGCAGCGGGCGTCCCTCGTAGGTCATACGATAGATTCGACCGTGCTTCTTATCACGATTCGGGTCGCGCACGTTGTGCTGCATGTGACCGATGATGACGTTGTGCCAGTCAGCAACATAGAGTGCGCCGTCTCCACCGAAGATCGCATCCGTAGGTCGGAAGTTCTTGTCGTCGCTGTAGAGCAATTCCTCAGCAGGAGTTCCCCAGACTTCACCAAACTTGTATTTCTTATCCTCAAAGCCGTCGCGGTGAAGCTTATACTGCTTGAGGCCGAGATAGCCGATCGTGTTGCAGACGAGGAAGTTTTGCTGCATCTCCTCGGGGAAGTGGCTGCTGGAAACGATCTCATCAGCAGAGACCGGACGGACTTCTTTGTTCAAGAGCGGGAACATTTTGAAGCCCTTTCCTTCAGGACGCACCTGGTAGGAGCGCCCACCGGTTCCGTCATTGGCATATAGGTATCCCCACTGGTCAAAGCTGGTTCCGTGAGGATTCGGACTGTTCCCGGCGTGGAAAGTAATCGTGAAACGACGTGGATCGAAGCGATACATTCCGGAAGCACCGGTGCTCAACGAAGGACCCCAAGGAGTTTCGTGATTGTGGTGGAGGAAGATACCACTCTGCCAATAGATCCCGCCGTCAGGGCCGAAGATGAGATTGTTGGCAGCGTGGTGCGTGTCGGATGAGCCCACACCCTGCATGATAACGTAGCGCACGTCCGCAACATCGTCACCATCGGTGTCCTTTAGGAAAAGGATATCAGGCTGGGAGGTCACAATCACTCCGCCATTCCAGAATTCAAAACCGAGCGGGTTGTGGACCTTCGCGAATTCCTTCACACGGTCTGCCACACCATCATTGTCGTCATCTTCAAAGATGAGCAGAGCATCGTTCATTTCCTTGAGCGGCTCCCACTTGGGATAAGTCGCCCAAGCTGCAGCCCAGAGGCGCCCTTTGGTGTCGACCTGCATCTGGACCGGATTGGCCATTTGAGGGAACTTTTTCTCATCGGCAAAAAGATTCATCTTGAATCCCTTGGCCAGGTGCATTTTGGAGATCGCTTCTTTGCCATCGAGATACTTGAGGTTGCCTTCTTTCGCCGCACTTGAGCTGCGAGAACCACCACCAACGTTTGAAATGACTGGAATTGCAGCGGGGACATTCGAATCATCGACCTTCAGATCTTTTCCAGCGGCGCGCGCCCAAATCTTTTTGTCGCGATTCGCAGTGGTGACGTCGAGCATCTTAAGTTCGTGACCCAGCACGTCCTTGTTGGTCTGACCATTGACGAAGCTCAATCCCGAACGGCCGCCCCAGACATCGTTTCCATCGGTCGCCCGATAGCGGTTATACCAGTGCCAGTTTTTGTCGGTCACTGCCTTGCGGAGAGCTTGATGACTCGGTGAAGCATTTACTTCTTTCCTTAAAAGCGCTTTGGCAATCACCTCGCCGACCATGCGATTTCCATCCTGATTCAAATGGATGCCATTCAAGGTCAGCGGAATATTACTGGTGGAGTAGAGTTTCAGCGAGGGGTTGAAAAGGTCAAGGAAGGCAACGCCATTTTGCAGAGCGGCCAGGCGGGTTGCTTCGGTGATGGCGAGGAGGCGCTTGTTGTTGGCCCGGCCATTGGGAAGATTCTTGTCCTTGAGATTTTCGTGGGCAATCGGACTCGCAAGAACGATCCGAGGAGGACTTCCGCCATTGGGCTGGGCCTTGCGCAAGCCGTTCACGAGTTCAGCCAATTGCTTGGCGTAGTCCTCAGGCTTGGTGTCGAAGGATTCGTTGTATCCAAACATCGCGATCACGACATCCGCGCCGACATGTTGAAGATAGGCAGGCATGGGAGTAAAACCCTTGGAACGGGGATACTTGTTCGCCCGGTCGCCACTGAGACTCATGTTTCGGAAGCTAAGCTCCATTCCAGGAACCTCGGATTGGATGAGAGCCTCCAGCCACCCGTCGTGCTGCATGCGCTCGGCGAGGCTGTTTCCAATGATCGCAACCGTGTCGCCTTTTTTAAACTTGAAGGGAGAAGGATCGCGATAGTCGCTTGGAACCTGGACAACCTTGGCGGTCTTTCCATTGGCATCGCGATAGCTGACTTCTCCTCCGATACGAAAATCAACATCAGCTGAGAATTCGGGCGCTTTGACCCCCTTTTTTTGGAAGACTTTCTTCCGTTTTGCATCGAGGAGCGTGAAGGTGAAGCCGTCGAGTCGACTCCCAAGGCTTTCACCGCGATTCCAGATAGTCACCAACTCGATCTTCGAGCTCTTCCCAAGATCGAGCTCCCACCAAGGGTTTTCCGAGTTTTGCTGGGTGTGGGTCTGACCATTGTTGGTGAAACTTGGGCTCTTATTGCCATCGATGGCACGATCAGCGGTGCCGTTATTCGAATCGCTGGATTGGGTCGCTTTACCGGAGCGGGCCATATTTTTGCCCCCGGAAAGAACTTCGACTTCGGCGAGTGTTAGAGTCTTTCCTTTACCCGGAAGTTCGATTCGAACATAGCGGGCATCAATCGACGGCGCGGCCGCAGAAATCAGGGAGGAAAGGAGAAGGATCGTTGAAACTATCTTCATATGCGTGAGGTACCATTACGCACATCACGCCGCAAAACTTAGCGAGAAAATCGAATAAGTTTACAAAGGTGTCAATCTGCCTCCCTACTCCGTGAAGGCCATCACTTCACTCAGGCGACTATAGCTGGGAAAGGTAAGATCCTGGCAGCCTTCGGTGACGATTTTGATGCACTTCACCTCCTTCGGGTCGAATCGATGAATGACCTGATTTTCGCTCCCGCGGGTCTCCTTTTCCGTCTTTCCAACTGATTCAAAGGTGGTTCCATCGGCCGAAACAAGGATTTCATACTGTTCCCAGCTCTTTCCAACCGCCCGCTCGTAAACGACG
>Ga0209502_10001947_pt1 | contig 17985 bp, 20 predicted proteins | sample ArcticOcean_MG_C_10_FD_187442 | JGI IMG/M metagenome (GOLD analysis project Ga0209502, IMG submission 187442) | Marine microbial communities from western Arctic Ocean - ArcticOcean_MG_CB11_90 (SPAdes) (version 2) | ecosystem: Environmental > Aquatic > Marine > Oceanic | place: Arctic Ocean...
GATTTCCATCGACCATTGGACGATTCGCCGACTGGCGCAGGAGTTCTCGCCGTCGGTTGCACGAGCGATGCTCGTCGGCACCGAGAACTACTCAGCCGAACGGCTGCACACGCTCGGCGGCATCCATCGCCTCGGCGACCTGTCCGATGCCAAGGAATGGGCGCAACGTCTCGCTCGGTTCGCACCGCTGACCGTCGTGGCTCACAAGCTTGGGCTGGAGACTTTGGGATCCGAGCCAGATGAGGATGCTGCGTTCGAATCGGCGCGCCGAACGGCGTGGGCGAGCGCAGACGCCGACGAGGGCCGCACCGCTTTCCTCGAAAAGCGTTCCGCCAACTTCACGGCCACCTGACTGGCGGCGAACCGACCCGTCGATCGCTGCATGAGAGCGACCGGATCAGAGGTTCGGTGGCAGTAGCCGGTTGACGTTCTGGAAGAAGAAGCAGAGGGCGACCATGAAAGGCAGCAGGCCAATCAACGCTCCGGCCCAGTCGTGGCGAAGCTTGCGGCTGATCAGGTAGGCCCCGGCTGCGATGGCCGAGAGCGCAATACCCCAGATGCCAACTTGGCCGTTGGCCGACGGATCGCTGAACCAGCCTTCGCTGAACGCATCGGCGATGCCCTCGTTGACAGCGGCGGTCCCGAGCGCTTCGGCATCGGATCTGGGCGTGGCATCGCCGACGTCGTTCGTGATGCTGTCGCTCGCGATGCTGTCGTCCGAATCGACGACTGGCACATCGACCGCAAGGGGCAGGTCGGGGTCGAGCTGCTCAATATCTGACGGAGCATTCGTGCCCGGATCGATCTCGGATGATTCGCCGATGGGTTCGGTGGGCTCGTCCCGTCGGCCGTAGTTGAGAATGGGTTCACCGACAGGCGATGATTCCGAGGCAACGAGCTCGCTGAAGATCACGATCCGCTTCTGGGCGGTGTATTTCGGATCGCACGAGATGAGGGTCAACGTGGCCTTGGTCGGATCGGTGGTGGCGACGACCCAGTACTCGTTCGACGCGACGATGCGCTGCTCGGTGACCCGGTAGGTGAAACGTCCGCTGAGGGTGGTGGCGACGATCTCGTCACCCGGTTGCAAGTCGTCGACGTCGAAGAAGGGTGCTCCGTACGTCGTGCGGTGGCCGGCGATTGCTGAGTTGCCGAGCTGGCCGGGCAGCGGTGTATCTGGAAAGTGGCCGGGCCCGCGCTGTAAGTCGCTCGTCCTGACGCCGGCGACAACGATGTCATCGCGGCCGATTCGGCCGATTTCGAGTCGAGCGAGTGCACTGCCGTTCTCGATGCTCGTATCGATGTTCTGCTGCTCGACGGGCACTGGGGCAGCGATTGGTACACCTGCCGGGTCAGGAGCGGTGACCGGTTGGCTCGCTGAGTCGGCGTCTGGGTCGGCGTCGGGGTCGACAGTTGTGGTCGGTGCAGTTTCGCCGCCCTCGTCGGCAGCGAAGTCAGGGGCCTCGACAGAAGCCGAACCGGCGAGGAGCGCGTCGAATTCGGTCTCGAGTTGGTTCTGGGCACGAGCGGTCTCGATGCCGGTGCCCCAGAGCTGGTAGGCGACGAAGCCGAAAATGAGGAGGCCGGTAGCGATGAGGGCCGTGCCGAGATTGCCGACCCACCAGCGCCAGTCCTTCGGAGGCGTCGGCCGGTCCCATTTGCGAAGGCGCCCGCGACGATCCGAGACGATGTTGCCGCTGTCCGCCGTATTCGGATCCAAATCTGACGCCGACGTGAACCTACTTGCTGCGTCGACGGAACCTTTGCTGCCGTTCCCACCGGACCGCGAGTAGGCACATTTACGCCGCTACTTTTCTTGGCGAGAAAGTTGGGTAGAAAGGCGACAGGTCAACAGCCCCCATTAGCGTGGCATCGAGCCCATGATGTCGCCGGCACCTTCTCCTTCTTCGGCAACGGTCGACGGGCCAGTCATCGTGCTCGACGACGTCGTTGCGGTCCTCGGTCAGTTCCCTGCCCTCGCCGGCGCGTTCCTGACGGTCGAACGTGGTGAAATCGTGCTCCTGCGTGGCCCGAACGGCGCCGGCAAGACAACATTGCTTCGGCTGTGTGCCGGGTTGCTGCCAGTCGAGCGTGGCACGGCCACCATCCTCGGCTTCGACCTGTCGACGCAGCGCGAACTCGTTCGTCCACATGTGGGCCTGCTTGGCCACCAAAACGGTCTATACCTCGATTTGAGTGTCCGAGAAAACGTCAACTTCTGGGGGCGGACCGTCGGGGCATCTACCGATGAGATCCACGCGGCGATGGCCAGGATGGGCGTAGCAGAACGGCTTGCCGACATACCGTGTCGCAAGCTGTCTGCAGGCCAGAAGCGCCGGACATCGCTGGCCTGCCTCGTTGCTCGACGGGCCCAGGTCTGGCTCCTCGACGAACCCCACGCAGGCCTCGACGCAACCGGGCGTGACGAACTCGACGCCACGCTCGCCCAGGCTGCAGGCTCGGGCGCGACGATCCTGGTGGCGAGCCACGAACTCGAGCGGGCCGGCAACTTGGCCACCCGCTCGGTCGAAGTGATCGCCGGCCAGGTCACAGCACTCGGGGACAAGAAATGAGTACCTGGAAGGTCGCCTGCTTGATCGCAGCCAAAGACCTTCGAGTCGAGCGACGGAGCAAGATTGTCACCAACCAGGTCCTGCCGTTCGCAGGGATCACCATGGTCAGCTTTGCATTCGCACTGGACAAGCAGAACGTGCTCGACACCGTTGCGCCCGGCCTCATCTGGCTGGCAACGACGTTCAGCTTGCTGATTCTGGTGCAACGTTCGTTCTCCATCGAGACCGACGACGGAGCGCTCGACGCGATGCGCGTGGCCGGCATCGATGCCCGAGCGATCTTTCTCGGCAAAGCAATGGCACTGGCGGTCCAACTTCTCGTGCTCGAAATACTGCTGCTGTTCGCTGCCGTCGTGTTTTACGGCGAATCTATTCAATCCAGCGGTGCGCAAGGCCCAGTTCTTGCCGTTGTGCTCCTCGTCACGACTCTGGTCTCCGCGACGTGCGGGCTCGCTGCGGTGGGTACCCTGTACGGAGGCCTTGCCGCAGGGTTCAAGGGCAGCGAAACACTTCTTCCGCTGCTCACGCTTCCTGCGGTGGCGCCGGTCCTGATCGGAGCAACCAAAGCGGTCGAATCAGCGGTCGGTACCGCAGGCGCAGTGGTGTCAGAAGGTTGGCAATGGGTCGGCCTCCTGGCGGTTTTCGCTGTGGCATTCGGTATCGGCGGAGCGCTGGCGTTCGGCCCCCTGATCGACGAGTAGTCGATGAGGAACTCGAACGGCGAGCAATCGCCACATATTCATCACCCAGGGAACGAACGACGGGCAACAGATGACCACGATTGATCCAGCGAGAACAGAGTTGCAACCGAGCGAACCGCAGCCATCGCGTCGGTCGACCGGCACTCGCGCAACGCGTCTTGTCGGCATTGGCTGCATCACGGCGATGGGCTGGCTCGTTGCCTTCGGCCTGGGCTTCTCGCCGGCCGATCGTGACCAAAAAGAATCAGTTCGCATCCTCTACGTGCACGTTCCGACGATCTGGCTGGCCTACCTCGCCTTTGTCGTCACTGCCGTTTCATCGGGTTTGTATCTGTTTACCAAGAAGCAGTCGCTCGGTTGGGACCGTGCCGCAGGCGCCAGCGCCGAAATTGGCGTGGCATTCGTGGCGGTCACGCTCGCTGTCGGCTCGCTGTGGGGGCGCCTCACCTGGGGCGTCTTCTGGCAGTGGGACGCACGGCTGACGACCACTGCGCTCCTGTTTGTCACCTACATCGGCTACCTCGCGGTGCGGCGACTCGGCGGGAGCCATCAACAGCGCGCCAAGCGCAGTGCTGTGCTCGGCATGATCGCTGTCGTCGAGATCCCACTCGTCCACTTCAGCGTCAAGATGTGGCGCAGCCTCCATCAAGAGGCCACCGTTGCCAACCTCGACGGCGACACAAAGATGGACGGGATCATGCTGTTCAGCCTCTTCGTCGGCGTCATCGCCTTCACGTTCTTGTACGTCTGGTTGATGCTGCACCGCACGCGGACAATGGCGATGGAAGACATGCTCGAAGACCGCGGCCTCGACGACGCACTCGTTGCTCGCCGTGCTGAAGCCGCCAACCAGCAGAACGGAGCCCACTGATGGAAGACGCAGGTTTCATCCTGGGGAGCTATTTCCTGACCTTCGCCACCGTCGGCCTCTTCGCGTGGAGGACGCTTCGGTCTGGGCGCAAGCTCGCTGATCAGATTCCCGACGACGACAAGTACTGGCTCTAGAAAAATTTCATGAACTCGCCGCGGACAGCAGCAGGTTCCACTCCCAGAAACGAGATGATCGCCGGACATGGCTGATCACGAGACGCCCGAATCAATCCCAACGACCTCGAACGATGGCTCCGACATGGATCTGTCGCCACGGACCAACGTCGACGGCACTGCCGTTGGCGTCAAGCGCAAACGCAATGTCGTGCCCCTCATCGTGCTCGCGATGGTCTTTGTTGCTGGCGGCGTCATTGTCACGCAGTTCCTCACGTCGGCGGTCGATTACTACTGCAACGTTGACGAAGTTGGCGTGCGTGACGGCTGTGATGGCGATCGGCGGATCCGTTTGCAGGGCACCGTCGATAAGGGTTCGGTCGATATTTCGAATGGCGTCACCGCATTCACTATCTCGTTCAATGGTGAGCATCTCCCGGTTCGTTACCAAGGCCAACCCGGAGGCATCTTCCGGGAGTGCCTGCCTGTTGTCGTGCACGGTGTGATCGACAACGGTGCGCTTCTCGGCGACCGCGTCGAGGTAAGGCATTCCGACGAGTACGTTTCGGTCAATGACGAGCGCGTCGCTGACGCACAGGATCTCGGATGCGACGCTGGTTCTGCATGACCGCCGAGGTAGCGGTCACACTGTGCCAGGCACAGTGTGACCAGACGTCATGATCGCAGCGTCGCTGAACTCAGCCGTTGGCCGTGCCGGGCTGATGTTGATGCTCGGTGCATCGGTTTTCGGTGCGCTTGCGGTGCTGTATGGCATCCGCAAGGGCGACAAAAAGCTGCTTCGCCAGAGCCCCCGCTACGCATGGCTGGCATTGGCGGGCATCACGCTGTCGGTTGTGATGATGCAGCGCGCATTGATCACTCGCGACTTCTCGATGGCGTACATCCAGCAGGTCGGCTCGCCTGACACCCCGGCGCTCTACAACTTCGCCGCGATGTGGTCGGCGCTCGAAGGATCGATTCTGCTTTGGGCGTTCGTGCTCACGGGCTTCACCGCTGCGGTGGCCTGGCGATTCCGCAAACGAACCGACGACGTCCTCGTCGGCTGGGCACTGATCGTGATGTTCGTGGTCACGGCGTTCTTTGCGATGGTCAGCTTCGGCCCTGCCGACCCGTTCTCCAACGGTGTCGCAGGGTTCAATCCGGCAACGGCGCCCGGCCCCAACCCGTTGCTCCAGAACCACATTTTGGTGCTGTTCCACCCGCCGATCCTGTACCTCGGTTTCGTTGGATTCACCGTGCCGTTCGCGTTCGCGATCGCCGCATTGGTGACCGGTCGACTCGGCGAAGGCTGGCTACTCGAAACTCGTCGCTGGGCGCTGTTCTCGTGGTCGTTCCTCACGATTGGCATCCTCCTCGGTGGATGGTGGAGCTACGAAGTGCTCGGTTGGGGTGGCGTGTGGGCGTGGGATCCGGTCGAAAACGCTTCGCTGCTGCCATGGTTGACGGGTACTGCATACATCCACTCGGTGCTGGTGCAGGAGCGACGCGGGATGCTGCGGGTCTGGAACCTCAGCTTGCTGGTCGCCACCTTCTCCCTCACAATTCTTGGCACGTTCCTCACGCGATCAGGCGTGATTGAGTCGGTGCACGCATTTGGTGACGGTCCAGTTGGCGCTTGGTTCCTCAGCTTCTTTGGTTTGATCGTCGTCGTGTCGCTTGGCCTGATTGCATGGCGCGGCGACCGACTTCGTTCGCCCGGCTCAATCGATTCGCCGCTGTCTCGCGAAGGAGCGTTCCTTGCCAACAACGTGCTGTTCACGGTCTTTGCCTTCGTGGTGCTCCTCGGTACGTTGTTCCCACTGCTCGTCGAGGTGCTTGATGACCGTCGGACGATCGTGGGCGCTCCATACTTCGATCGGCTGAGCATGCCGATTGGCCTCATGCTGCTCTTCCTGATGGCGATTGCCCCGGTGCTGCCGTGGCGCAAGGCCTCGACGGAATTGCTGCGTGATCGACTTTTCTGGCCGGCCTGGGCTGGTGCCGGAGCGTTGGTCTTTTCAGTCGCCGTCGGCGCCACCGGATGGGCGCCGCTTGTGGCCTTTGCCCTTGCCGGTTTCGCTGCCGGCGCGGCAGTTCGCCAGATTGCGATTGCCACTCGGCGACAGGGCTGGCGCGGCTTCGTCGGCCGTGCCAACGGTGGAATGGTCGTCCATATCGGCGTCATCATGATCGCCGTGGCGCTCGCCTCGTCGAACAGTTTCACCCATGCGACGCGGCTGCAGCTCGAACAGAACGTCGTCCAGGAGTGGTCTGGTCACACCTTCGAACTCACCTCGCTGACGGAGAACACCAGCCAGGCGGGCCAGAGCGCACTCGAAGCGCGAGTCGTGTTGGATGGCAGCAAGACGATCGTTCCAGCGATCACCACATATCTCAATATTGGGCTCGATGTGCCGACACCGGGTGTGCGGACTGGCCTGACCAACGACGTGTATCTCACGCTCGAACAGGGCTCGAAGCCCGGCGACACGTCCGTCTCGATCCAGGCTTTCGTCCGGCCAATGATCTTGTGGCTGTGGATCGGCGGCCTTGTGATGGCAGTTGGCACGCTTCTGGCCGCGTTCCCCGGGAACAAACGACGCCGTGCAACCGACCCCGTGTCGGCCCCGATTGACACTGGCCGCCCTGATGTCCAGCGGCCTGAGGGCGAACAGGAACCAGAGCCTGCCGGGGTCAGCGTATGACGGAGGTCAGCGACGATCTGACCGATCTGATCGATCTGGGCGATCTGGGCGAGCAGCGTCCAAACCGAGTCGCCCCGTGGATTGCCATGGCTATTGCCATCACGATGGTCGGCCTCTTCGTTGTCCTCATTGGGGCCGACTCCGAGGGCGGCCAAGACGCCCAGTCGCCGCTGCTTGGCCGGCCCGCACCGGAGGCAACTGGCACCCTGGTCGACGGCGGCAACTTCGATCTGTCGCAGCGCAAAGGAAGTTGGGTTGTCCTCAACTTCTTTCGAGCTGACTGCGTTCCGTGCATTCAAGAGCACCCCGACCTCGTTGAGTTCACTGAGCAGCAGGCAGCTTTGGGGATCGACGGCGCCGAGTTCTATTCGATTGTCGTCGACGACAGCCGCGAGGACGTCGAAAAGTTCTTCGCCGACAACGGCGGCGATTGGCCAGTCGTGCTCGATCACCAGTTGATCGACGTTGCCTTTGGCGTTGCCCTCGTGCCCGAGACATGGATCATTGATCCGAGTGGCATCGTCGAGGCCCGAATCATCAGCCGGGTCTCAACCGAACGCCTGAATATCACGATGCAGCAACTCCGCGAGGTTTACACCGGATGATGCCCTCGACGTGCCATTTTGAGCCCCAAAACTTGGACAGGAACGTGAACAGATTGCGAGGCTCGAATGAATGATCTGAATCGTCGCCTGAAGTCGTGGCCGAGCTGGGTCGTGCTACTGATCGTCGTCGCGTCGGTGCTCGCCGTCGGGTCGACCCGCAGCGCTGGGCCCCAAACCCAGGAAGAACGAATTGATGCGGTTGCTCGACGCGTCGCGTGTCCGGTCTGTAACGGTGAGAGCGTCTTCGAGTCGCGCAACCGAGCCTCCCGGGCGATTCGCAACGAGATCACCGATCTCGTCCGGGCGACCGAAGCAACTGACGACCAGATCATCGCAGGGCTCGAGAACACCTACGGCGCTGATGTGCTGCTTGTCCCCAAGGCGACCGGATTCGACGCACTGATCTGGGTCTTGCCGGCCGTTGCCTTCGTGCTCGGTGTCGCTGGGTTGGCGGTCGCCTTCCGGCGGTGGAAGCTGCAGGCCGATGCCAATGTCGACCCAACAGATGCCGATCGCGACCTCGTTGCGGCTGCGCTCCGCGATCGCGATGAATGACTGGGATGAATGACTGCGATGAATGACTGCGAGGCAGAACCGAACCAGGTCGGCGACGGCCTTGAGCCCGAACAGGCGATCACGCCGTTGCGAAGCGGGGCCCACCTCGAACGGATTGCTGAGTTGGAAGAAGAGCGGCGCTTTCTTCTGCGTTCGCTCGAGGACCTCGAACGAGAACACGACGTCGGCGATGTCGACGATGCCGACTACTCGACTCTCCTCGACGGCTACACCGTTCGCACTGCGGCGGTGCTGCGCGAGATCGGTTCGGGCAAGTCGCGCCTCGCCTCCAAGAAGCCGCGCCGCTGGGGACGCCTCATCATGACCAGTGCTGCAGTGCTGGCATTGGCAATCGGGATTGGATTCGCACTTGCAAACGCCTTTGGTGAACGCGGCGCGGGCCAAGAGATCACCGGCTTCGACCCTGGCAACGACGCACGCGTCGTGCTCGCGTCGGCCCGCGACGCCGTGAACCAAGGCGATTTTGGGCTCGCGAATTCGCTCTTCGCGCGAGTCGTCCAGATGGAGCGTGAGCGCGAGGTCGACAACGTCGAGGCGATCACCTACTTCGGATGGACCCTGGCACTCCAGTCCGTACAAGACCCCGACGCCGAATCATCTGACCAGCGACTCGATGCTGCTCGTGTCGCGTTGCGCCAGGCGATTGAGCTCGACGACGATTACGCCGATCCGAACTGTTTTCTAGCGATTATCGAGTTCAACTTCTTCGACGACGCTGACGCGGCACTCCCGTTCGTCAATGCGTGCGAGGAGAAGAACCCGACCTCTGACATGGAACAACTTGTTGCCGGGTTCGCCGCCGAGATCCGCGCCGCGGCCGGCTGAGAGACAGCACAAGGAGACGCAGGCCTGGTTTCGCTGCTGGCGTGATCTCCTCGTTACTTCAGCCTGGTCGCTACGGTGAGGCAATGGCCAACAATCCGCCGCCCCCGGGCGACACGCCGCCGCCTCCGCCGCCACCGGGCGGAGCGATGCCGCCATCCCCTCCGGGGTACGTCCCGTTTGGAACGAAACCGCCCGGCGGTGGTCAGCGAACTAATGGTCTGGCTGTCGCCTCGCTGGTCCTTGGGATTGTCGGGATCGTTCTCTGCTTCTTGTTCGTCCCGTGGGTCCTCGCGATCATCTTCGGCGCAACTGCGATCAAGCAGTGCAACGAAGACCCGACCTACACGGGCAAGGGCTTGGCAATCGCGGGTCTCATCTGTGGGCTCGTGGGAATGGCGATCATTGTGCTGATCTTCACCACCGGTGAAACGAACTTTGACTTCAACTCGATCGGTGTCGGCGCAGTCCGCTGACCGGGGCGCTCACGCCCCCTACTTCTTGGCTGATTTGGCCGCCAGGACCGGCGGCGGCCAGACCTTGCCGCGCGTGATCCGATCGCCCTTGCGGCGCAAGACCCACACGCTTGCCTTGCCCCAGTCGGGAGGAGTTTCCACTTCCATGCCGCGGCGCACGAGTGCATTGATGACAGCGGGAATGATGTCGCCGTGGCTGCAGAGCACGGCACCATCTTTGACCTCGTTAATCAGATCGAGGACAGGCTCGAACGGCTCGTCTTCGAAGAGTCGTTGCTCGGCTTGAACGGGAAGCCCGACGAGGGCTCCGAGCGGCTCGAGAGTCTGCATGCAGCGCACGTACGGGCTCGCGTAGAGCGACGATACTTTCTTCTTCGACAGGCGCCGCGCCACTGCCTGAGATTGCTTCCAGCCGGTCTTACTCAGTGGCCGATCGACGTCTTCTCCTTGCCAGACTCGCCGTTCGCCTGCCTTGGAGTGACGTACGAGATAGATCACGGCCGAGCTGCCCATCGCGAAATCCCTGTTCAGTTCTCGCCGGTCAGCGAACGGTGACGGGCGGTCAACTGTCGAGAGAACATGATGAACACCACAGCAGCAATCAGGCTGCCAACAGCGCCGATCATCGTGACCGCAAAGCCGGTTTCTGCGAGCGTCTGAGCAACGGCCTCTGTGCTTGTGTCGCCGAAGCCCGTGAACATAGAGTTCGCTGACACGCCGAGCATGATTAACGGCAGCAGTCCAAAGAACAACCACCAAATCAGCAGCAAGGGATTGTCCTTGGAGTCGGCCGAAGGAGCCCCTGCTTGGGCCGGAGGCGCGGACTTACTCCACTGTTCGCGCAGCATGAGCGCCGGTATGACGAATAACACGCCGGGCGGGAGCATCCACCCGAAGATGGCAAACAGCGGATGCCAGGTGGTGGACATGCCGTGTTTGCGTAAGTTCGACGTGATCCTGAACATCCAGATCATGACGAGGATGGCACCGACGAACATGGCAATCCCGGCAACGGCCGAGATCGCCGACGAAGATACAACGCTGTCTTCAAACTCGGTGCGTGTTGTCGTCCCGTTGATGAAGTCGGTCGCTTTGGACTGCAAGGACAACTGAATGAACCCGTTGACGAGGGCGCCGGCGCCGGCGATTCCGACGACGACCGTGATTGCTGTCGACAGTCCTGCGACCCGGCTGACCTGCTGTGTCGACGCAGCGGTCGGGGCGCTGCCGTACGCCACGTAACCCGGGGGCGGAGCCATGTTTCCAGGGGGCGGCGGCGGCGGCGTTGAACTCGCTGGCGGGGGAGGTGGGGGAGGAGGTGGCGGCGGGGGCGGCGGGGTCGCCGGTTGGGGGGACGACTGGTGACCGGGTGGGGGTGGGGGGATATCGCTCACCCAATCCAATCTACCTGCGGTCCATTCGCCCGTCTCCCTGAGATTGTGGGCGGTCGTGGCGTTGCCAACCACCGCGCAAATAGGCTATTTCGCCTCGGACCAGCGGCTGATAATGCTGGTGTCGCTGACGAACCGGACGGGTTGGTTACCTGCTTGATCACGTGGCGCCCAGCGATGCGCTGCTTCTTGCAGGCAACGATCGAGGAGAGCAGCAGCATCAGGGCCGTTCTGTTCGGGCACGTGGATCAGGACTTCGTCGTGCAGGCACAGGACGATCTGCGCATCGAGGGTTCGGCCCCGGGCCCGCATCAATACAGCCCAGGTCTTAAAGAACTCGGCGGCTGCCCCCTGAACCATCGCATTGCGCCCGTAGCGGCCTCGTGCAGCAGCTTGTGAGCGGGCATCGCGTTCGCTGATTTCGTTCGAGTTCGTGGAACCCATCCGGACAAGCCGCCCGCCGTAGGTGCGCAGATCGTGGCTGCCCTGTGCCGAACGGTCTGCGGCGGCCAAGAAACCCATGGCTATCGGGTACTCCCGCTCCAGGCCGCGTAGCGCCTCGGCGCCCTTGCCGGTGGTCTGTCCGTACATCGCGCCGAGGACGGCGACTTTGGCGATGTCGCGCTCCACCCGGAGCTGGGTCGCAACCGGCGCATACATATCGTCTTCCTGGCTTGCTGCTGCGAGCTTGGGGTCACCCGCTACGGCAGCGAGAATCCGTGGCTCGATTTGGCCGAGATCGGCGCGCACGAACACGTGGCCTGGTTCGGCTGCAATGGCGGGGCGAAGCTCGGCGGGCATGTTGTGCAGGCCAACAGTTGCAGTCATTCGCCCGGCTGCGCCATCGGAGCCCGACCAGGAACCGTGCAGACGCGAATGACCAGAGAGACCGGCAGCGATGTTGTCGTCGATCCACTGGAAGCCGAACGTTGTCAGGATGCGCTCGGCGCGCCGCCAGGCCATCAGCGGCTCGACGATCGGGTGAGCATCGCGGAGTGCCTCAAGTCGCCACGCTCGGGTGTCGGGCACCTCGATACCAACTCGGCGGAGCAGTGACTTGACTTGATCGGGGCTGCGCAGGTCGAAGGTCGATCCAGCGGGGAGATGTTGGAGCACTTGGGCGTCGCGGCGTGCGAGCTCAGCATTGGCTTCTCCGGCAGTTGCCGGTCGCGGCCCCACGAAACCGGCCACGATCGATTCGCCGACACCGAGTTCGAACGGAAGGCCATCGACTTCCATCTCGGCACACAGCAGTTCGCAAGCTGACTCGGAGAAAACCGTTGCCTCGGAATGGACGAGCGGAACCTGGAGCTGCTGTGCCATGACGGCCAGTTCTGCCCAGCGGAGGGCCCGATGAGCCGTGTTCCCCCACTCGCCTTCGACCCACTCGGGGCGCAGGTGTCCGTCAGGACCGACCGGTTCGTCCGGGTCGCCGCTGTCGACGGCCTGTGAGAAAAGGTCGACGGGCGCTCGAGTCGGGATCGTCGTGGCATCACGTTCGTGGAGGAGGGCCCAGATCTGTTCCGGGCCAGAATTTCCCCCGCCGAAGATCAGCCGATGTGTCGCTGAGAGATCCCAACATCGCCCGGGTCGGATGTTTGCTTCGACCAACTGTCGCGCCGTCGACTTATTCCACCAGACCCAGCGAGGCGAGTCTTTGGCTTCGATGCGGGCCACCTCGCGAAGGTCGACGATGCGTCCGGTGGACCCGGGTTCGAGAAGTGCCGCGACACCCTTGTTGGTAATCGCGAGTCCGATCAGTTCGCCTGCCATCGATTCGGGTCAGCCCCAACCGAGTTCGTGGAGACGGTCGTCGTCAATGCCAGCGGCGTGAGCGATTTCGTGGATGACGGTGACGAACACTTCGTTCTCGAGGTCTTCCATGTCCCCGCACATGTCGCAGAGCGCGAGCCGGAAGATCGACACGATGTCCGGACCCTCCTGGCCGGTGCGTTCGGTGTGGGGCACACCCTCGTACAGGCCAAGCAACGTGGGCTCATCCGGATGTCGGTTGAGAACCTGCACGACGACGTTGTCCAGCACATGGTGGAGTTCATCAGGCAGATCGTCGAGCGCGTCGGCAACCATCCGATCGAACTTGTACTTCGGCACCGTCTCCATCACGAAAACCTAACGTGAGACGCGTAGCGGCAAACCCAAGTCTCAGCTCAGAGGATCTTGAGTTCGGGGGAGTAGATCTTTTTCGGCTTCATATCGACAGCGATCTGGCGGGCCATCTCGTGGAAGATCTTGGCCGACTCAGACTCGGGGTCGACTGCCGTAATCGGCTTGCCGTCGTCGCCGCCTTCGCGGAGCGCCGGTACGAGCGGAAGCTGACCGATGAGCGGAACCCCAACGTCGTCAGCAAGTGCTTGGCCGCCGCCGGATCCGAAGATTTCGTACTTCTTGCCGTCGTCGCCGGTGAACCAGGACATGTTCTCGATGACACCACGAACCGGCAGGTTGACCTTTTCGGCCATGGCTGCCGACATCGCGGCGACCTTCTGCGCTGCGGGCTGGGGGGTGGTTACGACGAAGACCTCGCCACGTGGCAGGTACTGCGAGAGCGACAGGGCAATGTCGCCGGTGCCGGGCGGCATGTCGATAAGGAGGAAGTCGGGCTCGTCCCAGAACACGTCGGTGAGAAACTGCTCGAGGGCCTTGTGCAGCATCGGGCCACGCCAGATGACGGCTTCTCCTGCCGGGACGAAGTAGCCAATCGAAATGGCGCGAACACCGTACATTTCCGGCGGGATCAACATTTCGTCGATGACAACCGGGTCACGGTCGGTGCCGAGCATGCGAGGAATCGAGTAGCCGTAAATATCGGCGTCGATAATGCCGACTGAGTAGCCCTGCGCAGCGAGCGCAACGGCGAGGTTGGTGGTGACGGTCGATTTGCCGACGCCACCCTTGCCCGACGAGATGAGGAGCGGGCGCGTCTTCGAATCGTTCTTGGAGAACGGCACCACACGGCCTTCGGCGTGCCCGTGGGCCTGGCCCTGCCCAGCAGTTGCGCCAGCATCGCCGTGGAGGGTCTTGCGCAGGTTCTCGCGATCTTCGTCACTCATGACGGTGAACTCGAGATCGATTGACTCGACGCCGTCGAGTTGTGTGGCAGCGTCAGAGACGCGCTTCTCGATTTCTGCCTTGAGCGGGCAGCCCGGAACCGTGAGGGCAATGAGAATGCCAACGACCCCATTTTCCATGATCGAGATACCACGGAGCATGCCGAGGTCGACGATTGAACGATGGAGTTCGGGATCTTCGACTGGCCGGAGGGCCTCGACGATCTGCTCTTCGGTAACAAGGGGTCCACTCATGGCCTCCAGTGTGTCGATGGCCTGCGGGATTCGCACTACGGCGATGGGTAATATTGCCGACGTGTCCACTGGAACTGCGTTCACCGCCACTGTGTCGGCGATCACCGATGCTTTTGGCGACCCGACGCGCCGATCCGTCTACTTGTTCGCCCGCGAGCGTTCTCGAGGCAACGATGGCGAGGCGCCCGAGGGTGTCACCGCTTCGACTGTTGCCAAGCAGGTGGGTGTGCACCCCAACGTTGCCCGCCACCATCTCGACAAGCTTGCAGCCGGTGGGTACCTCGAAGTCGTCACCGCTAAGCCGAGCGGCACTGCCGGTCGGCCATCAAAGCACTATGTTGCCGTCGGCGGCGCGCTCGACGAGGCCACCTTTCCCGTCCGGAGCGACGACCTGGTGCTGTCATTGCTTGGTCGGACGTTGAGCAAGCTGGCCCACGATGAAGCTGAGCAGATGGCCGAAGAAGTTGGCTCAGAATATGGCCGAGCCATGGCCGCTGGGCTGACGGGCGATGCGTTCAAGGCTGGCCAACGCTCGTTGCGTTCAGCCATCCAGGCAGTCGCCGATGCCCTGTCGGCCCATGGATTCGCAGCGCACGCCGAAGGCCGCAACGATCAACTGAAGATCATCAACAACCACTGCCCATTCGGCGACATCGCTGCCGAACACCCAGTGATCTGCGCGGTCGACCGCGGCATGGTCCGAGGAATGCTCAGCGAGCTGTATAAAACCGACGACGACGACGCCTTCCGCAGCATCACCACCGACTCGTCGTTGGCTGCTGGCGACACTTTCTGCACGACTTCGGTCTGACTTCGCGAGTTCCGCCTGCCGGCTGAGCGGAGGGCGAAATCCGCCCAGCGCCGAAGCACCAGGGCCTCAGGATGCGCACGCTTCGTTTAAGGCCTCGGTCTATGCATTGGATCGTGGCTTCCTCCTCTTCATCGAGAGCGAGTCCGATCAGCGAGCCGAAGCAGGAGCGACGGTGACTGTGGCGGTGACTGTGGCGGTGACTGTGGCGGTGACTGTCGAACGGTCCCGGTCGATCCCAGACAGAAAACTGCTCGGCCCGACCTGGATGACAGCATCAGAATCGCAATAGCCTCGGCGTATGCCGATCAAAATCCCTGACTCGCTGCCCGCTCGAGCACTCCTCGAGCAAGAGGGTGTCATGGTGATGACCGAGTCCACTGCCGTGCGCCAAGACATCCGGCCGCTCCGGATCGGCCTGCTCAACTTGATGCCCGACAAAATCGCGACCGAAACGCAGATCGCGCGCCTCATCGCCTCGACGCCGCTCCAGGTCGAGTTGACGCTGATACGAGTCGGGACTCATGCGTCGAAGAACACCCCTGAGGACCACCTGATCTCCTTTTATCGCACGTGGCATGAAGTGAAGGACCAGAATTTCGATGGCTTCATCATCACTGGCGCCCCGATCGAGACGCTCTCCTTCGACGACGTCACCTACTGGTCAGAACTCACCGAGATCCTGGATTGGACCACGACCAACGTGCATTCCACATTCAGCATCTGTTGGGGGGCAATGGCTGCGCTCTGGCACTTCCACGACGTACCGAAGCACATCTTGCAAGACAAGGCGTGCGGCGTCTATCGGCACCGCAACCTGCAGCCGACATCGCCGTACCTGATGGGATTCTCCGATGATTTCTCGGTCTCGGTGTCGCGTTGGACCGAAGTGCGCAGAGCTGATGTCGAGGAAGTTCCAGGCCTCGAAATCTTGATGGAATCGGATGAGACGGGCGTCTGCCTCATCTCCGAGATGGAGGGGAGCCGCCTCTACATGTTCAACCACATTGAGTACGACTCGACGACGCTGGCCAAGGAGTACTTCAGAGACATTGCGGGAGGCAAGCCGATTCCAGTGCCGCATAACTATTTTCCCAACGACGACCCCAACCTGGCCCCGGTCAACCGTTGGCGCTCGCACGCCTTCCTGCTGTTCAGCAACTGGATCAACCAGGTCTACCAATCCACCCCTTTTAAGTAGGCCGGTCAAGTACGCCAGTCAAGTGCGCCAAGTAGGCATCACGAAGCAGCAGGCTTGACCTGGTCCCCTGTAGTCTCGGGGTGTGGACGTACGCATCGGAGTAACCCAAGCCCCTCGTGAGATCAACCTCGAACTCGCCGACGACGCAGATCGCAACGATCTGAAGGCGCGTGTTGAGGCTGCGCTCGCGGGAGCGAGCGACGTGTTGTGGATCACCGACAAGCGCGGCAACGACATCGGCGTGCCAGCAGCAAAAATTGCCTACGTCGAGCTCGGCTCTGCCGAGAGCACCCGCAAGATTGGCTTTGGAGACTGAGAGCTGCCGTCTGGGCCATGGCGCTGACCACATGTGTAGGCCATCGTGACCTCGCTTCTGAATCTTGATTTACTCTGGGTGACCGGCAAGGGCGGCGTTGGCAAGACCTCAACGGCTGCCGCGATCGCTGAAGTAGCCGCACGCTCTGGTCGCTCAACACTCGTCTGCGAGATGGACGCGAAGGGCGCCCTCGCATTAGCGCTCGGCGTCGACGAACTCGACTTCACGCCAGTCGAGGTTGCGCCAAATCTGCATGCAATGTCGATGAGCACCGAAGATGCACTTCGGGAGTACCTCAGACTGTTCGTCAGGATTCCGTTTATCGGGCGAATCGGGCCGCTCGCGAAGACCTTTGACTTCGTTGCTGATGCCGCACCCGGCGTCAAAGAAATTCTGAGCGTCGGCAAGTTGTGCTTCGAGGTCCGCGAGAAGAACTACGACTTGATCGTCGTCGATGCCGAATCGACTGGCCACATCGTTAGCCAGATCGGGGCGCCGAAGGTGATTGCCGATCTCGTGCAGGTCGGCTTGGTTCGTGAGCAGACCCAATGGATGCTGGACATCCTGAACGACGCCGACCGAACCGGGGTTGCGGTGGTCACCACCCCGGAAGAAATGCCGGTGACCGAATCGTCAGAATTGTTGCGCCGTCTGACGAGCGAGACCGGTGCGCACCCCGCCGTTGTGATTGCCAATCGAGTGCTTCCGGTGCTGTTTGACCGGCGCGAGCAGGCGGTGGTCGATCAACTCGACGCTGCGCTCCCTGTACTCATCGAGGCTGTCGGTCCAGGCGCCGGTGCCGTACTTGAAGCGGCCCGTTTCACAGATGCTCGCCGCCGGACCGGCGCTCAGCACCTCGGTCGACTCCGTTCCGAACTCGATGCTGCCGACCCGCCGCTCGACATTCCGATCATCACGGTGCCTGAATTGTTCGCACGCAACGCTGGCCGACGTGTTGTGTCGTTGATCGCCGACGGGCTTGCTGACGAACTCGACGTCGAAATTCCGAGCGATCAACGAGCGAACGGTGAGTGAGCTCGACAACTTGCTCGCCAGCCGCGAGATGATCCTCGTGGCTGGCTCGGGTGGCGTTGGCAAGACCACGATTGCTGCAGCGATGGGCATTGCTGCAGCCCAACGTCAAAAGGGCAAGATCCTCGTGCTCACCGTCGACCCAGCCAAGCGGCTTGCCACAGCACTGGGCCTTGACGAGGTCGGCAACACGCCGGTCAGGATCAAACCTGCGGTGTTCAAAGAGGCCGGAGTCACCGTGCGGGGCGAGCTCTGGGTCGCGATGCTCGACACAAAGGCCGGTTGGGACGAGCTCATCCGCCAACATGCCCCCGACGCCCAGGTGCGTGACGCCGTGCTGGCGAATCCGCTGTATCAAAACATCACGAGTCGCTTCGTTCACAGTCACGACTATCTCGCGATGGAGCAGCTCCATGACCTGCATGCGACCGGCGACTTCGATCTGGTGATCGTCGACACGCCTCCGTCGCGA
>Ga0209502_10001951_pt1 | contig 17972 bp, 19 predicted proteins | sample ArcticOcean_MG_C_10_FD_187442 | JGI IMG/M metagenome (GOLD analysis project Ga0209502, IMG submission 187442) | Marine microbial communities from western Arctic Ocean - ArcticOcean_MG_CB11_90 (SPAdes) (version 2) | ecosystem: Environmental > Aquatic > Marine > Oceanic | place: Arctic Ocean...
CCACTTTGTTTTTTTGCTCATCAATTAGCTGAGCTAAAGTAAGGCTTTCTAAATAGTCTAAAATCTTATGATTAAGAGATGCCCACAAGTTGTGAGTAATACAGCGCCCACCTCCGTGACAGTTTTCGTTTCCACCACATTTTGTTGCATCTATCTGCTCATCTACTGATGTAATAATATCTTTTACTGTCAAGGTCTTATAGTCGATTGCAGTTCTATACCCACCACCAGGACCTCGAACACTACTTACCAATCCCACACGTCGCATACGGGCGAATAGTTGTTCGAGATAAGAAAGTGATATAGATTGCCGCTTACTAATTTCAGCAAGTGTTACTGGGCTATCGGACTCATTAAGTGCCAAATCCAGCATTGCGGTAACAGCAAATCTACCTTTTGTAGTTAATTTCATAGGAGATATTTTATAATACCTGACTATTTTTATCAAGTATTAGCTTTATTTATTTTTTAGAGGCTTCTGCGATTGTATTTTCAAGGTCAGCTATCATTTTCTCTTGCTTATTGACTTGTTTTATAAGTGATTGAATAGATTTTGACATTGGATCTGTTTCATCTTTTCCAACTGCGTATGGTCGGAATGCATTAGCTTTATTTTCTCTATCTTGTACTATACGCGCTGGTATACCAACAGCGACAACATTTTTTGGGATATCTTTAACTACAACAGCATTGGATCCAATTTTAGCCCCCGAACAAATTGTAATTGGGCCAAGAATTTTTGCCCCAGCACCAACTACCACTTTATTTTCAAGTGTTGGATGACGCTTACCTTGCTTCCATGAAGTTCCGCCCAATGTAACCCCATGATAAATAGTACAATCATCTCCAATAACGCTTGTTTCGCCAATTACAACACCCATCCCATGGTCAATAAAGAAACGAGAACCTATTACAGCTCCCGGATGAATCTCTATTCCCGTTAAAAAGCGGGAGATGTGGGAAATTAACCGTCCCAACCAAAAAAGCTTAATTTTCCAAACTCTGTGAGCCATCCTATGAAAAAGTATTGCATGTACTCCAGGGTAGGTAGTTAAAATCTCTAAATAGGAACGTGCCGCCGGATCTCTTTCAAAAACAATAGATAAATCTTCTTTTAGTTTTTTTAACATGATTATTTTGATACATTTAGATAATTAGATATTATCTCACGAAATTTAAAACTTAGTTATTAAAGTCCCCTGCATATTATTTTAATTTTTTTTGAATCTCGGATAGTATGCCTCGAAGGATATTTACCTCCTCTTTTTCCATTTGTGTTCGATTAAATAATAATCTTAATCTCATCATTAAGCGATTTGCTTGTATTTTCTTTAAGAATCCAATTTCATCTAAAATTTCTTCAAGGTGCTTATAAAAACCATTTTGCAAATCATGGGAAACATATTTTTTTGTAATTTGTTTTAGAATTTTATTTTTAATAGGAAGCTCACTCACCATTCTAATCTCATGGCAGACTATTTGAACGGCATGTGCAAGATTAAGTGAAGAGTATTTTGAATTTGCATCAATAAACCCAAGTGATTGACAATGCTGTAACTCTAAATTTGATAACCCATTCGTTTCATTTCCAAAAATAATAGCAATTTTATTTTTACTAGCTTCGTTAATAAGCTGTTTAGATAAATCACGAACATTTTTATGGGGCTGTGTTAATTCTCTTTTACGGGCTGTAAATCCAACAACATGATTGATATTTTTCAATGCCTCCTCTAATGAAGTTACTGTAGTTGCTTTTCGGAGTATATCTTCCGCCCCGCAAGCTAATGCCTCAGCATGTCTACTAGGAAAGTTTTTTGGATTAACAAGATATAAATCTAAGAATCCCATTGTTTTCATAGCTCTTGCAACAGAGCCTATATTTCCTGGGTGGCTAGTTTGGCACAATACAATTCGGAATTGTTTTAAAAGATTTAATTTGTTCGGCATCTAATTTCTCTGTAAAATGATATTTTACCAAGTCTAGGTAAGATTTATCCAATTAATTTTTTAGGTTTCTTATGCACCCAACTTTAAATATTGCAGTTAAAGCCGCTCGTCGAGCTGGCTCAATTATTACTAGAGCTTCAGAGGATATAGGATCCTTAACCGTTAATGATAAAAGCTATAATGATTTTGTCACTGAAGTAGACCTAGCTTCTGAAAAAGAAATTATAAGGGTCTTAAAAGTAGCTTATCCTGACCATGCTTTTTTAGGTGAAGAGTCAGGCCTTAGTCATCAAGCAGATAATATTTGGATTATTGATCCCCTAGATGGGACTACTAACTTTCTTCATGGATTTCCGCAATATTGTATTTCTATTGCTCTAGAAGAAAAGGGAGAAATTACTCAGGCTGTAATTTATGACCCCAATAGAAATGATTTATTTACAGCAACAAAGGGGCAGGGTGCTTATTTAAACCAGAGACGTATGCGTGTTTCAAATAAATCTAAATTAAAAGAATCTATTTTAGGCACAGGGTTTCCATTTAGAGATTTTCAACACTTACCTGTGTATCTTAAAATTTTTGAAGAAGTTGTAAGAGGGACTTCGGGTATTCGTCGCCCTGGATCAGCAGCCCTAGATTTAGCTTATGTCGCAGCGGGTTGGTTTGATGGTTTTTTTGAAATTAATTTATCAAAATGGGATATTGCTGCTGGTGGATTATTAGTCACTGAAGCAGGGGGAATAGTCAGTGATTTTTCTGAGAAAGATGGGTGGCTTGAGTCTGGCAATATTGTAGCCACTAATCCTAAGATTTATGACCCTTTGATAAAGATAATACAGTCACATATTACAGATAATTTAAATTAGTGATGATGCACACCAGCGCCGTGAACATGCTTGTGCCCAACTTCCTCTTCATTAGCTAAACGCACATCTTTAACTGCTGCTTTAAAAATTACTTTTTGACCCGCCCATGGGTGATTACCATCTACAATCACTTTATCTTTGGTTATATCTGTTACTGAATAAACAATAACCTCTCCCGAGCTATCATCTCCTTCAAATTGCATACCTATTTTTAATTCTGCTTCAGGAAATGCACTTTTCGGCTCAACCTGAACTAACTCAGCATCATACTCACCAAATGCATCTGATGGCTCAAGGCCTAATTCAATAGTATCGCCAATTTTTTTCCCATGCATAGCTTCTTCTACTTTTGGAAAAATATTATCATACCCTCCATGAAGGTAAGCCACCGGCTCTTTACTTGATTCTAGAATATTTCCTTCAGCATCTTTCAGTTCGTAAGTCATAGTAACAACAGTATTCATAGTAATTTGCATATTTAACAAGCCTTATAAAATTTTTAAAATTAATATTCTAACTTATTGATTCTGTTTGATTCTTTTTTTAGTTGATAAATTATTTTTTTGGGGTTTATAGTTATTTGGAATCAAAATACTTGCTTTACTGTCTTTTAGAGTTTCTGGATAGTCACGACTGTAATGCAAACCTCTACTTTCTTTTCTATTAATTGCTGAAATAACAATTAATTCAGATACTTGGAGAAGGTTTCTGAGCTCAATTAGATTTGCAGAAATTTTAAAGTTTGTATAAAACTCACCAACTTCATCTCTCAACATATTTATCCGGTGAAGCGCCCTTGCGAGCCTTTTATTTGTTCTAACAATTCCAACATAATTCCACATAAATCTTCTTAACTCATTCCACGTATGGGTAATTAAAACCTCTTCATCTGCATCCGTCACTCTACTTTCATCCCATTTGGGTAAGGTATATTCATGGTGGAAATTATCTTTTAAAATATTTTCTGAGACAAGATCTGAATAAACCAAACACTCTAAAAGTGAATTACTCGCGAGACGATTTGCTCCATGAAGGCCTGTATGTGCGACTTCACCAATAGCATAAAGTTGTTTTATATCTGTTTTACCTTGACGATCAATCATCAATCCGCCACAACTATAATGCGCAGCCGGAACAACTGGTATTGGCTCTTTGGTGATATCAATTCCTAAATTGAGACAGCGTTTATAAATCATTGGAAAACGTTTTTGTATAAATGATTTGGTTTTTCCTGAGATATCAAGATAAACACAATCTAATCCCCTTTTCTTCATTTCAAAGTCAATTGCACGAGCTACTATATCCCTTGGTGCTAGATCACCTCTCTTATCGTAGTGCTTCATAAACAACTCACCATTTGGAAGCGTAAGCTTACCACCTTCGCCTCTTAATGCCTCTGAGATAAGAAAGGATGTATCTTTTGGGTGATATAGACAAGTTGGATGAAATTGAATAAATTCCATATTTGCAACTCGGCACCCAGCTCTCCACCCCATGGCTAAACCATCTCCGGTACTTACATCTGGATTAGTCGTATACAAGTAAACTTTGCTAGCACCACCAGTAGCTAAAATTGTATTATCAGATTTTATTGTAAAAACTTTATTTGTTTTATTTTCAAGAATATAAGCACCTAAGCAAATATTTTGATTGGCTGTAATATTTATTTTACTTGATGTTATGAGATCAACTGCAATATGATCTTCAAATATATGTATATTTGAATGAGCCAAGACAGTTTCAATAAGTCTGTCTTGAATTGCTCTACCAGTGCTGTCTGCTACATGTGCAATTCTTCTATGAGAATGCCCACCTTCTCGAGTTAGATGTAATTTTTTGTTATTTGTATCCTTTGTGAAACTAACCCCAGTTTTGGTTAGCCAATCAAGAGATTTTTGCCCGTTTTCTACAACAAATTTTGTTACTTCAGGGTCGCATAGACCAGCTCCAGCTATTTGAGTATCGCTAATATGAGACTCTGGGCAATCATCATCTGAAATAGGCGCAGCAATTCCGCCTTGAGCCCAATGACTTGAGCTATCAGCAAGTTTGCGTTTACTTATAATCGCAATTTTTTTATGGTCAGCAAGTTTGAGCGCGGTGCTTAAACCGGCTAACCCACTTCCAATTATTAAAACATCAAAATTAAACATAAATCTTATAAATTTAAGGAACTTAAAATATATTCTATTGGTCTGGCTATTGTAACCATAATGCTTTAAAAAAATAAATTTTATTTGAAAGTGATTGTATAAATGAACACATTAAAAGTTATAGCCACAAATAGCCACGTGTACAATGATAAAAAAAACATTAAGGTTAAAGAGAATTTAATGGAATCTCGTCCAATAAATCCAGAAAGGGCTATCGATCAAAAGCTAGTTGAGAAAGCCCAGAGGGGTGATAAAAAGGCTTTTGGTATGTTGGTTGAAAAATACCAGCGAAGGCTAAATCGTTTACTATCTAGAATGGTGAGGGACCAGTCTGAAATTGAAGATATTGTTCAAGATTCGTTTATTAAAGCCTATCGTGCAATTAATAACTTTCGTGGAGACAGCGCCTTTTACACTTGGCTTTATCGAATAGGAATTAATACTGCAAAAAATCATTTGGTAAAGCTTGGAAAAAGACCAAAAGCTATGAATGATGTTGAAATTGAAGACATTGAAAATTTTGAGGATGCACAAGATTTAAGAAACCTTGAGACGCCTGAAAGCTCTATGATGAGCGGTCAAATTGTTGCTGCTGTTAATCAGACTATTGAATCCTTGCCTGATGAATTAAAAGAAGCGATTTCTTATAGAGAAATGGACGGGCTTAGCTATGAAGAAATTTCCGACCTAATGAATTGTCCTATAGGCACAGTTCGGTCAAGAATTTTTAGGGCGCGTGAGGTTATTGCTGAGAAAATTAAACCGTTAATTGAAACTACAAATAAACGTTGGTAAATAAAGAAGGAATATATATTACTATGAATGAAAAGCTATCATCCCTGTTTGACAATGAATTAGAAAGCCATGAAATCGATGAACTTCTAATCCAGTCAAGTAAGCAAAAGAAAAATAATAATTGGTCATATTATCAATTAATTAGAGATGTTCTTCAAAAAAATCATCTTGGTTCTGATAATTTAACAAAAAATATTATGAATGCCATTGAAAAAGAGCCAACACAATTAGGTGGCTTTGGTAGGCCCAAAGATAACCCTTCGGAAAGTAAATCAAATTATTGGCCCATAGCAGCTTCTTTTGCTGCATTATTTGTTATCGGCTTAACAGCCTTAAATTTTAATGAATTTAAATCCGTTGATTCTGTAGTATTGGTAGAAGCAGATATACCAACAGACTTAATTAATGATCACTATGCAAGTGCATCTTCAAACGTTAACCTTTTTATTCAAGCAAGCTATAAAAAATAATATATGTGTTATCGACTGTTATTTATCTGTTTTTTATTCTCCTCTATAAGTACCAGCTATAGCAACGAAGACCCTTGGTTAATTATTAATAAAGCAGCACAAGCAACAAAGCTTTTAGACTATAAAGGGGTTTTTCATAGTCAGCATGATGAAGAAATTAAATCAATAGAGATAACCCACGCGACTAATAACGATCAAGAATTTATTAAAATGAATGTCTTGGATGGCTCACCGGGAGCAGTTTTATCTCAAGGTAAAACTATTTATGTTTACAACACAATAGAAGATAATGTAATCATTCAAAAAAGAAAACAACAAAGATTATTCCCAGCTATTTTTCCTAGCAATATCGATTCAATCAAAAATTTTTATCGGTTAAGCATTGGTAAAAACGAACGAATTGCCGGAAGACTTTCTCAGTCGGTAGTTTTGAGCCCAATCGATAGTTTTAGGTACTCCTATCATTTTTGGCTCGATAAAAAAACCTCTTTACCGCTAAAAATGGTTGTAGAAGATCATGTTGGAAAAATTATTGAACAGACTTCCTTTACGCAAATCAGTATGATTAAAGATAAAAGTTTGGATTGGTTTAAGCCAGAGGTTGACCCATTAAAAAACTATATATTCAACGATAAGATAGTTGGGCAAGGTATAGCTAAAGAACCATTTTGGACAATAAAAAAAATTCCTCCTGGGTATAAAGAGGTTGATTTTATTACTAAACGTATACCCGGATTAAATATCCTTAGCCATCAATTAGTTTTTTCAGATGGGCTATCTTATATATCTTTGTTTATAAAACCACTTACCCGTGGACAAAAACCTAAAGTAGGTCAATTAAATTTAGGGGTAAATTATATTTGTGCTCGATATCGTAATGGATATCAAATTATGGCCGTTGGCTCGGTGCCATTAAGTACTTGTAATAATTTTAGTGAGTCTATAGAATTTTAAAAATATGATAGAAGAAGAAGCCATAGTTATTAGCAAAGATAGGGGATTTGCTGAAGTCGATATTATTCGAACAAAGCCATGTGGATTATGTGGCAAGACTCAAGGTTGTGGAAATAGTATTTGGGGTAAAGTTTTCTCATTCAAGAAAAGAAAAATTCAAATTCAAAATAACATTAATGCCAAAGTTGGTGAAAAAGTAAAATTAGTCATTGAAGAAAATTACTTGTTAAAAGCATCTTTATTACTTTACGGAGTTCCTTTATTCTTTTTGTTTGGAGGCATGATTGCTTCCGAATACTTTCTTAGAGCTCCTAATGACTTAGTCGTTTTTTTTGGAGGATTGCTAGGATTCTTGTTAGGAATAGTATTATTGAAACTTATAACAGCTCAGAATCACACTAGATTGTTTAGTGAAGCAATTTTAGCAAAAATAGATTAAATTTACAAAAGGGAATAATTAAATATGAAACGTTTGAGTTCTAACTTTTTTTTCGTATTGTTAGTATTTTTTAATAATTTAAATGCTTTTAATTTGCCTGACTTTTCTGTAATTGCAGAAGAGCAAGGAAATACTGTAGTTAATATTAGCGTTGTTAATGAAAGTCAGTCAAATCAAAATATAAATTTAAGTCGAGAAGAGGAGCAGTTGCAAGAATTTTTTAAAAGATTCGGCATTCCTGGCTTCCCAGGGATGACACCTCCTGGAGAAGAGCGTCAGAAAAGACCAGTTTCTGGAACGGGTTCAGGTTTCATCATTGAAAGCGATGGGTACATCATCACCAATGCTCACGTAGTTTTTCAAGCAGAGACAGTAGTTGTTAAATTAGCTGATAAGCGAGAATTTAATGCAGAAGTTGTGGGCTTAGACAGAAGAACGGATGTTGCTTTACTCAAAATTAAAGCAAATAAATTACCTAAAGTAACATTTGGCAATTCAGATCTTATTAAGGTTGGTCAGTGGGTTGCGGCAATTGGATCGCCATTTGGTTTAGAAAATACAATGACAGTAGGAGTTATTAGTGCCATTAATCGAGCTCTTCCGCAGGAAAATTTTGTACCCTTTATTCAAACAGATGTTGCAATTAACCCAGGAAATTCTGGGGGACCTCTTTTTAATACCAAAGGTCATGTGATTGGAATAAATTCACAGATTTATAGTAAAACTGGTGGCTCTATGGGTCTTTCTTTTGCTATCCCTATTGATGTGGCTATTAATGTAGCTGAACAGTTAAAAACAAATGGAAAGGTTGTCCGTGGATGGCTGGGGATTATCATTCAAGAAATCACAAAAGAATTATCCGAGTCGTTTGGCATGAGTAATACAAAAGGAGCTCTTGTTGCAGGCATAGAGAGAAAATCTCCCGCAGCCATGGGGGGCTTGTTGCCAGGTGACGTAATATTAAAATTTAATAAAAATATTATTAATAAATCATCTGATTTGCCTAGATTCGTTGGAGTTACAAAGCCTAATGCGACAGTCCCTGTTGAGATTTTAAGGAAAGGCAAAGTCATTACACTTAAAATTAAGGTTGGTACAATCCCATCTCAAGAAAAAGTTTCAGATTCTAGAATTAAAAAACAGCCTAATAGGTTTAATCGTATTGGATTAGCTTTACAAAATCTATCGACAGAACAAAAGAAAAAAATTGGCGGAAGAAATGGTCTTTTGGTCGCAGACCTTAAAGGAGCTTCGCTCAAAGCAGGAATAATGAAGGGGGATATTATTTTGGTAGTAAACAATACTCCTGTTAAATCAATTCAAGCTTTTAATAATAATTTAAGAAAAATACCTAAGGGGAAAGTTATTGCTATCTTACTTTATCGAAATGGGGACACTCTTTTTGTCCCAGTAAAGTTAGGTAAATAATTTTTCTAAAATTATATTCTCAATAGGGTAAAATCATACCTTCAATAAAGGCGCGCTTGGCGCCTTTATTTTTTTTGAAACAATATTATAATTCTATGAAAAAAATAAGAAACTTTTCTATTATTGCCCACATTGATCATGGTAAATCTACCTTAGCTGACCGCATTATTCATTATTGTGGCGGCCTGGCAGACCGTGAAATGGAGGAGCAGGTATTAGATTCTATGGATCTTGAGCGTGAAAGAGGCATTACTATTAAAGCCCAAACTGTAACCTTAAGTTACCAGTCTAAAGATAAAAATATATACACGTTAAATTTGATTGACACTCCTGGACATGTGGATTTTTCATATGAGGTCAGTCGCTCATTAGCGGCATGCGAAGGAGCCATTTTAGTTGTAGATTCTTCTCAGGGTGTAGAGGCTCAAACAGTAGCAAATTGCTATACAGCCCTTGATCAAAATTTAGAAGTTTTCCCTGTGTTAAATAAGATTGATCTTCCATCAGCCGATCCTGATAGGGTTAAAAAAGAAATTGAAGATGTTATTGGTATTGATGCTCAAAGCGCAATTCTTTGCTCAGCAAAAACTGGTATTGGAATTGAAGAAATATTGGAAGCTGTTGTTGAGCGTGTTCCACATCCAAAGGGAGAAATCAATAAACCACTAAAAGCAATTATTATTGATGCGTGGTTTGATAACTATGTTGGTGTTGTAATGTTGGTAAGGGTAGTTGATGGCCAATTACAACCCAAAGACAAGATTCATCTCATGGCAACATCTTCAGAATTTATTTGTGAACAAGTTGGCGTATTTACTCCAAAAGCCTTAAACAAGAAATCATTAGCTGCCGGCGAAGTCGGTTTTGTTATATGTGGAATAAAAGAATTAGATAATGCCAAAGTTGGAGACACAATTACACAATCCAATAACAAAGCGACCGAGGCATTTCCAGACTTTAAGGAAGTAAAACCCCAAGTTTTTGCAGGACTTTACCCAATCGAATCAAATCAATTTGAAGCCCTAAGAACCGCACTTGAAAAGTTAAGACTAAACGACGCCTCATTACATTTTGAACCTGAAAACTCAACTGCTTTGGGTTATGGTTTTAGGTGCGGCTTTCTTGGGTTACTTCATATGGACATTATTCAAGAGCGACTTGAGCGCGAATATGAAATGGATTTAATAACAACTGCACCAACTGTTGTATATGAATTATTGTTAAAAGATGGCGAAACTAAATTAATTGAAAATCCATCAAGATTGCCTGATTTATCTGTAATAGAAGAGATAAGAGAGCCAATTATAACTTTAAAAATTCTTTTGCCTAACGATTATGTTGGTCCAGTAATGACCCTAACGAATGAAAAAAGAGGGATTCAAAAGAATATGCAGTATTTGGGTAGGCAGGTCATGATTACTTGTGAAATTCCTTTAAGTGAAGTTGTCCTTGATTTTTTTGACAAACTTAAATCAATTTCTAGAGGTTATGCATCAATGGACTATGAGTTTTTAGAATTTCGCCCTTCAGATTTAGTTAAATTAGATATTATGGTGAATGGGGAAAGAGTAGATGCACTTTCTTTAATTGTTCACCGTGATAATAGCATCTATAGAGGCAGAGAGCTGGCTGCAAAGATGAGACAACTCATACCTCGCCAAATGTTTGATGTTGCTATTCAGTCGGCAATAGGTGCAAACATTATTGCTAGAGAGACTGTTAAGGCAATGCGCAAAAATGTATTGGCAAAATGTTATGGTGGCGATGTGTCTAGAAAAAGAAAATTACTAGAAAAACAAAAAAGAGGCAAAAAAAGAATGAAACAGATTGGTAATGTAGAAATTCCTCAGGAAGCTTTCCTTGCAATTTTAAAGGTGAATGAAAAATGATGTTTGTAAAGTTATTGATGGCGGCAACAGTAATCACAGGGCTAATATACTTTCTGGATATTTTAATTCTTAAAAGAATTCGACAAAAAAAACAAAAGCCTTCATTAATTGTTGAGTATGGAAAAAGTTTTTTCCCTGTTTTACTCGCAGTATTTATTATCCGCTCCTTTATCATAGAGCCATTTAAAATTCCTTCAGGGTCAATGATGCCAACTTTAATTGCAGGAGATTTTATAGTCGTTAACAAATTTAATTACGGCATTCGTCTCCCGGTGTGGAATAAAATATTAATAGCAGTAGGAAAACCAAGTCGAGGAGATGTTTTTGTTTTTCATTATCCAAAAGACCCTTCAATTGATTACATAAAAAGGGCTATAGGCTTACCTGGTGATGAGATCAGGTATGAAAATAAAGAACTTTTTATTAATGGAGAACTTATAAATAAAATTTTTCATGAAGAATATTCTTATACCTTTAATGACAATGACATGATGCATGCTAAAGAATTTATTGAAACACTTGGCGACTCCAGACATTCTTTATTGGTCCATGACATACCGAGTGAAGATTTTAAATTTAATGTTCCAGAAGGGCATTATTTTGCAATGGGAGACAATCGAGATAATTCCTCAGATAGTCGTGTTTGGGGCTTTGTGCCAGATGAATTATTAGTAGGAAAGGCATTTTTTATTTGGCTAAATTTTTCTCAATTTAATCGCATAGGAACCTGGATAAAATAATTAAAAATGGATAATAGACATATTGAACAAGTTGAAAAGATTCTTAATTATAATTTTAGTGATAAGAATTTATTAGAGTTAGCTCTAACTCATCGAAGCTTTCAAGGCAAAAATAATGAGAGATTAGAGTTTCTTGGCGATAGTATCTTAAACTTTGTAATTGCTGAGTCCCTCTTTAAAAAGTTTGATTTATTGCCAGAGGGAGATTTAAGTCGTTTACGCTCTCAGTTAGTAAAGTCTGAGACTCTAAGCGAAATCGGAATATTATTACAATTGGGTGATTATCTAATACTCGGGGAAGGTGAACTAAAAAGTGCTGGGTGGAGAAGACCTTCTATTTTGGCTGATTCAGTTGAAGCTATCATAGGGGCTGTATTTATCGATGGAGGAATAAGTGATGCAAGTGATTTAATATTAGACTGGTTTAAAGATAGAATCGATTTAATAAATCCTGATAAAATTGAAAAAGATTCAAAATCAGTTTTGCAAGAACTGCTTCAATCAAAAAAAATTACTTTACCCGATTATAATATTGTTTCAATTGAAGGTGAGGCACATTGCCAGCATTTTAGAGTAAGTTGCTCAATTCCAAAATTAGGCTTAAGCATTGAAGGTGAGGGCTCTAGTAGGAAAATTGCAGAACAGGGTGCGGCAGAAGAAATCTTAAAGAAACTAAAGAATAATACTGAGTTATGAAAAAAAGATGTGGAACAATTGCGATAGTAGGGCAACCAAATGTTGGAAAATCAACATTGTTAAATTATTTTTTAGGGACAAAATTAAGCATTACTTCCCGTAAAGCCCAAACAACTCGTTATCAATTATTAGGCATTCACTCAACACCTGAAACACAATATATATTTGTTGACACTCCAGGCTACCAATTAAAACATCTAAACACACTTAATAAAAATTTAAACAAAACAGTAAAACAAGCCCTACAAGAGGTAGATGTTGTTTTATTTTTAATCGAACCACGCAAAATGACCGAGGTCGATGAAAAAATATTACAAATGATCCCTAAAGAAACACCCATCATTCTTGTTATTAATAAGGTTGACTGCCTTAAAGATAAAACAAAGCTTTTAGAATTAATCCAAGTATTCAAGGAGGATGATCGGTACAAAGAAATTATTCCAACAAGTGTAAAGAAAAAAAGTAATTTAAAGCAGCTTTTAGAAAGTGCGAGAGAGTTTTTGCCTGAGCAAGAATTCATATATGAAGAAGATCAAATTACAGATAAAAACGAACGTTTTTTAGCAGCAGAAATAATCAGAGAAAAAATCTTTAGGCTGACTGGTCAAGAGCTTCCTTATTCAGTTGCTGTTGAAATAGAAAAGTTTGAGCATGAAGGTAATGTCCGAAGAATATTTGCTGCAATCATTGTTGAAAGAGATTCTCATAAGCCAATGATTATTGGAAACAAGGGTATAAGGTTAAAAGATATATCAACAAAGGCTCGGATTGATATGGAAAAACTTTTTGGTGGAAAGGTGTGGCTTGAAACTTGGGTAAAAGTCCAAAAAGGATGGTCAGATGATCTAAGAGCATTAAAGTCACTTGGGCTATAGAAATGCCATCTACAATTTCAAAACAAGAAGATCAAGATATTTACATTCTTCATACATATCCTTTTAAGGAGACAAGTCTGATAGCTGAATTATTCTCTAAAAATCATGGCAGAATTCCAGTTGTGGCTAAAGGGGCAAGAAGGCCAAGGTCCTCTTTAAGGGGAATGCTTCAATCATTTCAATTACTTCAAGCAACATGGTCTGGAAGAGGTGAAATAAAAACTTTACATAATATTGAATGGTGCGATAAATTTCTTCAGGTTGATGGGAATGCATTGATATGCGGATTTTATATTAACGAATTAATAATAAGGCTATTACCTAGAGAAGATAGCCATAAAAAACTTTTTGATTTTTATCATCATACAATGAAGGTTCTAGCAGGTGGAATTAATCTTGAGGTAGCTTTAAGAAGGTTTGAATTAAGATTACTTCAAGAGTTGGGATATGAAGTGCCTTTAAAAGAAGATGAAAGTGGGGAATTGATTATTGCGGACAAGCTTTATGTGTACGAAGTTGAATATGGGCCATCAGAGTTATCAAAAACAAATAATGGGGTAAAAATTCTTGGTCAAACCCTTTTAGATATGGCAGAAGATGAATATAAAGAAGATAATACCCAATTACAAAGTAAGCAGCTAATGCGTTATTTAATAAGTCATTACCTAGGAGATAAGCCATTGAATTCAAGAAAACTTTTTACAAATTTACAAGGTAATTGACAGCATGTTACTTGGCGTAAATATTGATCATATAGCAACGATTAGGCAAGCTAGAGGTACAAATTACCCAAGTGTAGTTAAAGCAGCCTTAGACGCTGAAAAGGCAGGCGCTGATAGCATTACATTGCATTTAAGAGAAGACCGTAGACACATGCAGGACAAAGATTTATATGAGCTAAAGCCTTTATTAACTACAAAAATGAATCTTGAATTAGCCCCAACTGATGAAATGATTAAAATTGCATTAGATGTAAAGCCAGAAGATGTTTGTTTGGTTCCAGAAAGGAGAGAAGAAAGAACAACAGAGGGAGGTTTAGATGTTATAAATAATTATGATTTACTTAAAGATGCATGTGAGCAACTTACTTCAGCTGGCATAAGGACTTCACTTTTTATAGCACCTGATATAAAACATATTGAAAAGGCAATTATGATGAATGCACCAGTTATTGAAATTCATACTGGCCATTATGCAAATCTTGAAAGTAAGGCTTCTCAAATAGAAGAGATTAAAATCATTAAGAATGCGGTAGATTTTGCAAACAAAGCTGGTTTAATTGTTAATGCTGGCCATGGATTACATTATAAAAATGTACAAGAAATTGTTGCAATTAAAGATATTCAAGAATTAAATATTGGCCATTCTATTGTTGCTAAAGCTTTATTTGTAGGCTGGGAAAAAGCTATAAAGGATATGAAAAAAATAATTACAAGGCCCACACTATAATGATTTACGGAATTGGTACTGATATTGTTGAAGTTAAAAGAATTAGAGAGTCTTTAAGCAAGTATGGAATTGCTTTAGCTAAAAAAATATTAACATCTCAAGAGCTATTAACTTATAACAGAACTGAAGGGAAAGAAAATTTTTTAGCAAAGCGTTTTGCGGCTAAAGAAGCTTTTGCTAAAGCACTGGGCACTGGAATGAGGTTTCCAGTAAATTTTAAATCAATAGAAGTTTTTCATGATTTATTAGGAAAGCCAAAAATAAAAACAATTCCAAAGCTCACTTCGTTAGTTAAAAGTCACAATATAAAACATTGTCATTTATCAATTTCCGATGAAAAAAATATTGCTGCTGCATTTGTAATTTTAGAGCAATAATGACCACCAACTCTCCTGATAATAAGAGACGATTTGGTGGAATTATTCGTTTATATGGCCTAAAAAAGTTTAAAAAATTTCAATCTTCTCACGTTTGTATTGTGGGAATTGGTGGAGTGGGCTCATGGGCTGCAGAATCTATGGCAAGAAATGGTTTGGGGCAAATAACTTTGATTGATATGGATCATATCTCAGAGTCAAATATTAATAGACAAATTCATTCGCTTGATAGCTCATTAGGGCAATCAAAAGTGAAGGCAATGAGGTTGAGAATATTAGATATCAATCCTAATTGTAAAGTTAATTGTCACGATTCCTTCTTAGAGGAGAGCAATATATCTGATTTAATATCCAAGAGGTTTGATTTTGTTATTGATGCCATAGATCAAACAAAAATTAAGATCTTATTGGCTGAGTATTGTTTAGATTATTCAATACCATTTATTATGACCGGAGGTGCTGGTGGCAAGGTAAATCCAGAAGTAATTAAAATAGATGTACTTGCTAAAACATTCGGTGACCCACTACTGACTAAAATTAGACAATATTTTAATAAAAAAAATAAATTGACTAAAGCTAAAATTAAGATACCTACAGTTTTTTCTTCTGAAGTTGCGATAAAACCAAAAAAAACTAATTTAAAAGAATCCCCTCAAGGTCTTAGCTGTGCGGGATACGGATCAAGTGTTAATGTAACTGCGACCTTTGCATTCCTAAGTGCGTCATATGTGCTATCTAATCTTTAAAGCCTGCTATTGAAATTTTTTTTTTAATCCCCACTATAAGTAGAATCAATTAATTAATATTTTAGGATAAGTTAAATATGGCAAAACAAAAAGAAACTTTAAATTTTCAGGCAGAAGCTAAACAGCTTTTGCAGTTAATGATTCATTCGTTGTATAGCAATAAAGAAATAGCAATTCGTGAATTAGTTTCTAATGCTAGTGATGCTGAAGATAAACTGAGGTTCCAAGCCTTGGATGATAGTTCATTATACGAAGATGACTCTGAGTTAAAAATTAAAATTGATTATGATAAGAAGAGGAGAACCATTACGATTAGTGATAACGGTATTGGGATGAATCGCGATGATATTATTAATAATATCGGAACTATTGCACGTTCTGGAACAAAAGAATTTTTAAGTCAGCTATCTGGAGACCAAGCCAAAGATGCCAATCTGATTGGTCAATTTGGTGTTGGTTTTTACTCTTCATTTATTATCGCTGATGAAGTTACTTTAGAGACTAGACGCGCCGGATCCAAAGAAGCTTTTAGATGGACATCTAAAGGGGATGGGGAGTTTACAATTGAGGCAATTGATAAAAAAACTCGTGGTACAGATATCACATTATTGTTAAAGAAAGACGAAGATGAGTTTTTAGATGATTGGCGATTAAGAGAAATTGTAAAAAAATATTCTGACCACATAACTTTGCCTATTATCATGAAAAAAACAGACTTTAAAGATGGAGAAACAATAAAAACTGATGATGATGAAACTGTAAATGATGCTTCAGCTATTTGGGCTCGCAATAAAAAAGATATTAAAGCAGAAGACTACAATGAATTTTATAAGAGCCTCTCTTATGATTCTGAGCCTCCATTAACTTATTTTCATAATCGAGTGGAGGGGAATCAAGAATATATTTCATTATTATATATTCCAAGTAAGGCACCAATTGATTTATACGATAATAGAGAGCGAAACCAAGGTGTGAAGTTATATGTAAAACGTATTTTCATTATGGAGGCCACTGAGAAGTTAATGCCTCAGTACTTACGTTTTGTTAAAGGAGTTATCGATAGTAGCGATCTTCCATTAAATGTTTCAAGAGAGATTTTGCAAGACAGTAAAGCAGTTGAGGCTATTCGGTCAGGCACTGTTAAAAAAATTCTTTCTTCATTGGGAGATATGGCAAAGAAAAAACCTGAGGACTATGAAAAGTTCTGGAATGAGTTTGGCCGTGTTTTAAAAGAAGGGCCAGCAGAAGATTTTACTAATAAGGAAAAAATTGCAGGATTATTAAGGTTTGCAACAACGCACGATGCTTCGGATAATCAAAGTGCAGCATTCGATAGCTATATTGCTCGAATGAAGCCAGAACAAGAATCAATCTATTATATAACTGCAGATTCATTTATGGCTGCAAAGAATAGCCCTCATTTAGAAATTTTTAAAAAGAAAGATATTGAAGTTTTACTTTTAGGTGATCGTGTCGATGAGTGGTTAATTTCTAATTTAACTGAATTTAAAGGGAAAAAGTTTCAATCAATAGCGAAAGGCGACTTAGATCTTGGCAAACTTGAAAATGAAAATGAAAAAGGAAAAAAGAAAAAAATAGAAGATAAAGCTAAAACGTTAATTGAAAAAATTAAAAAATCTCTAGGCGACAAGGTAAAAGATGTAAAAGTAACACATAGGCTTACAGACTCTCCGGCTTGTTTGGTTGTAGGCGAACATGATATTTCAGGTAATCTTGAAAGAATCCTAAAGGCGGCGGGACAAAATACACCAGATAACAAGCCAATTTTAGAAATCAACCCAGAACATAAATTAATAGAGAAATTGGAAACATTCGAAGGTACAGATGATTTTGATGAATATGCATCAGTTATATTCGATCAAGCAATGTTATCTGAAGGTGCTCAATTAGATGATCCAGTTAATTTTATTAAGAGAATTAATCGATTTTTAGTGAAATAAACAGGGTTTAGTAAAATAAAGTAATAAAAGTGTAATAAATAGCTAGATAGTGTTTGACACGCAAGAAATATCACTGCTATAATCGCGTCTCTCGGCGTTACTGACGCTGAGTTCAACGAAATATTCCAAATATTAGTTGTATCGATCGCGGGGTGGAGCAGTTTGGCAGCTCGTCGGGCTCATAACC
>Ga0209502_10001952_pt1 | contig 17968 bp, 15 predicted proteins | sample ArcticOcean_MG_C_10_FD_187442 | JGI IMG/M metagenome (GOLD analysis project Ga0209502, IMG submission 187442) | Marine microbial communities from western Arctic Ocean - ArcticOcean_MG_CB11_90 (SPAdes) (version 2) | ecosystem: Environmental > Aquatic > Marine > Oceanic | place: Arctic Ocean...
TATCATTAAAATTTCCAGCTATAGTAATTTCACTAACAGGGTATTTAAATACTCCATTTTCCAACATAAACCCCGTTGCACCTACAGAATAATCTCCAGTAACCAAGTTACTTCCATGACCGATTGTTTCAGTAATATATAATGTCCTTTGATTTAACTTTAAAAGATTTTTGTATGAGACAGATCCTTTTTCAAAATATAAATTACTTGTACCGCCGCTTCTACCATTTGATTTTAGGTTCAACTTTTTTCCATAATAAGTATCAACCAGATAATTCTTTAAAACACCCTGATCTACTAATTTTAATTCCTTGGTTTTAACCCCCTCATCATCAAAATTTCTTGAACCTAATCCTTTAACTATATCAGGCTTGTCATAAATATTTATTGAGGTTGAAAATATTTCTTCATTTATTTTATCTTTTAAAAATGAAGTTCCTCTTGCTATAGAAGAGGCTGATATTGCATTTGCTAATACACTTAACATTCCTTTTGAAATTCTTCTATCAAAAATAATACTTATTTTTTCACTTTCTATTTTTTGCGGATTTAATTTTTGAATTGTTTTTTTAGCTGCCAATGATCCAATTTTATTTGGTTTAAGCATATCATGTAAGTGGCAGGTACTTGTCAATTCATAATCTCTTTCCATTTTATTATTAGAATTTTTTGCAACTGCAACACAAGATGCTGAGAAAGATGATGACTTATACCCATTTAAAAAACCATCACTGCTTGCTAATATAAAATTTGATTTAGACTCTGAAAAACCAGTTTCTGTATTAATAATTTCTTTCTTTTCAAGAGCAGCTTCCTCAACTTCTTTTAAATATTCAATTTTTTTGTCATTCTTAATGTGACCATCATCATATAAATTTAAATCTTTAATTTTTGTTGCCAGTAAATCTTTATCTGGCAGAGAATTAAATTCATCTTCAGGTGTAATCTTTGTTGTTTCGATACATCTCTCTATTAGAGTTTTAATATTATCCTCTGTAAGATTTGATGATGAAATACTAGATTTTTTTTTACCTATATAAGTTGTTAAACCAACCCCTAAGCTGTCTGATCTGTCGGACTCATCTAGTTTTCTATTTCTAAAATTAACTGTTTCAGAAATTGAATGTCCCACTGCTGCTGTTGCATCCGTTGCACCTAATTTTTTTGCTAAATCTATGCAAAACGATGCTGTTTTCTTTAAATAATCTTGATCTTTAACCATATGATTTATAATTGAGTTCCACCAACAGTCATTTTATCAATCAAGATTGAAGGCTGGGCCACTCCAACTGGCACGCCTTGTCCTGCTTTTCCACAAGTCCCAATACCAGGATCAAGCATCATGTTATTTCCAACTAATGAAACTTCTTTTAAGATTGACGGGCCATCACCAATCAATGTTGCCCCTTTGATAGGAGCACCTATTTTGCCATTTATGATTTCATAAGCTTCAGTGCAATTAAATACAAACTTTCCAGAAGTAATATCTACCTGCCCACCACCAAAACTTACTGCAAATATGCCTTTATCAACTGATTTAATCATTTCTTCTTGAGAATATTTTCCATTTAACATCATTGTATTTCTCATTCTAGGGAGAACCACATGTTTGTAACTTTCTCTTCTTCCACTTCCTGTAGATCTAGTATTCATTAATCTTGCATTTAAACGATCTTGCATAAAGTTTTTTAATATACCATTTTCAATTAATACAGTTTTCTCTGTGGGGGTTCCTTCATCATCAATTGTTAAGCTTCCTCTTCTATTATGCAAAGTTCCATCATCAACAATTGTAACTCCTTCACTTGCAACTCTCTGACCCATTAAATTATGAAACGCAGATGTTTTTTTTCTGTTAAAATCCCCTTCTAAACCATGACCTATCGCTTCATGAATAAGTATTGCAGGCCATCCTGGTCCTAAAACAACTTTCATTTCTCCAGCGGGGGCAGGTTTACTATCTAAATTTACCGAGGCAATTCTGAATGCCTCATCACATACTTTTTTCCAATTATCATCTTTAAGATATTCATCGTAAGACTGTCTGCCACCAATACCATAAACCCCAGTTTCTTTTTTGCCATTTTTTTCGAGCATTATAGAAACATTAAAACGAATTAAAGGTCTAACATCTGTTAGTACTTCACCACCTGATCTAATTATTTCTATAGACTTATGTTCCCCAGAAAAACTTGCAGTTACTTGTTGAACAATCCCACTTTTTGCTCTCGTATAATTATTAACTTCTTTCAAAAGATCTAATTTTGATTGAAGTGATTTTTCTTCTATGGGGTTAATATTTGTATAAAACTTTCCATTTGTTTTAGGTATTTTATGATTATAAACACCTTTCTTCGATTTCAAAGTTGAGCTTAAATTATCAGCTGATTGTTTTAATGAATTTTTTGAAATTTCATTTGAATGAGAATATGCAACAACCTCACCTGTTACGGCTCTTAAGCCATAACCTAAATCAGAACTATAAGCAGAGCTTTTAATTTTACTATCATCCAACACAATAGATTCACTCTTTGAATTTTCTAAATAAAGCTCACCATCATCACAGTTATTTAATGTTTCAGAAATAATTTTTTCTGCATCATTTCTTGATAGGTCTGTTTTGTTAAAAAAATCAGTCATACGAATTAAATAGTAGATATAATTGTTTTTTCAATTGGTGTATTTCGCACATATACAAAGTAGTTAATTCTGGTCAATTTTACTAATTAATAAATAAAGCTTTGTGCTAGATTTCAAGGCTTTTCCAATTAAATATTTCTAAATTAATTGGTTGCGACATTATTTTTAACAAGCTCATATTCTCTATATAGTTTATGCTGTGGTTTTATTCCTTCAAGGACGTTAGTAATACTAAATCCATTATTTTCATTGAATTGTTCAAATAATGTATTTCTTAACAAAATTTGATTTTTATTATAAGCAAATTTCATTTTTACTTTTTCTTTATCTTTAAATTCTTTAAGTGTTTTGGTTCTATTTTGTTGATTAAGCCAATTTATTATATCGTAATTGAAGTAATTATTGATTTCTATATTTGTTCTCTTAACATCTAGAACACCATCAAACTTGCATCTTATAAAGGTAGTAATGTCATAGAATTCTTCGCCTGCTTTAACACCATTAGCCTTTAAGAATTTTTCTAAACAATTAAAAACAAAATCCAACCAAACTTCTTTATGTTTTGAAAGCAACATTGATTTATAGTTGTATTTTACATTGCCCCCCTCTTCTCCACTCATTGCTTTTTGGAATTTTTCTTCCTGGCTATAATATTTTATTAAAGACTCTTCGCTGTCTTTCAGCTCATCAACTGATTCATTGACTAACGACTGAAAAACACCCTGAATATCTACATGAGAATTTTTTAACTCCTTGTAAGCTAACATTACAAATTTGTTATATTCTAATTCACAGTCCTCAATAAAATACTCAATTTCACGGAATATTTTGCTGTTATAAAGCATTTCTACTAAAAAAGAGAACTTTCTAGTTTCTAGATATTCTTCAAAAGTCATCGTATTTGTTGAAACCCCAACTTCTTCAAACTCAAGAACTTTTTCTCCTCCATAAACACCAAATTGTTCAGCGAGAAGTCTAAATTTTGTTTCATACTTAAATTGTTCAATATATTCCTTATCTTTATAAATAGTGCCATTGAGAAACATAACTGTATTAGTAATTATTCTAGAAACTTTCCAGTCCATCAATTCTGACATACCCTTAAGAAAGCTCTCGAGTGTTTCTTTTGGTAAAGGAACTATAGTTTCAGATAAAGTACTTCTATTTTTTGCTCTTAACATTTCTCCTGCTTCTTTATATTTTTCAGGGGATATATTTTTTCTACCTATGGCTGCAAGAACATCATGATTCATTGATTGAACTGACATTGAAAAATCAAAAGAATCCATTAACATTTCCGTAGTTTCAATTACATTTTTAAAATGTTTTCCAGTAGAAACACTAATAGATTGTGGGTAATTGTATTTTTTTTGAAGCTCTAATATCTTTTCTGAAATAGTTTTGTCTCTTTTATACATACCATAATTAGAATCTGCTATTTGCAAAGTTGTTACGGCAGGTGTTTTGGATATTTTTTTTCCTATATAATCAAGTTCATCAATTGCATACTGAGTTTGAAAATTTTTAATTTTGTTATAATACTCATCAGACTCAACACAAAAATTACAACTAAAGGGACAGCCCCGTGTAGTTTGAATTACTGGAATTAATTTTCCATCAAAAAATTCATCCATCAATCCCGTTGTATAGGGAGATGGAATTTCATCTAATGACTGTATTCGTGGAGCGAAAGTTTCTATTAATTGGGTTTTATCTTTACTTAGATAAGCACAACCATCAATTTTGTTACTTAATATTTTATCTTTATTATTTTTACCGTGATCTAATACTAACTTAATTATATTTGCAAAAGCAATCTCACCTTCTAACAGAACTCTAATATCAATATATTCATTTTTTTTAAAATAATCTAATTTTTGACCTTTATCTTTTGCAAAGTCTGGCCCACCAAGAACTGTAAGTACATTTGGATTTCTAGCCTTTGCTACTCTACAAGCCCAATGACTTAAATTACTATTCCAAACGTATGTTCCACAACCTAAAATATCACAGTGCTCGTTTTCTAAGGCCTCATACAATTTTTCAGGATACTTAAACAATTTGATTTCAATCGCGTCACCATAAAGTTTTTTTGCATAACTTGCTATTAAACCTATAGCATAAGGCATAAAGGGATTAGAAATGGCTTTATAATTGTGCGTTAAATCAGCTAAAAAAATTTTCACTTTATCCATATTTTTTGTAACTTAAGTTAATTTCAAAAATAAATCAATTCTTAGTGGTTCTAAAAAAGTAAGCACAGGTAAGAAAATTGATGAGGCTGTAAGCGATAATGACGTCAGTGAAGGTGGCCCTTATGACACAGCGAGTATTGGATTACTTAACCATACCACATCTAATTGTCCATTCTTAGTAATTTTTATATTATTTAGTAGGCCTAGATTTAACAAGCTGAATAAAGATATCTTAAAACCAGCCTTTCATTTAATGATGGTTTTGAACCTTTATGCAATCCGCCTTCGTTAAAAATTAATAGATCACCAGGTGAAGCATGAAAATCAAAAAGGTTATTTTCTTTATTCGTTATGATTAAATTAGCTTTATTTAAAAAATCATTTAATTCTGTCTCTGAACCTAATTTTTCAACAATATGTGCATAATTGTTTTTTTTATTTATTAAATTAACAAGGTCACCTATTTCCCAAAAAGGTTCATATTTTATTTTTTTTTCGTACAGGCAAGATCTAACAGCATATGTAATTTTGTAGGACCCAGGTATATAGGATGTACAACCATTGTTTGGACCAACATCGGTTAAATAAAAAAAAAATTTTAAACGAAAATATTCTGGTGAAGCAATTTTATCAATAGTTTTTGCGCCACTATAAGCTTGATCACTATGCCATGGCAAAATCTCACTTTTCTGAATCTTGTTGTGATAACCATCCAGCATATCTAAATTAATTTTTTTGTTAAAAAAATTTTTAGCAATGGATTCTAAATTTAATCTTTCTTTTAAATCTAAAAAAAAAAGGCTATGTTTAATTTTTAGAAAATCAAATTTTATTAATTTAGTTATAAAAGCTTTTATAGTTATAGGGTAGTAGCTCTCTGGAACTCCTTTTCCCTCATCATTCAATTTGATTATTTCTTTTATTTTTTTAATTTTGTCAAGTTCAAGAACATTTTTTTTTAGAAGAAAACCATCTCTTTTTAACTTTTCAAGCTCCGAACTGTTTATGATCATTTTCTTATAAATAAATATTTAACTACTTATTTTTTTAAATTAAAATTAAAGAAATGTCTATATCAAACAACTTAAAATATTTAAAAGTTATATTAATTCTAGACTTATAAAAATTAGCCAATTAATTTTATTCCTTTTTACTATAATTTTTAATCACATATGATTTAATATTACGTATGCTAAAAAAGATTGAAATTTTTATGAAGATCAATCATAAGTAGATTAAGCTCTTCTAATCGTTTTTAAAATAACTAATGAAAAAAATAAAAAAAATACTGACTTTGGGGTTCACTAGTACAGGTAGGGCACATCTAATAAAAAAAATTAGTGAGAAGATGAATGTAGCACTTAAAGCCGAAACAAAATTAGTAATAAAAAAGTACTACCCAGATATGAATATTTTTTTAGATAAAAGTTGGACCAACAAAAAAAATAATGATTTTTTAAAAGATAAGTTTATTATTCAAATTCCTAGGCACTACAAGAAAAATATTCAAATTCAAAATGCTGGAAACATAACTTTATATAGGGCTCTCTCTGAAAAAAATAACAACAAATATAATGATTGGGAAACTTTGAACATGGAATTAGCCATTAAAGGATTTACCTGCGAACATAGCAAAATTATAAAAAAGAAATTTAAACCTGGATTACTTATATTAAGACATGGTGGTCCAGTTTCATCAGATCCTATTTTTTTAGAAGAATTAGACCATCAAAATATAAAGATAATAACGAACACAATAACTAAGGTAATAAACTTATGGCTTTATAAGATTTTGAAAAGAAAATTCTTATATGAAGATCAATCATAAGTAGATTATGTTCTTTTAATATTTATAAAACAAATAATGAAAAAAATAAAAAAAATATTAATTATGGGTCTACCTGGTTCTGGCAAATCATATTTAGCTAAAAAACTAAGCAGCAGCATAAACGCAGTTTGGTTAAATGCAGACACATTGAGAAAAGAAAAAAAAGATTGGGATTTTTCTTTGGAAGGAAGAAAAAGACAAGCTTCTAGAATGTCAGATTTAGCAAAGAAAGAAATAAAAAAAAATAGAATTGTAGTTGCAGACTTTGTATGCCCACTAGACATAACTAGAAAAATATTCGGACCAGATTTATTAATATGGATGGATACAATCAAAAAAAGTAGATTTAAAGATACAAATAAAATATTCAGCCCACCTTCAAAATTTGATTTGAGGATCACAGAAAAAAACGCTGATTTATATACCCTAGTAATTTCCGATAAAATTAAAAAATATAAGTGGAATGGAAAAAAACCTACTGGACAAATGTTAGGTAGGTTTCAGCCTTGGCACGATGGGCACAAAAAATTATTTGAAACAATTCTTTTAAAAGTAGCACAAATAAACATTCAAGTTAGAAATGTACAAGGTATTGGTGATAACCCTTTTAAGTTTTCATCAATTAAAAAAATGATTAATAAGTCCTTAAAGAATTATGCAGCAAGATATCAAATTACTTTAATGCCGAATATTTCTAATATTTTTTATGGGCGAACAGTAGGTTATAAAATAGAAAAAATTAATTTAAACAAGTCTATTCAAAATATTTCAGGTACAAAAATAAGAAAAAAACTAAGACTAAAAGGTAAGTTGAAATTTATCAATGATTAATAACAATGTCTCAATAATCTTAATTCTACTTCTTAGTTTAATAGTCCTTATTTATATAATTAATTTTTTAATAAATAATATTAGTTTTATTTTAAAAAATTTATTCAATTTTAAAATGACATTTAAAAGAAAAAAATTACAAATGTTTTTTTATAATTACGAAAAATACAAAAATATAATTAATGTTCATGGAAAAAAATATCTGCGTGTAAATAATTTTATTCTACGAATTAAAGAAGAAAGTAAAAGAATAAAGCTAAACAAAGATATTCTTAAAATAATAATCGTATATTACAATAAATATGAAAAATACTTTAATTACAAAATAGATAAAAAAAATTTCAATCGAGTAGCAACTAATAATTCTTTAAATTTTTTTAAAATAGACACTAAAAACAAAAAAAATATTGAGATTACAACAAACGGTAAAGATACTGTTTTAAAAACTTTTTTTATAAAAAAGAAAGAAAAGAAAAAATTAGTATTAATTCTAATTTTAGATGGCTTAGGCACTGAATTCACAAAGTATTTAACTAATTCAAATAAATTTTTTTCTAATAATAATTCTTTAAAAAATATGAATTCTAATGCACCATGGACATTACCCACCTTGAGTAATTTATTTACCGGGCAATACACCTCACGCCATCTGAACTATTTGCCAAGAACATTTTATTACAATTCAAAAAGAAAAGAAAAAGACACAAGCTATATAGACCCAAATTTAAATTTATTTGAATTCTTCAAAAAAAATAATTTTATCACAGGTAGCTATTCTCCTTATCAACGAGTTAATCCCTCATATAATTTTGATAAAGGTGTTGATATATTTAAGTACTGTGAAAATGAATCTGCCGACGAAATTATCGATTATATTATTTCTCAAATAGAAATGTTTAAAGATAAATCAAATTTTATTTTTGCACACTTATTTGATGCACACCACAACATTAAATATTTTAATAGATTATCTGATTATGCAGAATTTCCAGATCAAAATTTAGACTATAGATCAAAAATTGAACAAACTACCAAAATTCACAAAAACAAGCTAGAAAAGTTTACATCTAGCAAAAATTTTTATGAGCAAATAGAATTTATAAATACATTAAAATATTGCGATACTAGACTTCAAGTTTTATATAGTTATCTGCAAAGGAAGAAGTTTGATGACTATACTGTAGTACTAATGGGTGATCACGGTACAAGATTCAAGGAAGCAAAAACAACAAATGTTCTTACAAAAAACCATCAGAATGTTGGTTTATTTATTAAAGATAAAAAAAACAAATTTACAAAAAAGAAAAACAAATTAATAGAAACTATAGATATTTTTCCTAGTTTGGTCTCAAGGTATTCAAAAAAATATAATAAAAATTTATCCAAACAGTTTGATGGAAAAAATACATTATTTTCTAATGATAAAAAAGATTTTTCACTTGCAGAGAATATTTATGGCTCAACATATGAGTTATTAATTAGTCACAAAAATGTATTTTTGAACGCGTCGTATAAAAAAGAGAAAAATTTATTACTAGGTGATCCAAATAATTTATTGACTAATAAATCTGGTATAGTAATACAAAAAAATGATAAAAAAAATATCATTAAAAAAATTAACTTCTTTAAAAAAAAACACTTAAGTAAGCTAAAATTAAAATAATTTAAAATATTATGAATAAAAAATTAGATATTTTCTGTACATTAGGACCATCCTCGATAAATAAAAACTTTTTAAAATTTGCTAAAGGAAAAGTGTCCCTTCTGAGGTTAAATATGTCTCACATCAACCTTAAAGAACTGAAAAGAAATATTGGGTTTATTAAAAAAAATACTAATATTCCGATTTGTATAGACACAGAAGGTGCTCAAATTAGAACTAAAATTAAGAAGCAAAAAAGCTTTAAAATAAATGAAGAATTTAAAATTTTCAAACAAAAAGGCGACAATCAATTATATCCATATGATATTTACGATAAATTAAAAATTCGTGATTATTTAAATATTGGTTTTGATGATTTAGTTGCAAAAATCACCTCTAAAAATTCAAAATTTATTACTTTAAAAGTTACCTCTGCAGGAAAGCTTGAAAACAACAAAGGAGTACACGTAGAGAATAGATTTGTTAAATTAAGTTTCCTAACAAAAAAAGATCTTGATGCAATAGAAATTGCAAAAAAAATGAATATTCGAAATTTTGCTCTATCTTTTACGAATACGGTAGAAGATATAAAAAAATTTAAGAAAATTTTACCTACACAAAAAAAAATATATAAAATAGAGTCAAAAAATGCAGTAAAAACATTCAATAAACTTATAAAAATTGGCGACAATTTTTTAATAGATAGGGGAGATCTATCAAAAGAAGTATCAATTGAAAACATTCCTTATATGCAAAGAAAAATTGTAAAAATATCTAAACAATATAAAAATAAAAATATTTTTATCGCTACTAATTTTTTGGAATCAATGATGAAAAATAAATTTCCAACCAGAGGAGAGGCTAATGATATATACAGCTCCTTAGAAATGGGGGCCAGAGGTATAGTTTTGGCTGCAGAAACAGCAATCGGAAATTATCCTAAGGAATCTATACTTTTCCTAAAAAAAATGATGCTTACCTATAAAAAAAGATAAATCTTAACTAGGTTCTATTTTGTATTTTTTAGTTCTGCTTGCGCTGCAGCCAAAATAGCAACAGGAACTCTAAATGGTGAACAAGATACATAATGAAGACCAACACTTGAACAAAATTCTATACTTTTAGGATCCCCACCGTGCTCACCGCAAATACCAAGCTTAATTTTTTTATTAGTCTGCCTCCCTCTTGCTGATGCAATTTTAATTAACTCACCAACGCCACTTTGATCAAGACTAACAAAAGGATCAATCTCGAATATCTTATTGTTTAAGTAGTCATTTAAAAACTTACCAGAATCGTCTCGGCTAATACCAAATGTTGTTTGAGTTAAGTCGTTAGTGCCGAAACTAAAAAAATCTGCAAATTTTGAAATTTCTTTTGCCAGAAGAGCAGCACGTGGAAGCTCGATCATAGTTCCAACAATATAATTAATCTTAATTTGATGTTTCTTTTGAACTTTTTCAGCAATACGATCAACAAGTGTTCTTAATATTTTTAGTTCAGTATCTGTAGAAATAAGCGGAATCATTATTTCAGTTATCACAGACTGTATTTTTTCTTTTTTACATTCAATAAGAGCTTCAAATATAGCTTCACACTGCATTTCATAAATTTCTGGAAAAGAAATGCCAAGCCTGCATCCTCTGTGTCCTAGCATTGGGTTTTGTTCATGAAGTTCTTCTATTCTATCCTTAACTTCTTTAGCATCTAAATTAATTGAGTTTGCAATTCCTGCAATCTCTTTTGGTGTTTTTGGTAAGAACTCATGTAATGGTGGGTCAAGAAGTCTAACCGTAACTGGAAATCCACGCATAACTTTAAAAATAGACTTAAAGTCATTTTTCTGATGTGGTAAAAGTTTTGCCAAAGCATTGTTTCTATCTTTTTTTGACTTTGATAAAATCATTTTCCTTACAGATAAAATTCTTTCTTGATCAAAGAACATATGTTCAGTCCTACAAAGACCAATACCCTCAGCCCCAAAATCTCTTGCAATTTTAGAATCCTTTTCTGTTTCGGCGTTCGTTCTTATTTTTAGTTTTTTAAACTCATTTGACCACCTCATAATAGTTGAAAAATAGTCAGAAATTTTTGGTTGAACCGTCGGTACAGTGCCAAGCATTACTTCCCCACTTGTTCCGTCAATAGTGATCGTATCACCTTCTTTAATAACAGCTTGCTCTGATCTAAATTGTTTTAATTTATAATCAACTACAATTTGATCTGCACCTGAAATACAAGGCCGGCCCATTCCACGGGCTACCACTGCAGCGTGACTCGTCATCCCGCCTCTTGCAGTTAAAATGCCTTTTGCAGCGTGCATACCATGGATGTCTTCAGGCGAAGTTTCTATTCTAACTAAAATAGTATTTTGCATCATTCCATTAAGTCGTTCAGCCTCTTCAGCAGTAAAAACTACTTTCCCAGATGCAGCGCCAGGTGAAGCTGGTAAACCCCTAGCAATAATTTTTCTTTCCAATGTTTTGTTTAAAGTTGGATGAAGCAAAGTATCTAAAGTATTAGGGTCAATTCTTAGGATTGCCTCTTTTTTTGAAATTAATTTTTCTTTAACCATGTCAACTGCAATTTTAATTCCAGCCTCGGCAGTTCTTTTCCCTGATCTAGTTTGCAGAATCCACAATTTTTTATTTTCAACAGTAAATTCAACATCTTGCATATCTTTGTAATGTTTTTCTAATATGAATAAAATTTTTTTTAAATCTTTAAAAACTTTTGGCATTATCTCTTCCATAGATTTTTCTTTTGAACCAGTGGCTATTCTGGCTTTTTTCGTAATGTGTTGCGGGGTTCTTGTTCCTGCCACAACATCTTCTCCTTGAGCATTAATTAAATATTCACCAAAAAAAATATTGTTCCCGGTCGAAGGATTTCTTGTAAAGACAACTCCTGTAGAGCATTCGCTACCCATGTTTCCAAATACCATAGATTGTACATTTATCGCCGTCCCCCATTGATCGGAAATTTGATTTAATTTTCTATAAGTTTTTGCTCTTTGACTTTCCCACGATAAAAATACTGCATTGATTGCACTATAAAGCTGTTCCTTAACATTTTGTGGAAAGTTTCTTTTAGTTTTTTTTTTAACTAATTCTTTAAATCTTTGTATCAATTCATCCCAATCATTTTCCTCAAGATCAGTATCAAGTAAAACTCCTTTGTTTAATTTTTGATTATTGATCATTTCTTCGAATACATGTCCTTCGATACCCAAAACAACATTGCTATACATCTGTATAAATCTTCTATAGCTATCTTTAGCAAATCTTCCATTTAAAGTTTTTTTTGCTAAAGCTTTTACCGTTTCATCGTTCAGTCCAAGATTAAGAATAGTATCCATCATCCCAGGCATAGAAACCCTAGCTCCAGAACGTACAGAAACTAATAAAGGTTTTTTTAAGTCACCAAATTTTTTGTTTGTTAATTTCTCAATAACTTTTAACTCTAACATTATATTTTTTAAAATTTTTTCTGGCAATTTTTTTTTATTCTTATAAAAAATATCACAAACTCTAGTAGAAATTATAAATCCAGGAGGAACTGGTAGACCTAGTCTCCCCATTTCAGCCAAATTGGCACCTTTGCTTCCCAGTATATGCTTAGGATTTTTAATCTTTTTAATTTTTTTACTGTTAAAACTTAATATTGAATTACTCAATTAAATCCTCACATAGTTATTTTTTAAAAAATTTAACAAATTATTTAAAAAAAATATACGTAACAAATATACAGGTAATTAGATGGGGTTTTCATTATACATGCCTATAAATTGAATAGGCATGTATGAATTGTAAATATTGTAAATTATTTAAGTAATTTTCGGTAAGTAAATATAACGGCAAAAACAATTATTAAAGCTGCTACGCCTTGGTCTCCAAGAGTATTAATTAAGGAGATCAAATTTTTTGTTACTTGAGATCCAAAAAAAGCAACATCTGGTCCAAATATTATTTCAGCAATAACTGAAACTGCCAACAAAAGAACCCCAACCTCTAAAAATTTATTTAAATAAAATTTGATTTTATTAATCCAATTTATCATAATTCTTTCTTTAGTTAGTCATCACCTTAGACTGAAAACAATCTAAGGTGATAATTATTAATTTTAGCTTACTTGTAAAAGCCTAAAATGATAATTGCAGCTACTAATCCAACTATACCTGCATCACCTAAAGCTTGAACTAATCCAGTTATATTAGATGCAATGTCACCTACAAATGGAACATTTCCACCCAGTAGGCTAACTACGATACCTAAACCAAGTAATGATATAATTACTTTAGTTAAGCTATCAAACGTTGCGCTTAATCCAGTTAATATTTTCATAAGTACTCCCTTATTTATTTGTTTTTATATAAAAACGAATCACTCCGTTTTATGAGTAAACGATAACATAATAGATTCTGTGATTCTCGTATTAACTCTTCAAGTTTATGAATTTTAAAGGCATTATCGGTCATAAGAACCATTTTAGACAGCAACTAATCTAAAGTTTTAACCCAGGCCCTTTTAAATATCTAGCAGTTGGATCCAATGGCCATCTAGATTTTGCAGCAAAGTCGAGTTTATTAATTAATTTTTTCTTGTACCTCTTAATTCCTGCCCATGCAATCATTGCAGCATTATCACCACAAAATTTTAGATTAGGAAAAAGTGGTTTAAAATTCATTTCGTTACAAACCAGAGTTAAATTTTCTCTTATAGACTGGTTAGCAGCAACACCTCCAGCAACAACGAAAGAGACCTCTTCTTTTAATGTAGTTTTATTTTTAAATTGTCTCATAGCTTCTTTAGTTTTCTTCATTAAAATTTTATTTACTGTATTTTGAAAAGAGGCAGCAAGGTTATATTTAAGCTGAAGATCTCCATTTATATTTTTAGACTCTCTTAAAACAGCTGTCTTGAGGCCTGCAAAAGATAAATTGCAGCCAGCTCTGTTAATGATGGGCTCTGGTAATTTATAAAAATTTTTATCACCAAGTTTTGAAAATTTCTCGATATTTGGGCCACCTGGATACCCAAGGTCTAACATTTTTGCAGTTTTATCAAATGCTTCACCTAAAGCATCATCAATTGTTGTACCGAGTTGTTCATATTTACCAATATCTTTGACTATAAGGTATTGTGAGTGACCTCCAGAAATTAACAAAAGCAAATAAGGAAACTTGATTTTATTTTCTAAACCAGGACTCAAAGCATGACCCTCAAGGTGATTAACAGCTACAAAAGGTTTATTAGCAAAAGCAGCTATTGATTTTCCAATATTAAGTCCAACGGTTAGACAAACCATTAAACCAGGACCGGCCGTCGCTGCTATACCATCTATTTCCTCCATACTTAGTTTGCTATCATTCAATGCTTTGTTAATAATAAAATCTATATTTTCGACATGAGCTCTAGCGGCGAGTTCAGGAACAACACCACCAAATTTTTCATGTTCTTTAATTTGACTAGATACAATATTTGATAGTATCATTGCTGAGTTATCCTCATTCTCTTGAATTACTGCAGCTGCTGTTTCATCACAACTAGTTTCAATTCCCAAAAATGTAATATTTTTTTTCATTAAATTATGATCACGATATAAGAATAGTATAAAATATAATTCTTAAAAATATAAATTAATAATGAAAAAAATTATAATTGGTGCTCGTGGTAGCAAACTTTCCTTAGCTTATGCAGATAAAGTTAAAAAGTTGATACTCGAGTCAGAACCTAACTTATTTAACGACGATATTACAATTCAGAGCATCAAAACATCAGGTGATATATTTCATGACAAAAAATTATCTGAAATCGGAGGAAAAAATTTATTTTGTAAAGAAATAGAAGAAAGCCTTATAACCAGTAAAATAGACATAGCTGTTCACTCTTTAAAAGATATGGCCTCCGAAGAGATACCTTCTTTGAACATCGCAGCATATATTGAAAGAAACGATCCTAGGGATGTATTTGTCAGCTTTAAATATTTAAACCTTAAAGAATTAAAAGGTGGGGTTATGGGTTCAAGTTCTAGACGAAGAGATCTTCAACTAAAATTAATTAATAAAAATGTTTTGGTTAAAAACATTAGAGGAAATATCGATACTAGAATTCAAAAACTAAAAAATGGTTTGTATGATGGAATTGTTCTTGCGCTAGCAGGAATTAAAACTTTAAAACTAGAAGAAAACATAAAACATATTTTTTCAGCTGAGGAGATGTTACCGGCTGTCGGACAAGGTATTATTGCTGCTCAATGTCGAAAAGATGACATAAATATTACTGAACTTTTAAAAAAAATTAATAGCGAAGAAACAAAGCAATGTGCAATAGCAGAACGAAGTCTTTTAAAAACATTAGGAGGGGATTGTGATACAGCAGTTGGTGGTTTAGCAACAATACAGAAAAATGAACTCACTTTATCAGCACAACTTTTCTCTGACAGTGGAGATCAAGATTATATTTACAAAATAAAAGGCAAAAGAGAAGATGGACTAAATATAGGGGTAGCAGTTGGGATAGAACTTTTAAAAAAAGCTGGAAATAGTTTCAAAAAAAAATGAATATATTAATTACAAGACCACTAATGGATGCTGAGGATTTAATGGAAAAACTTTTTGCTTATGGTCATAAGATCATTCACTTGCCAACTTTAAAAATTTCTTCGGTGGAAACAAAATTAGTTAATCCAGATGACTTTGATGCTTTTATTTTTACAAGTACAAACGCAGTTAGAAATCTTAAGCTAGAAAGTAAAAATAAAAATATACATTGTTTTTGTGTAGGGTCAATCACGGAAAAAATTGCACGTCAAACAGGTTTTATAAATACCTCTTCTGCAGGAGGAACGGTAAATGCTTTAAAAAATCTAATAATGATTTCAGACAAAGTTAATAAAGACTCAAATCTTGCCTATTTTTGTGGTGATAATATCTCTTATGATTTAGACCAGGAATTTAAAAATGAGGGGCTAAAAATAAAAAAAATTATAAATTATTCTTCTGAAATTATCAGCGATCTAAACAATGAAAACAAAAAATTAATAGAAAATTTCCCCCCTGATCTTATCTATATTTATTCAGCTAGAAGTGCTGAAAGTTTTATAGCAATAGTGAAAAATTATGAGTTAAACCCATTAGTGACACACTCAACTGTTATGTGTATAAGTAAAAAAGTGGCAAATATTTTTAAGTTCCAAGGATGGAAAAAAATTGAAATTTTTAATCCTGGCGATGAAATATTAAAACTGAGAGATTAAAATTAATGAATGTATTAGAAAATTTTAAGGATTTATTTTTAGAAGTTTGGAAAAATGGAGTTTCAGGAATAAACATTTCTGAAATAATTATTGCTTTGGTAATTTTTCTTTTTTTTCTTTTTTTAAGGGGAATATTCGCCAAATTTGTTGTTAAGAGATTAGAGAAGTATGTTTTGAAATCAACAAATAAGTTTGACAACTCTTTAGTCTTTTCCATGGAAGGACCAGCAAAGTTTTTCCCAATCGTTCTTGGATTTTTTGTCTCAACAAGTTTTCTGACTGTTGAAAGCAACGTAGTTGACATAATTAATAGATCACTAATTACAATTTTAATCTTTTGGTCTTTCCATCAAATTATTGGACCATTTTCAACAGTAATTAAATCAGTAGGAAGTTTACTCTCCAGAGATTTAATTAATTGGATTATTAAAGCTATAAAAGTTCTAATTTTAATATTAGGAGCTGCAGCTGTACTTGAACTTTGGGGAATCAAAATTGGACCGATTATTGCAGGACTAGGTTTATTCGGAGTTGCTGTTGCGCTAGGCGCACAAGATTTATTTAAAAATTTAATTTCAGGAATATTAGTGCTAGTTGAAAGAAGATTTCAAGTCGGTGATTGGATATTTGTAGACGGTGTAATAGAAGGAACAGTTGAAGGTATAGGCTTTAGATCGACAGTAGTAAGAAGATTTGACAAATCTTTAGCTACAATCCCTAATTTTCAATTTGCAGAAAAAGCAGTAATTAATAACTCGCAAATTACAAATCGAAGAATCAATTGGATAATTGGAGTCGAATATCGAACGACGGGTGAACAATTAAAAAATATTAAAGATCAGATAGAAAATTATATAAGAGAAAATAAAGATTTTGCTGTAAATGATAATGCAATATTATCTGTTAAGATTGATCAATTTGCTGCTAGCTCAATTGATATAAAATTAATATGTTTTACTAAAACTAAACAATACCAAGAGTGGATGAATGTTAAGGATACTCTCGCTCTAGAAATCAAAAATATTGTTGAAAAAAATAAAGTTTCTTTCGCTTTTCCAAGCACTTCAGTTTATGTAGAAAAAAATTAATGAATTCTATTCTTGCTTTATTTAATGAAATCATCGGGCTCTATATTTGGGTTTTAGTTATTAATGCAGCAGCAAGCTGGTTAGTAGCTTTTAATGTAATAAATACAAGTAATCGTTTTGTGTATTCTGTCTTAGAAATTTCTCACAAACTTACAGATCCACCCTTAAGGTATATTAGAAATTTTATGCCAAATTTAGGTACAGTAGATATTTCACCAATAGTGCTTATCTTAGCTTTAGTTTTCTTAAGAAATTTTATTAATGAAATATTTTATAAAGTTGTATTGTAAGAATGATATTAGATGGAAAAAAAGAAGCAGCATTATTAAGAATAGAAATTAAAAAAGAAATTTCAGAAATAAAAAAAAAAATTAATAAATCTCCTGGTTTATCGGTTATTTTAATTGGCGATTCTGTACCAAGTAAAATTTATGTAAAAAATAAAGAAAAAAATTCTAAAGAAGTGGGAATTAATTCAGAAGTTATC
>Ga0209502_10001959_pt1 | contig 17915 bp, 21 predicted proteins | sample ArcticOcean_MG_C_10_FD_187442 | JGI IMG/M metagenome (GOLD analysis project Ga0209502, IMG submission 187442) | Marine microbial communities from western Arctic Ocean - ArcticOcean_MG_CB11_90 (SPAdes) (version 2) | ecosystem: Environmental > Aquatic > Marine > Oceanic | place: Arctic Ocean...
TAGGTGCACACGTAGTTTATAAAATTAATAAAAAATTACTAAGTAAAATATTTGGTACTTTTTTACTTATCGTTTCAATCAGATCTTTTGTAGAGTATTTAAACATCAATTAGTATAAATTTAAAACTATATGCTCGATTTAAAAAAAATTATTTCATCCATTGCTGATGCTGGTCAAAAACTTTTTAAAAAACCTAAGATTAAAAAAGACGATTTAGACTCAATAATTACGTTATGTGATGAGCTTCTTTCAAATAAAGGCGTTGTTTTTGGTATCACTGTTGCTAGAGATATTACAAATTTATATCATGCTCTTTCAAGTGAAAATCAATTAATTTTTTTTAAAAAGATAAATGAAAAATACAAACCAAATTATGAAGAAGTTGACAGTGCTGTTAAATTTTATACTCAATTTAAAGACGAAGAAAGTTTATCCAAATTATTTGTTGCTGCAGAAGGTAAAAGAAGAGAGCTTTTTAGGAGAATGAATATAGCTCCAAACGGAACTGCAATTATAGTTAAGATGAGAGAGGATTTGCTAAGAATTATAAATAAAAATAAAGAGCTTATTTATTTAGATAAAGATTTAATTCACCTTTTTAAAGCCTGGTTTAATCCGGGTTTTCTTAAATTAGAAAAAATTACTTGGGAAACAAAAGCATTAATTTTAGAAAAAATTATTAAGTATGAAAGGGTTCATTTAATGAAAGATATGAATGATCTCAAAAGAAGACTTGATGAAGATAGAAGATTTTTTTCATTTTTTCATCCTGCTCTTGATGACGAACCTATAATTTTTGTTCAAGTAGCTTTAACAAAAGGTTTGGGTAAATCTATACAAGAAATAATGAAGCCTAACAGTGATGTAGAGAAAAAATATGATACTGCCACCTTTTATTCAATTAGTAACTGTCAAGAAGGATTGACAAGGGTAACATTAGGGAATTTTTTAATCAAAAGAGTAATATTTGAAATTCAAGAAGATCTGCCTCATATTAAAAAATTTGGAACACTGTCACCAATTCCCGGTTTTGCTGAGTGGTTCTCCTATTGTGATGAGAATAAAATTCATAGTATTTTAGGAAAATCTAAAGATGATATGTCTTTTTTAAAATCACCAAATTTTAAAGCAGGAGATTCAAGAATAATTTCATATAAAGAAAAAATCATAAAGTTAGTTGCTCATTATTTAATTAAAGAAAAAGATTTAAACGGATTTCCAGTTGGTGATGTAACTAGATTTCACTTAAGGAATGGAGCTACTATTAATGATATAATTATTAACGCTGATATTTCAGAAGCAGGTTTTAAAAAATCTTTTGGGATTATGGCTAATTACTTGTATGAACTTAATGATATTGAAAAAAATCATGAAGATTTTGTTAATAAAAAAAAAGTGATCTATTCAAGCGAATTAAAAAAATTTCTATAATTTTTTATTGTAACTTGTTCCCCATTTAATTTTATTCCAAAGTCTCTCGTGAAAATAGTAGAAAAAAAGTGGAATAATAGAACCTATACCTAATATACTTGCTCCTTTTAAAGTGCCTGTTAAGATATATCCAAATATAATCCAATAAATAAAAATAAAAGATCTCCAAGAAAAAGTCTTAGCAACTGACCTAATTTTTTTGTCTGCCATTTAAGTAGCGTATACTTTTTTCTTTTTTCAATCTATGGCTAGAACCTTAAGAACTCTAGGTTATTTATTGATTATTCTTCTACTTCGTCTTTTAAAGGAAGAACTTCTTCGGTTTCAAGAGGTTGTTCAACTTTGCTTTCTTCTGCGGTATCAATGGGTTGTGCAACTTTTTTTGGGTCTTCAGTCTTAAAAACTGTTGCTACGGTTTCTACAGCTTCTTTTCTTACTTCAGGAATTTTTCTTGTTCTTTTTGAGGGAAGGATAGCTATTCCACTTTTAGAAATTTGACCTTTGTAAAGACTTTCAAATTCATCATTTTCCTCTTCTTCGATTTCTTCTTGTTGTAAATTTTCATCTGGTTCTTTTCTTAGTCTTAGAACTGCACTTTTTTCTAAATCCTCTACTAGGATTTTTCCTTCACCAATTTCTCTAAGTGAAATTATTGTTTTTTTATCGTTATCTTCGGGTACTTGCATTTCTGCCCCAGCGTTAAGTTGTGCTGTTCTTTCTTTTGCTAATAAAACTAAGTCATATTGATTGTCTATTTTAGTCATACAATCTTCTACTGTAATTCGAGCCATAATGATGATTATTTATTCAATTAAACCCAATAATGCAAGTCTATTCTGATAAATATATAGGTTGAAAACTTTTTCTAAAGATTAAAAGTAAAATAGTTACTAAAATTATGTAACCTGTGCACGTTAAGGCTATACCTTCGATGGTAAACCCTTGATCTATTAAAACTCCGAAAATTGCAGTTCCAAATGCTGTGGAAAAAATCATAATTGCTGTAGTAAGTGCTTTAATACTACCAATATACTTTACTCCATAAAGTTCTGCCCAAGTGGACGCTCCTAAAACATTGCCCAATCCATTAGATATACCGCACAAGCCTAAAAATATAAATGCAGTATACGGATGATCAAAAAAAACTAAAACAATTAAAGCAAAGATTAATGGAATATTCATAAAAGGAATTAATTTTCGGCTAGAAAATTTATCAACTAAAAAGCCTGTGGCAAACAAAGTAACTAAAGAAACTATTGAGTACGCCATGAATGATTGTGCAAAAATAAACGTACCCCAGTTCTTAGATTCTGAAATAAAAGATTGATATACGAATACTCCCGTAGAGACAGTCGGAAGTACCTGCATAGTTAAAGTGATTATATAAAACTTAAAATCAAATAACACTTCTTTTCTTGTCCAATCTTTAATTTTTTTAATTGAGCTTAAATCTTGATTCGTATTTTTCTTTAATTCCCTAGAATCAAAATTGATATTTTTAATAGTTGAATAGATTATTAACGGTAGAGTCAAAATGATTAAAATTGAAATACCTTGCCATAAAATTCTCCAAGAATATAAAGAAAGAAAGAATGTAATAAGTACTGGCATTATGAATTCCGCACTTGATAATCCAAACCAAATGGCGCTTAAAGCTTTTCCTCTTGATTTATTAAAATACCTAGAAATGGCGGTTGCGCCCGTATGAATCATTAACCCTTGACCAGAAAAACGTAATAAAAATATTCCAACAAATAACATAAAGATGTTGTTAATAATTGAAAAGAAAATTGATGAGACAAATAAAATAGCTATAACAATGAAAGAATAATAAAATAATCTGACTTCATCAATTTTTTTACCGAACCAAATTATTACTAAACTAGAGCAAAGAGTAGCTAAAGCATAAATTGTACCAAATTGACCTTGTCCAATATTAAGCTCACTTCTAATGCTAGGGTTGAACAATCCTAAAAAAAAACTCTGTCCAAAACATGAAAAAAATGTAAATATAAAACCAAATATAATTACTTTTTTATTTAAATTAATAGAAATCATTATTATGAGCTACAGAATTTCTTTCATAGGTTTAGGTGTTATGGGTTATCCTATGGCCGGATTTATATCAAAAGGTGGTCATGATGTAACTGTTTATAATCGTACGAAGGCTAAAGCAGAAAAATGGGTAAGCGAATATAAAGGTAAAACTGCTGATACACCTGCTGAAGCTGCAAAAGACTCAGATTTTATTTTTACATGCGTAGGTAATGACAACGATCTTAGAGAGGTAGCTAAAGGTAAAGATGGGTTGTTTAATACAGCCAAAAAAAATTCTGTTTATATTGATAACACTACTGCTTCTGCTGAAGTTGCAAGGGAGCTCTACGGAGAAGCAAAAAGTAAAGGCTTTCATTTTTTAGATGCTCCTGTTTCAGGTGGTCAGGCGGGTGCGGAGAGCGGAAAGCTAACAGTAATGATAGGTGGTGATGAAGCGGCCTTTAAAAAAGCAGAACCAATAATTGCTTGTTATAGTCAAAAAGCAAAATTACTTGGTGCACCTGGAAGCGGTCAATTGACAAAAATGATGAATCAAATGTGCATTGCCGGAGCTGTGCAAGGATTAGCAGAAGCTTTAAATTTTGGAATTAACGCAGGTTTAAATATGGACGATGTTGTTGAAACTATATCAAAAGGAGCTGCTCAATCTTGGCAAATGGAAAACAGATCTAAAACAATGGTAGCTGATAAATTTGATTATGGTTTTGCTGTCGATTGGATGAGAAAAGATTTAAAAATAGCAATGGATGAGGCTAAAAGAAATGGTTCACCAGTTCCTATCACTACTTTAATTGACGGCTTCTACTCTGAAGTTCAAAAAATGGGTGGAAATAGATGGGACAGTTCAAGCTTAATTGCTTTGCTTAAGAAAAAAAAATAATTAGTGTCTAAAGAAGTTAGCTACTACGAAAACTTTCAAGAAATAGAAAAAAAAATTTGGTTAATGCTAGGTAATGCAGTGATCAATAGAAATTCACCTTTTAGAGTTCCTGTTTTTATATGCGGAAAACAAACTGATTTTGATGGAAGAATCGTAGTTATTAGAAAAACAGATGAAGCTAATCTACTGATTCAATTTCACAGCGATATCAGATCTGATAAAATTAAAAAATTAAATAATAATAAAAATGCAGCTATGCTATTTTACGATAAAGAAGAGAAAATTCAAATTAGAGTGAAAGTAGATTGTGTGGTTAACCACGACAATAATATAACAAAAGAATCTTGGTCTAAGACACAACATATAAGTAGAAAATGTTATCTTGTAGATAGTGCTCCAGGAACTAAGTCAGCTACTCCTACGTCTGGACTAAAACCCGAGTTAGACAATTTTGATTTTACAAAAGAACAAGGTGAATTGGGTTATAAAAATTTTACCGTAATTCAATGTAAGGTAAAAAGTGTCGAATGGCTATATTTAGCAGCTAAAGGACACCGAAGAGCTTTTTTAAATTATAGTGGTGGTGATAAATACACTTGGCTAGTGCCTTAAGTTTTTTTTTTATATCTTTTATAATTATCAACGTAATGTTTTGCATTATCTTTTATTTCTTCTATTTCTTTTTTGGTAACTTCTCTGATCACTTTTCCAGGACTACCTAATATCAAAGAGTTGTCTGGAATAATTTTATTTTCTGGAATTAAAGTGTTAGCACCTATAATACAGTTTCTTCCTATCTTGGTTTTGTTAAGAACAGTGCTTCCAATCCCAATTAATGTATTGTCAGAAACTGTACATCCGTGCAACATCACCATGTGACCAACAGTTACATTTTTTCCTAAAATTAATGGACAACCAGGATCTGTATGAAATACACTTCCATCTTGGACGTTTGACCCTTCACCAATGGTAATAGGTTCAATGTCTCCTCTTAATACAACGTTGAACCAAATATTTGCGTTTTTCTTTAGAATAACTTTTCCTATTAAAACAGCATTGCTAGCAACCCATGAATCTTTGTGCATTGTTGGTGTGTTATTTTCAAATTCATAAATCATATAATTGCTGTAATTTGATATTAAAATATTTATAATATTAATCCAAGAATAAAACTTATCTGATGTTTGTTGTAATCACTAGAAATTTTCCACCTGATGTTGGTGGCATACAAAGCTTAATGGAAGGTTTGTCTCTAGAATTGAATAAACATGGGGCAGTAAAAGTTTTTACAGATGAATATTCAAATTTTGAAAACTATGATCAAAATTCAAGTTTAAATATAGAAAGAATTAAAGGCTTTAAAATTTTCAGAAAATTCAGAAAGGCTTTTTTGGTTAATGAATATTTAAAGAAGAATATCGTTAAAGGAGTTTTTTTTGATCATTGGAAGAGTCTTGAGCACATTAAATCGGAAAATTTAAACAAGTTTCCTAGTTTTTGTTTAATTCATTCTAAGGAAATAAATCATACTTTAGGTTCTTCTTTAAATACTAGAATGAATAAAGCTTTCAAAAAAGCAAAATTTATTATTGCAAATTCTAAATTTACTAAAGATTTAGCAATCAGTATAGGTTTGGAAGAAAGTAAAATTTTTATCATTAATCCTGGTACAAATTATCCTGTTGAGATTGATAAAGAACAACTAATGAGTGCAAAAGAAATTTTTGGTACTTCCTTTCCAAAAATTATTACTGTCTCAAGATTGGATAGAAGAAAAAACCATCAAAATATATTAATGACTATAAAAAATTTAGTACCCACTTACCCTGATATTAAATATGTTTGTGTAGGTGATGGTGATGAAAATAACAATCTTAAAAGCCTAAGAGCTCAATTAGGATTAGAACATCAGGTAGTTTTTTTACCAAGAACTGATGAAAAATTAAAAATAGCCCTACTAAGTGAAGCTGATTTATTTTTAATGCCTTCTATTGTTTACAAAAAATCTGTTGAAGGGTTCGGAATTTCTTTTATTGAAGCGGGAAGCTATGGCATGGGATCAATTGGCGGTATTGCTGGTGGAGAGGCTGATGCTATTGAAGATGGAAAAACTGGATATTTATGTGATGGTAAAGATTTGAATTCTATTTATGAAACAATTCTAAAATTTTTTCAAAATGATAATTATAAAGTTTTAGGTCTTCAAGCTAAAGATTTTTCAAAAAAATTTAAATGGGAGAATATTATTAAACAATATTTAACTTTAATTTAAAACTTTCTTAATTTCTTCCATTACAGTTTCTGCTTTAAGTAAATTTAAATCTTTAACAGAAATAGCTTTAAATTTTTCAGACTCGATACTTACCTTATTGGCTGTAGTATGACTGCCAAATAAAACAAGCCCAGGTTTATCCATATGACTACAAATGTGCGCAGGGCCAGTATCATTAGCAATAATAAAACTTGCATCTTTAATTAAGCTTATGAGTTGATTTATTTTTAAAGATTTTCCTTCGTCGAGTAAGATATGAGCATTAAATAATTTAGCTTCTTTAATTTCTTTTGGTCCAGGAGCAATTACAACATCGTACTTTCTATTGTATTTAGACTTTAATTGAGAAATGAGTATTGAATAATAGGGCCATTTTTTTTCAACTAATTTAGAGGAACAAAAAGGAAAAACTAAAATATATTTTTTATCAAAGTAATTTTTTGTAATGTTTCGAATATTTACTAGTGCCCAATTAAGATTTGATTTTTTTACATTTACTGTTTTTATTCCACTTTTTTTGAGCTGTATTTCCATTCGTTTTAAAACTGGTTCTTTATCAAATTGTGACTTTTTTTGACCTAACTCAAGAGTAGTGATTGTAGACGACCATTTAGGTGTACTCAGAAGATATTTGCTATAAAATTTAGTTCTACTTGAGTTTTGCAAATCAAATACATTTGTAAAATTATAGGATAATAATTTTTTCTTTAAATTATATAGGTAAAACAAATTCCATCTTGGGAACCTTTTGTCGATTAAAACTTCATCTACGTAGGGACATTTGTTCATTAAATCAAAATAATGTAATGAGGTTAAAAGAACTACATGTGATTTTGGATTAGATTTTTTAATATCTTCCATGGCTCCATTAGCTTGAATTAAATCACCTAATGATCCGTGCTTTATAATTAATAGATTTGACATTTTTTTATTTTTTTAAATTATGTGTATAGTATAATGAGAAAATCATCATGAATAAAAAATTAGGCAAAATATTGGCAGAAATATCAGTTGGTGAGTTATTTGATAAAATATCGATTTTAGAGATTAAAAAAACAAAAATTCAAGACGTAAGTAAGCTTAAAGATATTTCAAAAGAACTTGAGTCATTAAAAGAAACCTTAAAAAAATATGGTCTAAATAAAATTGATGAAAGATTAAAAAATTTAATTGAAAAACTAACAAATATAAATCTTGACCTTTGGGATATTGAAGACGGTAAAAGAATAGCTGAAAAAAATAATGATTTTGGTGAAAACTTTATTAAACTAGCAAGAAATGTTTACAAAAAAAATGATAAACGGGCTAAAATTAAATTTGAAATTAATAAAGTTTTAGGATCAAATATAAAAGAGACAAAATCACATTACTAATCTTTATTTAAACTTGGTATTTTTTTTCTTAAGCTCAATGCCAAACTAGGGTCAATGCTTGCGGTAATAATACCTACTCCACTTTTTAATTCTTTTAAAATCTTTCCATCTGGAGAAATAATTAATGAATGACCAAAAGTTTTTCTGCCATTCCAATGTGTTCCTGACTGAGCTGGTGCAAATATATAAGAAAAGTTTTCTATAGCTCTAGCTTTTAATAAAGCGTGCCAATGTTTTTTACCTGTAGTTTTAGTAAAAGCTGAGGGCACCGTTATAAACAAAGAACCTTTTTTTGATAGCTTTCTATACATATTAGGAAACCTTAAATCATAACAAATAGAAAGGCCTACTCTACCCCACGGTAAATTTGCTATTTTGATTAATTTTCCTGGAGTAAAAGTTTTAGACTCTAGATACTTTTCTTTTTTACTTAGAGTGGCATCGTACATATGTATTTTGTCGTAGTAAGTTTGAATATTACCTTTAGGATTTATTAAAACCGATCTGTTTTTTATTTTATTTTTTTCTTTGATCACAACTGACCCAATTAAAATCCATTTTCTATAATATATAGCAATTTTCTTGATTTCACTTAAATAGAAATCTTTTTCCATTGAGGTAGCTTTCTTCATTAATTCTTTTTTATTCAAACCAAATAGTGAGGAATTTTCTGGCGTTATAATAAAATCAGACTTATGTTTTACAGCTTTTAAAATTAATTTTTTTATAAAATTTAGATTTTTTTTTTGATTTTTTCCAGCGCAAATCTGAATACATGAAACTTTAAACATATAATAAAAATAAATAGCAAAGATCTATTTCATAATAGATGATGCAAAGTTCCAATTACAATCAAAACTAGGAATATAAACTTCTGAAATATTAACGTTACCAAAGCTTTTTTCTAGAACTCGACACCAGTTTTCTACTTGTTTAGGTTTTTTGTCTTTGCTACCTACTTGTGCTGTTATGATTCCACCCGTTTTCAAAATTCTTTTCAAACCTTTCATATTTTTTCGCGCTAGATCAATGCAGTACTGGTCATCATTAAGATCTACAAAAATTTTATCATACTTAGAATCTTCAACGGATTTGATACTTTCAAATGCGTCTCCCCAGAATGTATTTACAGTATTACTCTTTTTAACTTTAGAGCACACTTTAGGTAAGTGTCTGTAGCAAGATTCTACAATTTCAGGGTCAAGTTCGTACCAATCAATATAATTAGTATTGTTATCTAAACATTCTCTAGCAACACCTCCGTCGCCACCACCAATGATAGCAACATTATTATTTTTCTTACTGAGATCAAAGCTAGATTTAAAAAAAGTTGAGCTATAAATTTTTTCATCTTTTTCTGCAACTTGAATCTCATGGTCAATAAAGAGTGCATTACCAAACTCTTCAAGGTTCATTATCTCTACAAATTGACCTACTTTTGAAGTAAATGTTTCTAGCACATTATTAACAACGTAGTATTTTTTTTGTCCTGGAGTACTATAAATATCATCATACAAACTTACACTGCTACGATTAAAACTATTAACTACAACTCTTTCATGATCGATTTCTTTTTTCAATATCTTTAAAGCAACTTTTGGTGGAACTTTTCCACATGTAAAAAAGTCAAAACTAATTACCCCTCTTTCCGGAAAAGTGTGAAAACTAAAATGACTTTCAGATAATAGTGCTATCAGTGTGAAACCCTGTGGTTGAAAAGTGTGACTGCTAACATTTAAAATCTCGACTTTTGCAGCTTTTGCAATCTTGTAAATAATTTTTTCAAAAAAAGGTTTTGGATAATCTTTTTTAACACCTAGAAAATCTAATGTGATGTGTTCTCCAACTTTGATCATAAAAAAACTAGCCCTTCTTATAATTTTTCATCTTATCCAAAACTATTTTCATTTCTTTTTTAGAAAGTATTTTTGGAATTCCAATTCTTAGGGCATTAATATATTGATTACAAATATTTTCAACCTCTTGTGCTAGCTCGAAAGCTTTGTCTAAATTTTCTCCAAATGCAATCTGACCGTGATTCCCAATTAAACAGGCCAGTCTATTTTTCAAAGCGGATAAAATATTATTTGATAATTTTCTTGTTCCAAAAGTTGCATATTTTGTACATTTTATATCTTCTCCACCCGCTACACCAACCATATAATGAAATGCTGGAATAGATTTTTGATGTGTTGAAACGGCTGTTGCGCATGTAGAATGTGCGTGAACAATTGCCTTGGCGTCTTTTTTATTCACATAAATATCTTGGTGAAATCTCCATTCGGACGAAGGTATACCTTTTTTTTTGTCAAATTTACCTTTTAAAGAGACAAATACTATATCTTTAGGTTTTAGAGAGGAATACTTTTTCCCAGAAGGTGTTATATAAAACCCGTCTATATTTTTTTCTTTGGTTCGCACAGATATATTTCCAGATCTTAAAGCAGATAAATTAGTAAAATTTAGTTTTTTAGAATATTTAATTACGGTAGATCTTAATTTACTCACTAAGTCCTTCCTTCAATATATTTTAGTAAAACTAAAGAAAAAAGTTTCATTTAAATAAATTTTTCAAACTTTTTTCTGAGGCTTCGCAAACACCTTTTTCTGTAATTAATCCTGTAACTAATTTAGCAGGTGTAATATCAAACGCCAGGTTTAGTGCTTTACTTTTTTGTGGATAAATTAAAATCTTTTGAAGTTTGTTGTCTTTGTCTAAACCTTCAATATGTGAAAGTTCAGTAGGGTCTCTTTCTTCAATTGGTATATCTTTTGGATCTTTAGTGGACCAATCAATTGTTGAACTCGGTAAAGCTACATAAAAAGGAACATTGTTATCTTTTGCAGCTAAAGCTTTTAAATATGTGCCAATTTTATTACATACATCTCCGTTAGACAAAGTCCTATCGGTTCCAACAATACACATATCAACTTGACCTTTTTGCATTAAAATTCCACCAGTATTATCTGCAATAATTGTATTAGGTATTCCTTCTTCATTTAATTCATAAGAAGTCAAGTTAGCTCCTTGATTTCTTGGTCTTGTCTCATCCACCCAAATATGTATTTTAATTCCTTTTTTATGCGCATGATAAATTGGTGATGTCGCTGTACCCCAATCAATTGTTGCTAGCCACCCAGCGTTACAATGAGTTAAAATGTTTACAGTATCTTTTTTCTTATTATAAATTTCTTCGATAATTTTAAGGCCGTTAAAGCCGATATTTTTACAAAATTTTACATCTTCTTCAACAATTGTTTTAGCTTCTTCTAAGGCTATTTTTAAAATTTCATTACTATTAACACCCGATAATTTTTTCATCATTCTATCTACTGCCCATTTCAAATTAATAGCTGTAGGTCTTGAGGCTATTAAATCTTCACTAGATTTTTGTAAAAAAGAATGGTCTTTATTTTCAATTATAGATAAAACTAATCCGTAGGCAGCTGTGGCTCCTATTAGTGGAGCACCTCTTACTTCCATTTCCTTGATTGCATTGACGGAATCTTTAACTGTTTTCAAATCTTTGATGATAAATTGGTGTGGAAGTTTGGTTTGGTCTATTATCTTTACAAAATTATTTTCAAACCAAATTGTTCTGTAGGCTTTTCCTTCTATGTTCATTATTTTTTATTAAGAATTCTACCAGCAATATATTGTAATTTTTTTATTGTCTGTTTAGTTCTTAGTTTTGAATCAGTTATTATAGCTGTATCCAAACAATCATTTGCTGGATCTTTTTCAGCTGAGAAATCTTTATATGTTTTAATAACTTCTTTAATCATGTTTTGTGCCTTTAAAGCATTTTTAGTTAATGTTTGAATCACCATTGCAACATCAACCTCATCATGATCTGGGTGCCAACAGTCATAATCGGTTACCATAGCAACTGTGCAATATCTAATTTCAGCTTCTCTAGCGAGTTTTGCTTCTGGCATATTTGTCATGCCAATTACATCTGCTCCCCATGAGCGATAAAGATTAGATTCAGCTAAAGTAGAAAACTGAGGTCCTTCCATTGCAATATAGGTTCCGTTCATTTGGTGCGAAATATTCATTTTCTTTAATGCAGTTTGGCAACATTCTCCTAATGATTGGCTAACTGGTTTCGCCATCGATACATGAGCAACAATTTCATCGTCAAAGAAAGTCTTAGCTCTTGCGACCGTTCTATCGATAAACTGGTCTACAACAACAAAAGTTCCTGGTTTCAAATTTTCTTTTAATGAGCCAACTGCCGATACTGAAACAATATCTGTAACATCCATTTGTTTCATGGCATCAATATTGGCTCTAAAATTAATTTTACTTGGGTTTATTTTGTGTCCTCTTGCATGTCTTGGGATAAAACAAATGTCTTCTTTCCCTAATTTTGCAGTTAATACTTCGTCCGAAGGATTCCCCCAAGAAGTCTTTATTTTTTTCCACTTAGTTTTTTCAAAACCTTCCATTTTATAAAGGCCGCTACCACCAATTATTCCTAATTTTCTTTTTTTCATTGTTTAATTATTAATGCTTTTTTGTTAAATACTGAAGCTAAATATGAATTTAAAAAAATATATAAGATCAATACAAGATTATCCTAAAAAAGGAATTTTATTTAGAGATATAACAACGTTAATTAAAGACCCTATAGCTTTTAATTATGCGATAGATAAAATTATAGAAATATCTAAAAAGGTTGAGTTTGATAAAGTTTCTGCAATTGAATCTAGAGGTTTTATCTTTGCTTCAACAGTTTCATATCTAACAAGTAAACCTTTAATTTTACTCAGAAAAAAAAATAAACTACCAGCGGAAAGATATTCAGTTGATTTTCAGCTTGAGTATGGCGAGGCCACCATAGAGGTACATAAAGACTCAATAAAGAAAAATGAAAAAATCCTAGTTATTGATGACCTTATTGCAACAGGTGGTACTGCAGAGGCTGCTGCTAAATTGATAGAAATATCAGGTGGATCTGTTGCTGGCTTTATTTTTATTATAAATTTATTTGATTTACCAGGTAACAACTTGCTTAAAAAGAAATCTTATTTTACGGAAAGCTTAGTTGAGTTTCCTGGCCACTAAAGATTAAATTTCTTTATTTTTCCATGTATCCGGTGTTAATTCATTAATGATTTCTAATTCAATATTGTAGTCAAAAGGTCTAACACCTCTTTTCTTTATATATTCATATGTCATTCTAATTCCATCATTTAAAGAAGTTTTTGTTTTATAATTTAAAAACTTTCTAGCTTTATCTGCTGAACATAAAGCATGTTTGACTTCCCTTGGTCTGTCTTTTTTATAAATAGGTTCTTCATTAAACCCTGTGAGGTTAGAACAGATTTCTGCTATCTTATTAATAGTCACGAACTCTTCATCTGGCCCAATATTTATAATTTCATGATTTAAGTTTTTTTGATCAAGCATAGGTATCAAGCAGCTCAGGCAATCATCTATATATGAAAAACATCTACTCTGTTCTCCATCGCCATAGATTATAGGGGGCTTGCCTTGCATCATTCTATTTAACATTATTGAAACAACGTTTCTAAAAGGGTCATCGTATCTTTGTCTTGGTCCAATAATATTATGCGGAACAGCAACAACCCATTCAATATTATTTAATTCACATAAATTTGCTAAAACCATTTCACCTGCAACCTTAGAGATTGCATAAGGGTCAACAGGGTTGGGACTCATAGACTCTGAAAAAGGTGCTTTAAGATTTCCATATCTTGCCATTGAAGAGCAGTAGATAATTCTTTTTACTTTTTCATTAATCGCGGCACTAAAAATAGATATCGATGCAAGATAGTTGTTTTTAGTAATCTCATAAGGTGAAAATACAGATAGTCCTTCGTGTGCAGTTGCTGCACAGTGGTAAACTACGTCAATCCCTTTCATTACTTCTTTAACTTTTTTTAGATCACAGCAATCTATTTTGTGAAACTCTACATCTTTTGGAACATTGTCCTCATAACCACCCATCATATTATCAACTCCAACCACTTTATGGCCTAGCTCTATTAATTTGTCAGCTAAATGGGATCCCAGGAAACCGGCAACACCTGTTATTAATATTTTATATTTTTTAAACATTTAAATTTTGAATTCTTATACGATAAAAAAAATAAATTTGTTAATTTATTTTTGGTCTATACCAAGATGGTTTACCGATAATTGAGTTAATTAGACCTGATAATCTATGAAAATAAATCATTTTTTTTTGTTTATTAAAGGTAATTGAATAATAAATAAATTTTAGGACTGATGAAAAAAGTTTTTTTAAAATAATAGCTAAGGCAAACATATATCCTTTATGTTTTTTGTTGTAATAAAAAAAGGACCACATCCAATGCCAATTTCTAGATAGCTCCATCTCAAAATTATATTGTTCATCGTGAGAACTTCCTCCTTGGTGTTTAACTAAAATATCAGGATCAATAAAAATTTTTTTTTTATTTTCTTGTAATCGTTTACACAGATCAACTTCTTCTAAATAGATAAAAATATTTTCATCAAAGAAACCGATTTCCGTAAACTCTTCCATCTTTAAAAACATTGCAAATCCTTTTACATTGCTTACTTCTCTGAATTTTTCTATTTGATTTATATTTTTTTTATTTTCTTGTATAGCGGGCCCAATAATTGCAAAATTTTTTATAGTATCAGCTCTGATTAAAAAATTATTTATTGTAGTGTTGGATAAAATGGCATCAGGATTTAGAATAAGAGCATACTTAGTTGTTACTTTTGATAAACCTAAATTATTTCCCTTAGCATAACCTAAATTTTCACCTGCTAGGATACATTGTGTATTTTTATATTTTTCTTCTATCTTATTTTTAAACTTTTCATCATTTGAATTTTCAATAATAATTACTTTATAGTTACTGTCGATTGAATTAAGGCAGTTAATTATTTTAACTTCACTTTTGAATGCAGTAATTACAATGGTAATTTTATTATTTGTCATTATTGGAACAATATTTGATTTTATATGATATTTCTTTTAGAAACTTAATATAAATATTTATCTTTTAATGAAAAAAATTATAGTAACAGGTGGATGCGGCTTTATTGGAAGCAATTTAATTCAGTATTTACTGAAAAAAAAATACTTTATAATAAATATCGATAAATTGTCCTATTCTGGAAATTTATACAACCTAAAAAATATAGATAAAAAGAAATATATTTTCATAAAATCAGACATTGGTGACAAAAAAAAGATGAGTAGTATTTTAAACAAATATAAGCCGAAAATAATTTTTAACTTAGCGGCAGAAACGCACGTCGATAGGTCTATCGATAGTCCAAAACCATTCATTGACAGTAATGTGAAGGGTGTTTTTAATTTACTAGAAGTAATTCGTAATTATAATAAAGGGTCTATGAATAAAATAAAACTTATTCATATTTCTACAGATGAAGTGTACGGAGACATCGTTAATAAATCAAAAAGAGCAGATGAAAATTACCCCTACAAACCTAGTTCACCTTACGCTGCGTCAAAAGCCTGCTCTGATCACTTGGTAAAATCTTATGTGAGAACTTATAATCTTCCTGCTGTTATTTCTAATTGTTCAAATAACTACGGTCCAAAACAATTTCCTGAAAAATTAATTCCGAAATTAATATTTAATATACTTAATAACAAACCCCTGCCAATTTATGGCAAAGGCTTGAATTCAAGGGAGTGGATATTTGTAGAAGATCATTGCAAGGCTCTAGAAATTTTAGCAAGAAAAGGTAAAATTGGAGAAAATTATAATATTGGAACTAATTTCAACTTAACAAACATAGAAATAACAAAATTAATATTAAAAATAATGAAAAAAAAATTAAAAAACCTTGGAGAGAAAGTTAAAATTATATTTGTTAAAGATAGGCCTGGTCACGATATGAGATATGCTTTAAATTCTAAAAAAATTCAAAAAAAACTTAAGTGGAAAGCTCAAACCCAATTAATTGAAGGCCTTTCTAAAACTATAGACTGGTATATGAACAATCAAAACTTTTTCAAGTCTTTGTCTAAAAATGAGCATGTAAAAAGGATTGGCTTAAAAATATGATTAAGAAAGGTATAATTCTCGCTGGCGGAACAGGATCTAGAATGAGTCCCATAACAAAAGCTGTAAACAAACAACTGCTACCAATATATGATAAGCCTTTAATTTATTACCCACTTTCAGTTTTAATGCTTGCGAAGATAAAAAATATTCTAATAATTGTTAACAAAGGTCAGGTAGATCAATTTAAAAAAGTTTTACCTGATGGTAAAAATCTTGGCATAAAGATCGAATACGCAGAGCAAGAAAAACCTGCGGGACTTCCTGACGCTTTTATAGTAGGGGAAAAATTTATAGGTGAAGATTCCGTATCACTAATTTTAGGAGATAACTTTTTTTTCGGGCAAAGTTTGACAAAAAAATTGATAAATTCAACTAAGTTAATTAAAGGATCAAAGGTATTTCTTCATCCTGTAAAAAATCCATCTTTATACGGAGTTGCTACAATTAATAAAAAAAATAAAATTATTAACATTTCAGAGAAACCAAAAAATACTAAATCTAATTTAGCAGTAACCGGTCTCTATTTTTTTGATAATAATGTGGTTAAATACAGTAAAGAGCTAAAAGTTTCCAAAAGAAATGAACTAGAAATAGTTGATCTTTTAAATAAATACAAAAAAAAAAACAAATTAAGTGCTGAAATAATCGGGAGAGGTGCAACATGGTTAGATACTGGTTCAATAGAAGATTTTAACTCTGCTTCAAATTTTGTATCAGCTATTGAAAATAGACAAGGGCTTAAAATTGCATGCATCGAAGAAATAGCGTTAAAAAATAATTGGATTAATGAAGCACATATAAAAAAATCTATTAGCTTTTATGGCAACTGTTCCTATTCAAAATATTTACACTCATTGCTTACAAATAGGTAAAAAAATACCTCTAATTTAAAAATCTGAAATATCTTTAAAAATAATAGGCATAGTTTTGTAATTTGTATTTTTCTTGAACCAATAAGATAAATATCTTTCAGCTAGAAAGCCATATATTCTCTGCAATCCAAAACCTTTTAATTTTTCAAAACCAAATATTTCTTCACATCTAAGTAACCACGGAAAAATAGAGTTGTAATATTTTTCTAAAGTTTTTTTTGATTTGCACATAAACATATTATGGGGGTTAAAACTTACTTCCTTATTAACAAATTCTTTAAAATCATTTTTATCTTCAATATCTAATAAATCAATTGCTTTATTTAAGTTGTTTTTGCCATGCATCATATCAAAGTGAAATTTAATGCTTCTTTTGTTTTTGTTAAAAAATAAAGAAGGTTCACTGATCATCGTTTTAAAATTATGTTTAATAAATTTAGAAAATCTAAATTGATTAACATAAAAAGGCTCGCCAATAATACTTTCATAATTATCATAACTTGTGGGTATTTTTTTTAAAATAGATTTGTTGAATTGGTCAAAGGAAATACTATTTGCGTCAAGATTTGATTCGCACCAAAATTTTCTATATTGACAAAAACCTATCCAGTTTTCGGGGAGTTTATTTAAATTATTTTTCCATATCCAATAATGAAAAGTATATTCACCATAAAATTTGTTCTTAATTGATATATTTTCATTTGATTTATCGGTTAACCATTCTGCATTGAATTGATTCCCCCCTAAGCCCACGGGTACGTAATCAATTTTCTTGATTAACTCTAAATGACTAGGGTTAAGCGAGATGCAGTACATTTTTAATGGTTTCATTTTTTAAATCTTGAAGTTAACTAAGTCTTGTAGTTAAACTAAAGTTCGTTAAATAGTAAGTTTTAAATATAATTTGATCTTTTAATGTCAATATTTTAAAAACTTTAATATAGTTAATATAAGTAATTAAATA
>Ga0209502_10001962_pt1 | contig 17878 bp, 16 predicted proteins | sample ArcticOcean_MG_C_10_FD_187442 | JGI IMG/M metagenome (GOLD analysis project Ga0209502, IMG submission 187442) | Marine microbial communities from western Arctic Ocean - ArcticOcean_MG_CB11_90 (SPAdes) (version 2) | ecosystem: Environmental > Aquatic > Marine > Oceanic | place: Arctic Ocean...
ATTCTTATTTCAAACAAAAAAATGTAATTACACAAGAAAAAAATGCAAAAGAAGAATATATAAAAGATCGTAATATCACTAAACATTTTGCAATCAAAAAAGAATCCATTACTACCGCTTCAGGCCTTCAATACAACATTACTGAAAATGGAAATGGTGCTGCTGTTATTTCGACAAATGTTGTAAACGTAAATTATTCGGTTTATTTTGATGACGGCAAGCTTCTTGAAACGAGTATTGAAGCAACTGCTTTGGCTAATAATATGCTGAATAAACAACGTCAAATGGCCGGAAAATATGAGCCTATTGAAGCTAGAGTTGGAGAAACAGATGCTATGATTGAAGGATTCAAGGAAGGCCTGCGACTTCTAAAAGAAGGTGATAAAGCAACGCTTTTCTTGCCCTATAAACTAGCTTATGGAGCCAACGGCGGACAAGGCGTACCACCAAATTCAGATTTGATTTTTGAAGTTGAAATCGTAACCGTAATTAAATAAAAAAAAGGCCAGCTATTAGTTGGTCTTTATTTTTTTATGAAAAACATAAACTATTTTTTAATTGGCTTCATACCCTTGCAGTGGCTAGCCTTAAAATGGTCCAAAAATAACTCTGAATGGATAGAAACAAACTACAGTCAAAAAATTTATCCTTTAATTTTTAAATCACATCGCTTTTTTTTTGAAAATATTCCTTTTTCATTTGGAGATTTAATCTATTTAGTAGCAATTATATCTTTCATAGGAAGTTTAATTTATTTATTTAAAAGCCCTTTAAATAGACTTCGAACCTATCTTTTTCGTGGACTGGCTTATGTTTCGTTAATTCATTTAATATTTCAACTTAGTTGGGGATTAAATTATTATCGACTTCCATTGAATAAAACTTTAGCATATGATTTAACTTATAATGAAACACAGCTAATCGAAACTTTAGAGAAACTAATACAAACAACTAATTTACTTCATGAACAACTGAGTAATGAAGACAGTATTTCAGTAAAAATACCTTACTCAAAAGATACTATCTCTAGCATGATAGAACGCAATTTTATGTTTACAAAAGAACAATATACTGTTCAACCATTTTTAAAAAATTCTTTATGGAGTACAGTACTCAGTTATATGGGATATTCTGGCTATTTAAATCCACTTACCTTGGAATCACATGTAAATAAAAATATTCCCGCTTTTAACTACATAACAACGGCTGCTCATGAAATGGCTCATCAACTTGGAATAGCAGCAGAAAATGAAGCAAATTTTATTGCTTTTTACACATCTATAAATAATCCAGATCCCTTTATTAAATTTTCAGGGTATAGTTTTGGATTAAAATATTGTTATGCAGATTTATATAAGTTAAATCAAAAAAAAGCAAAAGAACTTTTAGCACTATTAAAACCCGGCATATTAAAAAATTTTCAAGAACAATCTGCTTTTTGGAAGGCTTATGAAAATCCCTTTGAGCCTTATTTAAAAAAAGGCTATGACAACTATTTAAAAGCCAACGGTCAAGTACTTGGGATTGAAAGCTATAGTGCAATGGTAGGACTAGTAATAGCATATTCAAAAAAAAATGTTTTTGATATTTAAAACTTCTATTAACTTTTTTTATTTTCCCTTATATTTTAAAATACCTTGCAAAAGTGAAAGCACTATCAAGTATTCAAAATCCTGAAATAAAAAAATTACGCTTGCTTTTTCAAAAAACAAAGGAGCGTAAAAAACATAGCCTTTTTGTAATTGAAGGAGAAAGAGAGATTGAAAAAGCCTTAAAAGGAGGTTATCTTCTTGAATCTGTTTTTATACATGAAGCAGCTGAACACTCTTTTGAACTGATTATCTCTCAGTCCAAAGTATCTAATGTTTTTTTATTAGCGTCTTCAATTTTTGAACGTTTGAGTATCCGCTCAGGATCAGAGAAAATAATTGCCATCGCTCAAAGTAAAACCCACAAATTAGAAGACTTAATACTTAATGAAAGTTCAATAATACTAGTAATTGAAGCCCCAGAAAAGCCAGGAAACATTGGGGCAATTTTCCGAACAGCTGCTGCTGCTAAAATGGATGCTGTTATAGTAGCAAACCCAAAAACAGATTTTTATAATCCAAACAGTATTCGATCTAGCTTAGGTAGTATATTTTTAATTCCTTCAGCTATAGGTGATTCTCTAGAAGTAATATCATTTCTGAAAAAAAAATCAATTTGTATTGCAACAGCTGCAATCCACCCAGAGGCAATAAATTATAATGACTTTGATTATTCAACTCCATGTGCAATTATTATGGGTGCAGAAAGTTCGGGCTTAGATTCGTTATGGCTTGAAAAAACAGATCAAAATTTAATTATACCCATGGACAAAGACATAGATTCATTGAATTTATCTGTTTCTGCAGGAATTTTGATGTATGAGGCTCAACGAAAGAATAAGCAATTTGAATAGAACCTAAATCTTTAGTATATTCAAAATGAAATGATCATAGATTCGAAAATTGAAAATAAAGAAATAGCCAATCAGTATAAAGAACTATTACGAATTAGTTATCAGTCGCTTACCTCTGATGATAAAAAAATGATTCGTTTAGCTTTTGACACTGCTGTTGAAGGACATAATGGTCAACGAAGAAAGTCTGGAGAAGCCTATGTTTTTCATCCAATAAGTGTTGCTAAAATTGTGGCACAACAAATAGGTCTAGATGCTACTTCTATTGCAGCAGCTCTTCTTCATGACGTTGTTGAAGATACAGTATTTACTCTTCAAGACATTGAACGTCTTTTTGGGGAATCTGTAGCTAAAATTGTACACGGTCTCACCAAAATTTCCAATCTTAAAAAAGATAAGAACATTTCCTTGCAAGCTGAAAATTTCAGGAAAATGCTTCTTACGCTAAATGATGATATTAGAGTTATAATTATTAAAATTGCCGATCGTTTACATAATATGCAAACGATGGATTCAATGCCAGAATATAAACAAGTTAAAATTGCATCTGAAACACTCTACATATATGCTCCCCTTGCTCATAGAATTGGTTTATACAACATAAAGACAGAGCTTGAGGACTTAAGCCTCAAGTATACAGAATCTAATAGATATGCTTCCATCAAAAAACATATGGATGAAAGTGTAAATTCCCAAAAAAATTACATTAATTCCTTTTCTAAATTTATTTCTCTTGAATTAAAAAAAGAACGTTTAAAATATGTGATCAAAGGACGAAGCAAGTCTATATATTCTATTCATAGAAAAATGCAAACCCAAAACATATCTATAGATAAAGTCTATGATAAGTTTGCAATTCGCATTATTTATGATAGCCAGCGAAGTAAAGAGAAATTTATTGCTTGGAAAATCTATTCTATAATAACCGATCACTTTACGCCCAACCCAACACGTCTTCGTGATTGGATTTCAGGACCTAAATCAAACGGATACGAAGCTCTTCATATCACTGTTATGGGCCCCATGAATAAGTGGGTTGAAGTTCAAATTCGATCGAGAAGGATGCATGAAATTGCTGAAAAAGGTTATGCTGCACACTTTAAATACAAACAAGGCGAACAAAAAGATATTGGGATTGATAGCTGGCTCAATAGATTGCAGGAAGTATTAGAAAATAATACAGGAAATGCGGTAGAATTTGTCGAAGATTTTAAGCTTAATTTATATGCTAAAGAAATTTTTGTTTTTACTCCAAAAGGGGAGTTAAAATCTCTACCTCAAGGAGCAACTGCATTAGATTTTGCCTTTTCTATACATTCGGAAATTGGTAAAAAAACAAGAGGCGTTCGTGTAAATGATCGCTTAGTACCTTTAAGTAAAGTTTTGAAAAGTGGAGATCAAATTGATGTAATTACTTCTGAAAAAATCACACCTTCAAATAGTTGGTTGGATTTTGTAATAACTTCCCGTGCTCGTTCCATAATAAAATCTTCTATAAATGATGAAAAAAAACAATATACAGAAGAAGGAAAAGAACTTTTAAGAAGAAAATTAAAACAACTCAAAATTAATCTTAATAAGAAAACAATAAATCAAATGATTTTGTTTTTTAAGTTTAAATCAAGTCAAGATCTTTTTTACAAAACTAAAATTGGAACTTTGGACAATACGCAACTCAAAAAATTTGCGAGCAACTACAATAATTCATTAATAAATTTCTTTAAAAAGCGTATTGGTTCTGAAAAATCATTTCAAGAAAATCTATCTGTTGAAAAATATGATAACTTAGTTTTTGGAAAAGAAAAAGAGTCATTAGCCTATAGTTTTGCGAACTGTTGTAACTCTATCCCTGGAGATTCAGTTTTTGGTTTTGTTACAGTTAATGAAGGAATTAAAGTCCACCAAAAAGAATGTCCTAATGCACTAACATTACAATCAAATTTCGCATACAGAATACTACCAGCAAAGTGGATAGACTCATCTTCAGAAGAATATTCAACAATTCTAAAATTAACAGGAATCGATCACCGTGGTCTTGTAAACGAAGTTACACGAATGATTTCAAATAATAGTAATATAAATATAAATAAAATAAACTTCGCCAGCGAAGATCAATTTTTCACTGGTATCATTGAATTAAGTGTCCAAAATAAAAATATTCTAAATAAATTAGTCCGAAAACTAGAAAGTGTAAACGGAATTGACAAAATTGTTAGGGAATAGGCCTTTATAACTATATTTGTTAAATGATTATAGAAAAATCAAACCAAGAAATTGTTAAAGAAGTTTTTATTAACTTCTTAGATAAGCAAGGTCACAGAAAAACACCTGAACGTTTTGCTATTCTTTTTGAAATATATGACAATAAAGAACATTTTGATATTGAATCTTTGTACATCAAAATGAAGAATAAAAATTACCGTGTCAGTAGAGCAACTTTATATAACACCATTGAACTTTTATTAGAATGTGGTTTAGTAAGAAAACATCAGTTTGGAAAAAGTCAAGCTCAATATGAAAAATCATACTTTGACCACCAACACGACCATATTATCTTAACAGACTCTGGGGAAGTAAAAGAATTTTGTGACCCTAGAATTCAACAAATAAAAAAAACAATAGAAGAAGTTTTTGATGTAGATATTCACAAGCATTCTTTATACTTTTACGGTACTAAAAAAAAATAACATAACATGGCAGTAGATTTGCTACTCGGGCTTCAGTGGGGGGACGAAGGAAAAGGAAAAATTGTTGATGTATTAACCACTTCTTATGATATAATCGCAAGGTTTCAAGGAGGACCAAATGCAGGACACACCTTAGAATTTGAGGGGAATAAACATGTTTTACACACGATTCCTTCTGGAATATTCCATCCGAAAGCAATAAATCTTATTGGAAATGGAGTCGTAATTGATCCGATCATTTTCAAAAAAGAAATTGATAATTTAGCGCCTTATAAAATTGACTTTACTGACAAATTATTAATTTCAAAAAAAGCTCACCTTATACTTCCTACCCATAGATTACTGGATGCTGCATCAGAAGCAGCAAAAGGTAAAGCTAAAATTGGGTCGACTCTAAAAGGAATTGGACCAACTTACATGGATAAAACCGGAAGAAATGGAATTAGAGTAGGAGATATTTTAGCTGCAAATTGGGAAGAAAGATACCAGCGACTAACGAAAAAGCACTTAGGAATTCTTGAAAGTTATGATGCTAAAGTTGAGTACGATTTAAAAAGTATGGAAAACGCATTCTTTGAAAGTATAGCAGCTCTTAGAACATTTAGACTTGTTGATAGTGAACAATACCTTATTGAGGCACAGAAAGCAGGTAAGAAAATTTTAGCAGAAGGAGCCCAAGGTTCTCTTTTAGATGTTGATTTTGGAACCTATCCTTTTGTGACATCTTCGACAACTACAGCTGCAGGAGCCTGTACTGGATTAGGAGTAGCCCCTAATAAAATAAAAGAAGTCTATGGTATATTTAAAGCCTATACCACTCGAGTTGGAAGTGGCCCGTTCCCTACTGAACTTTTTGATGAAGATGGAGAAAAAATGGGAAGAATAGGAAATGAATTTGGTGCAACCACAGGACGCTCAAGAAGATGTGGTTGGATTGATTTAGTAGCTTTAAAATATTCAATTCATATAAATGGAGTTACGCAATTAATGATGATGAAAGGTGATGTCCTTTCAGGATTTAAAAATATAAAAGTTTGTGTTTCATATAATACACCCGAAGGGAAAATGGATTATTTTCCTTATGACATTTCTTCAGGTATAGAGCCGATATATGAAGAACTTCCAGGTTGGATAGAAGACTTAACAAAAATGACTTTTGCAGATGAGTTTCCGTCGAATTTCCAACACTACATTGATTATTTAGAGAAAGCACTTGAGACGCCCATTAAAATAGTGTCAGTAGGACCTGATCGTAAGCAAACAATTTTTAGATAAATTGAATTAAATAATGGTACTTAGAGGTTATGTGATCTTACTTGTTATTTTTAGTTTAAGTCTAACTGCGCAAAATTCTAAAATACCTAAAATTATTGAAATTCGTCAAGCCGGAGGATCAACCCAAGATCAAGAGAAATTTCCTGGTGCTAATATTTTATTTAAAACTCCAAATAAACGTGTTAAACTTTTTCACGAAGGGGCCTTAATAGAATCAGATAAAGCCTATTTCTATTCTAAAGACAATTACTTCAGGGCTATGGGTGATGTTATTTTTACTCAAGGAGACAGCTTACAGATGACATGTAATACTATTGAATATGATGGGAAAACTAAAAAGGCAATTGCCATAGGTAATGTTGATCTTAAAAAATCTGACATGACACTTAAAACAGAAAAGCTTAACCTAGATCGAGTTAATGATAAAGCTTTTTACAATACAAAAGGAATTGTTGTTGATAGTGCTAGCACTCTTACTAGTCAAAGAGGAACCTATTTTATGGCCGAAAATAAGTATCGCTTTACTTCAGATGTAACTATCTTAAATCCAAAATATATAGTTAATTCAGAACAATTAGATTATTTTACTGATTTAAAACAAGCCTACCTTTATGGTAATTCAAAAATAAAAGGAGAAAACTATACAATTTTTTGTGAACGCGGGTTTTACGACATGCAAAGAGAAAAAGGTGTTTTTAAAGAAAATGCGACTTTATACTACGATGATAAAATAATTAAAGGCGATAGCCTATATTTTGAAAGCGAACACGATTATGCCTCAGCATCAAAAAACGTAAGTATTGTTGACTCTATAAATAACTCTATTATCACCGGACACTACGCAGAAATATTTAAAGCAAAAGACTCTGCAATTATTACGCGAAGAGCAATGGCTATTAATATAGTTGATCAAGATTCTCTTTTTATTCATGCAGACACCCTTGTAGCGACGGGTCCACAGGAAAAACGTATTTTAAGAGGGTATTATGATGTTCGTATTCTTAAAAGTGATATCCGGGGTCGATCTGACTCATTGTATTTAGATCAATCAATTGGGTTAACTAAGCTATTAAGTAGGCCTCTTACTAATCAGCAAGAACAGATTTTTACAGAAGCAGACCGAAACGGTGCAAATCCCGTATTATGGTTTGGTGAAAGTCAAATGTCAGGAGATAAAATCTTTTTACTTTCTGACCTTGTTACTAGAAAACTAGACTCCTTAAAAATAACAGGCAATATTTTTATAATTGAAAAAGATACTTTAAGTGTGGATGGATACCAACAAATTAAGGGTGGAATTCTAAACGGAGCATTCAAAGAAGGACGTCTTGATAATATTGTTATTACTAAAAATACTGAAATGGTCTACTATCTTTATAATGATGAAGATCTTCAGCTCATTGGAATTGACAAAACAACTTGCAGTGCTTTACAAATGAATTTTAATGATGGGCAAATTGAAAACATTACCTTTTTAGTGAGTCCAAATGGAGATGTTTATCCCGAAGAAGAACTACCCCTGAATGACCGAACATTAAAAGGCTTCATATGGCGAATTACTGAAAAACCTGAAACGATTGAAGATCTTTTTGATGAAAAAGATAGAGGGGATCAATTTCCTGAAATCTTGAGTTTAAAATTTCCAGAAAAAGAATCCAAGAATAAATAAAAATGACTACTCTTCAGGAAGATTTTTTAAACTACCAAGCAAAAACAACACCCCACCCGTTAGGGATTGAGGTTAAAAAAGCAAAAGGAGTTTATATAACAGACACTTCTGGTAAAAAATATCTTGACTTTATCGCTGGAGTTTCTGTATGTAGTCTTGGCCACTGCCACTCAAAAGTAGTTACTGCAATTCGCAAACAAATAAAAGAACACATGCATGTAATGGTGTATGGAGAATTTGCTCAATCAGCTGCAGTCAGCTTATCTAAAGAATTAATAGCCCTACTCCCTGACAATCAAGAATCTGTGTATTTAACAAATTCTGGAACCGAAGCTGTTGAAGGTGCACTAAAACTTGCAAAAAAAGCTACTGGGAGAAATGAGTTAATAGGAGCTATTAATAGTTATCACGGAAGTACCCATGGTTCACTTAGCTTATTAGGATCAGAACATCAAAAAGTAGGCTACCGTCCGTTACTCCCTAATACAAGGTTTATAAGGTTTAACTCAGAAAATGATTTGTCATATATCACAAAAGCAACAGCGGCAGTTATTTTAGAGACAATTCAGGGTGGTGCAGGGTTTATACTCCCACAAAATGATTACTTACAAAAAGTAAAAGCTCGCTGCCAAAAAGTTGGTGCTTTACTTATATTGGATGAAATACAACCAGGTTTTGGTAGAACAGGTACCTTTTTTGGTTTTGAAAATTTTGAAGTTGAACCAGATATCGTTGTGATGGGAAAAGGAATGGGTGGTGGACTTCCCGTTGGAGCTTTCACAGCTTCGCATAAACTTATGAAGCTTTTAGAAAATAATCCCAAGCTTGGACATATTACTACCTTTGGAGGAAACCCTGTAATTGCAGCAGCTTGCTTAGCTACTTTACGTGAAATAAGGGATTCCAAATTATTAATAGAAATATCTAAAAAAGAAGCACTTTTCAGAGCTGAACTAGAACACCCAAAAATAAATTCTATTCAAGGTAAAGGGTTAATGCTAGCTCCCATTCTTGAAAATGCGGAAATCGCAAATCAAGTGGTCCTAAAATGTATTGATAGAGGGCTCATATTGTTTTGGTTATTATGGGAAAAGAAAGCTCTAAGGATATCACCACCATTGATAATTACTGAAAAAGAAATTAAAAAGGGTTGTGCAATTATTCGAAGTGTTTTAGACGAAATATCGTGATAAATACTGTTCATTATTTTGTTAAAAACAAAGCAAAAGGAAACTAAATGATTAAGAACTAGTGCTTAACTTTAAAAAACCTTCTTTTAAAGAAAATATGCTGGACTTTAATTCTGAAAATACACAATCATCGATAATAAAATTTGAGAGTATGCTCAAAACTAATCATGTGTATTTTTTCGATGCTCAAGAATTTGAAGACATTATTGTTCATTACCTTGGTTTTGCCGAAAACAATCTAGCAAAAAAAGCCCTGAAGATGGGGCTTAATCAACACCCTTCTAATCTTGAATTAATGTTGCTGCAAAGTGAAGTTTTTATTTTAGATCAAAAATATGAAAATGCTTTAGATCTGTTGGACTACGTTTCAAAGATAGATCCTCTATATGAAGAAGTTTTTTTGCAAAGAGCAACAATAGCCTCCAAATCAGGAAACCATGCAGGTGCTATTCTTTTTCTTAAAAATGCGCTTGAACTTTCCGAGGAACCAGAAGAAATATGGAACTTACTCGGTTTAGAACATCTTCTTGTGGAAGAATATGAAAAAAGTTTACATTATTTCAAAAATTGTCTTAAAAATAACAAAGAGGACTACCCCTCTCTTTATAATCTTTTATATTGCTATGAACAACTAGATAAAGACGAAGAAGCAATTGAATCATTAAACGAAGTTTTAGAGCACAACCCCTATTGTGAAGTTGCATGGCATCAATTAGGAAAACTTTTATCTAAACTTGACAAAACAAATGAAGCACTTTCTGCTTTTGATTATGCGATCATTAGTGATGATACTTTTACAGGAGCTTACGTTGAAAAAGGTAAAGTTTTAGAAAAAATTGGTAGGATTAATGAAAGTATTGAAAATTATGAAGTGGCACTAAACACTACTGATCCTAGCGCTTTTATTCTTGAAAGCATTGGAAGATGTCATGAAAAACTAGGGAATAATCGACTGGCCCAAAAATTTTACTTAAAATCAGTCCATATCGAGCCTGCTAATGAAAATAGTTGGCAGTCATTAATTAATTTTCATATTGAAGCCGAAAATTTTAAAAAAGCCAAACACTATTTAGAAAGTGCTTTGGAAGTAAATAGTGATTCATTTTTACTTTGGAAACAAAGTGCCTTTGTTAATCAATCTTTAAAGTTAAATAATGAAGCCCTTACAGCGTATCAAAAAGTGATTGATTTTGGGTTTTTTGAACTTACTTTACTAATAAATTATATCGATCTTAATATTCATCTTAAGCTTTGGAAACAAGCTTTTGATATAATACAAATAGCCTTCAAAGGATACCCTGAAAGTGAAGAGCTGAAACTAAGAAATATGGGGTGTAAATTACTCCTCCAGAATGGTATAAAAGAGAAAGTAAATATTATTGATTATAATCTAAATAAAAAAGATCAAGCAATTTTTTTTAAACTTTTCTCAACTTTAAAGTAAATAAAGACGATTTTTATTATTAATTAAGTTCAACAAATCTCTTATCAAAAATGGGTTCTCTACCTTTGTATTAATTAAATTAGGCAACACTTAAAATGCGTCATTTATTTCTTTTCCTAAAAGGTATGCTTATGGGTGCAGCGGATCTTGTTCCTGGTGTTTCTGGAGGAACCATTGCCTTAATTACAGGAATATATAAAGAGCTTCTTGAAAGTATTAATTCATTTTCTTGGAATACCCTTAAACATATAAGAAAAAAAGGCTTAACTGATGTTTGGAAAAAACTAAATGGATTCTTTCTATTAACCGTATTTGGTGGAATTATTACCAGTATTCTTCTGTTATCTCAAATCCTAGAATGGTTTATTATTAATGAACCCATTGGGTTATGGTCTTTTTTCTTTGGTCTACTAATTGCCAGTATTGTTTACCTAATAAAAACTGATCTTAGCCTCAACATTTCCTCCATACTATATTTATGCTTGGGAGCAGTATTTTCCTTTTTAAGTACTCAATTTCAAGGGACTCGAGAAGATTTTAGTTTGTGGTATCTTTTTATTTCTGGATTTATTGGTATTTCAGCAATGATTCTTCCTGGCTTGTCGGGTGCATACATATTACTTGTAATGGGAGTATATCAAACCATACTTTCAAATGTTAGACAAGCACAAGAATTGCTTTTTGATTTTAATCAAGCAAAATTATTTACAGTAGCAAGTGTTTTAGGTGTCTTTACTCTTGGTATGATTTGTGGAATTAAAGTTTTTTCTAAAATTTTAACCTGGTTATTAAAACTTTATCCAAAACAAATAATGGCAGTTTTAATTGGCCTTATGATTGGTGCGCTTCATAAAGTTTGGCCTTGGCAAAAAGAAATCATCATAGATAGTTCTAGTATAATAGAAAAAACAATCGCTGTATTCCCATCATCTTTTGAAGGAGGTGATCCTCAAATAATTAAAGGATTAATTTTAATGTTTCTTGGATTTACAATATTATTTGTTATTGAACGCACCAAGTCTATTCAAAAAAAATGAGCACTACTCAATACAAACGAAGTACCTTAGATAAGGTCTTGTTGGTAGTAAAAGGTATTGCTATGGGAGCGGCAAATAAGGTTCCTGGAGTTTCAGGAGGAATAGTTGCTTTAATTGGAGGGTTTTATGAAGAGCTGATTTTTTCATTTCAACGTTTAAATGGAAAAGCATTAAAACTACTTTTCATGGGTCGATTTAACTCTTTTTCTACATACATAAATGGACAATTTCTTTGTTACCTCTTTGGAGGTGTAATCATAAGTTATTTTAGTGTTTCACTTATGTTAGACTATGCTATGAAAGAAAATGAAGCTATTGTTTTTGGAGTTTTTTTTGGTATGATTGTAGCATCTTTAGTTTTGATTATTAAACAAATTCATACATGGAGTAATAAAATTATACTTCTATTGGTCGTGGGCCTAGTTATTGGCATAAGTTTAAACTTTGCCAGACCTACTGCTGAAAATGATCATCTTTTATTTGTTTTTTGTTGTGGTATGATAAGCGTCTCTGGCATGACAATACCAGGGCTGTCAGGTTCTTTTCTTCTTTTAATACTAGGGAATTACAATCTACTTTTAGTAGATTCGGTTAATGCACTCTATTCAGTATTGTCTAATGCCCTTTTCTTAGATTTTGAAACTCTAAATGATCCAAAAGTTCAGCGCCTTTTAATTATTATGGGTGTTTTTACACTGGGTTCTGTCATAGGTTTAATTCTATTTTCAAACATAATAAAAAGAGTACTTAAAAAACATCCACAACTTACATTAGCAAGCATAATTGGATTTATTACAGGAACTATAAGTTTAGTATGGCCCTGGAAAATAGAGGTTTTTAAACACGATAATAAGGGAGCATTAATTCTAAATAGTCTGGGGAATCCTAAAATAGATTATTACCATTATAGCTTTCCCGATTTCAGTAATTCATACACCTATGAAGTTATACTTTCAATTTTATTAGGAGTAATACTTATTTTTGTAATAAATCATTATGGTAAAAAAAGAAAATAAAAAAAAGTTTGGACTGGTAGGAAAAAATATTGACTACTCTTTTTCTAAAAAATATTTTACTTCTAAATTTAGAAATGAAGCTTTAGATGATTGTGAGTATGTAAATTTTGATTTTAAAACTATAAAAGAATTTGAAAGTTTAATCAAAAAAAAAGACCTCCCCAAAGGTCTTAATGTTACTATTCCTTATAAAAAACAAGTAATACCATTTTTAAATAATATTTCGAAAGAAGCCAAAGTTATTAATGCAGTAAACACAATTGTTTGGGACAAAAACGGAAAAACTACTGGTCACAATACCGATCATATTGGTTTTGAAAAATCCTTGTTAGAATTAATTGACAAACCATTAAAACGTGCATTAATATTAGGTACAGGAGGTGCCTCTGGGGCTGTTAAATATGTATTAGATAAACTTCATTGTGAAGTAATATTTGTATCAAGAACACCTCAAAGCAAACAATTAAGCTATGCGGCACTTAATAAAGCTGAAATTGAAAGAACCGATTTAATTATTAACTCGACCCCATTAGGAACTTTTCCTGATATAGATGAGTGTCCACCTATCCCCTATCAGTGGATAAACAAAAAACATTTACTTTTTGACTTAATCTACAATCCTGAAGAAACACTCTTCCTTAAAAAAGGAAAAAAAGAAGGAGCAAAAGTAAGTAATGGCTCAAAGATGTTATTGTATCAAGCTGAAAAAGCATGGGAGCTATGGAACATTAGATAAATTTGATAAAATATATTTTTTAGAATCCAAAAAAATGTATATTATTTGTAACTAAGCTACTAACTATGGAAGAAAACACCATACTATCTAATGCGGAAGAACAAAATACACCGCAAGAAAATGAATTCTCAATAACTGAGGAAAGAAAAAAACTTGTTACTGTTTCCAAAACAGCAACGAAAGTTGTTAAAGAAACTAAGGGGAAATCAGAAGAAACAAAACATAATAAAGAATCTGAAAATGATTTATCATCTCCTGAAGTAGATTTATCCTCTTTAACGCTGGAAGCTTTAATTGATAAATTTGAATTAATTGTAAGTAGCGATCGATGGATTAAGCATCACAATGATTTGCAAACAATAAATAAACTTTTTGAAGAGAAATTTCAAGAAGATTATGAAACTCAAAAAAAATCATTCATTGATAGTGGAGGAATTGAAATTGACTTTTTCTACAAACCAGAATATAAAAAAAGTTTTGACCAAATAGGATATGATTATCGTAAAAAAAGACGTGAACATTATAAAGGACTAGAAGCAACACAAAAAGTAAATTTAGAGCGAAAAAAAAGTATAATAGAAGAAATTAAAAGTCTTATTAACATTGACCAAAATATTAATACGGTTTATAAAAACTTTAGAACACTTCAAGAGAATTGGTATAATGTTGGATTAGTTCCACGTGCAGAAAGTCAAAACCTTTGGGAAACCTATAAACACCATGTTGAAAAATTTTATGATTTTCTCCATTTAAACCGTGAATTACGTGAACTTGATTACAAACATAATTATGAAGAGAAATTAAAGATTATTGAGCGAGCTGAAGTACTTCAAAAAGCTGGAGACGTTTTGAGGGCAAGCCGTGATCTAAATATATTACATCAACTTTGGAAAAACGACCTAGGTCCAGTAGCAAAGAAACATAGAGATGTTCTTTGGGCTCGTTTTCAAGAAGCTTCAAAAGTGATTCAAGCAAAAAGACAGGCCTACCAAAAAGATATGGTAGGAGCAATGAAAGAAAATCTATTTTCAAAAGAAACTTTACTTAAAGAAATGAAAACCTTGTCTGACCCTGCTCCAAAAAATCACAAGGAATGGCAAAATGCAATTAATCGTTTTAACACTTTAAGGGATCAATTCAAAGGAGTTGGTTATGTACCAGCAAAAGAAAGTAAAACGACTTGGCAAGAATTTCGAGAAATAGGAAGGGAATTTATGCAATTAAAAAATGTGTTTTACAAAGACCAAAAGAAAGAATACAATCAAAATATTGACAGAAAGAAAAATTTAATTCAAAAATCAAAAGAAATTTTAGAAAGTGAAGCTTGGCAATCTAAAATACAAGAAATGAAAGACTTACAGGGACAATGGAAAACTATTGGCTTTGTTCCTCGAAAGCTTGATAATAAATTTTGGACTGAATTCTCCGACATTCACAAAGTATATTTTGACCGCTTAAAATCTGGTTATCAAAAACTTTCTCCAGAACAAGAAACATTATATAAAGAAAAACTTAATCATATAGAAAAACTTAAAGCTGCAGAATTCTCGAATGATCCAGATACTCTGAAAAAAGAATATCTAGACTATTGGGATTCTTGGCAAGCATTTAGTCGATTAGATTCGGTTAAAGACGAAAAAATGAATTTATCTTTTTCTAATACTCTACTAGCAGTTGTTAAAAAAGTAGCAATTGAAAAAATAGCTAAAAAAGAAGTTTTAAACGATTTGAAAATCCTCATTTTACAATCAGATCCCAATCGCTTGCAACAAGAATTACAAGAGGGAAGAACTATAATAAATTCTTTAAAAAGTGAATTGACACAATTAGAAAATAACCTTGAGTTCTTTAGTAATTCAAGTTCTGAAAATCCGTTATTCAAAAATGTAGAGAGACAAATTAAAAGCTGTCAGAATAAAATTAACAGGGCTCAAGAAGATTATATACGCTTAAAGCAAGTTAAAAATAGTCAAGATAAATCAGCAAGAAAAGTCTCTTCTCAAGAATTAGAATCTTCTGAAGAGAGTTGATTTTTGGCAGCTATCCAGAAAGTCTCCATTTCATCAATAGAAAGTGATTCTATTGAAGTGCCTTTTTTTTTTGCTGCTGTTTCAATATATTTAAAGCGACTAATGAATTTTTGATTGGTTCGTTCTAAGGCTGATTCTGGATTAATTTCTAAAAATCGCGAATAATTTATTACCGAAAAAAGCAAATCACCAAATTCAGCTTCAATAGCTAATTTATCATCCCTGTTAATCGCCTCCTCTAATTCAGAAATTTCTTCTTCTACCTTTCCCCAAACCTGCTCTTTTGTTTTCCAATCAAAACCAACACCTGCTGCTTTCTCTTGCATTCGCTGAGCTTTAATAAGAGCGGGAAGACCCCTTGGAATTCCTTCTAAAACACTCTCTCTTCCTTCTGATAATTTTAATACTTCCCAGTTTCTTTTAACTTCAGCCTCATCTTTTACAGTAACATCTCCATAAACATGAGGATGTCTATAAATTAGCTTCTCAACAATATCATTTGTAACATCTGCAATATCAAATTTCTTTTGTTCGCTTCCTATCTTTGCATAAAAAACAATATGAAGTAACAAATCACCAAGTTCTTTCTTAATCTCGATTAGGTCATTACTCAAAATAGCATCTCCCAATTCATAAGTTTCTTCAATAGTTAGATGACGTAGCGTTTCAAAAGTCTGTTTTTGATCCCAAGGACATTTTTCCCGCAGATCGTCCATAACATCTAACAAACGGCCAAAAGCTTGTAATTTAGCTGCTTTAGAATTCATTAGGTTTTAGGATTTTTTATAGATTTTGAAGTGTCTTTATTATTTTTAGGTTCTTCCTTTGACTTAGTGGGTGGTTTAGGTGATTTTTTTTCTAAAGTAATTATTTTTTTTGTAACCAAAATATTATACCACTGGATGATTTTTTTAATATCTGAAGAATAAACACGATCCTCATCATATTGCTCGATAAGATCAGAAAAATAGGCTTTTAAATCAGCTGCTGATGCCTTTGGCTTAATACTTGCAATCTTCCCTGATTCTTTCTTAAGAAGTTTTTTTAACACCTCCTCTAAAGGAATTTCTTTTCCAATACAGTAAACTTGAATCTCACTAAGAATACTTATTTGATTATTTATAGAAGAAGTGATACGCTTCCCATCAACAAGAGAGATTGCTAAAATCCCGCTTCTGGTTTCTGCTTTCATTTCATAAAGGCCTTGACGTCCAGAAATTGCTAAAATTTTATCTAATTGCATAATTATCTTTTTGTTTTTAAAGGAAATTTCATAGGATACTCTACTTCAATAGCTCCTTTTGAAATAGAGGTGAGTTTACCTTTCAATAATCGTCTTTTAAGAGGAGAGAGATGATCCGTAAACAATATACCTTCAATATGATCGTATTCATGTTGAACTACACGTGCCACAAGTCCAGAAAGTATTATGGTCTGAGGCTTAAAATGTTCATCTAAATAGTTCATTTTAATACGTTCATGTCTACTTACATCTTCACGAATATCAGGAATACTAAGGCAACCTTCATTAAATTCCCAAATTTCGCCATCTTCCTCAATAATTGTAGGATTAATAAATACCTTTTTAAATGATTCTAAAATTTTAACATCAACAATATCAAGAGCTTCATCATCTGCAAAAGGAGCTGTATCCACAACGAATAACCTGAGAGATAAACCAATTTGAGGAGCAGCTAAGCCAACTCCGTTTGATGCATACATAGTTTCCCACATATTCTCAATTAATTGCTTCAAATTAGGGTGATCATTTGAAAGATCTTTTGTCTTTTTTTTCAAGACAGTCGATCCATAAGCTACAATAGGTAAAATCATAGTCTTTGTTTTTTATATGCTAAATAAGACTGTAAAATAATCGTGGCACTTACCTGATCAATCATTCCTTTATCTGACCGTTGTTTCTTTTTCAAACCTCCATCAATCATTGCTTGAAAAGCAAGCTTGGAAGTATAACGTTCATCATATCTTTCTATTGATTGTACTGGAAAATGTTTCTGGAGTTTTTCTATAAATAAAATAATTTGAGTTTCAACTTCTGAAGGAGCTCCATCTTTTTGAAGAGGCTTTCCTATAATAAATGATTCTACATGTTCTGTTGTGCAATATTTTTTCAAAAAAGGTATTACTTCCAGGGTAGGTAAGTTTTTAAGTCCGCTTGCTATAATCTGATGGGGATCAGTACATGCTATGCCCGTTCTTTTAGTGCCAAAATCAATGCCAATTAAAGACCCCATTTTTATTTATTTTTTCAAATATACCTTTTTCACCAAGATCTGCTTCATTTCAGTCATTTGGAATTCTTTACATTTGTGAAAAAAATAAAAATGAAACAT
>Ga0209502_10001975_pt1 | contig 17779 bp, 20 predicted proteins | sample ArcticOcean_MG_C_10_FD_187442 | JGI IMG/M metagenome (GOLD analysis project Ga0209502, IMG submission 187442) | Marine microbial communities from western Arctic Ocean - ArcticOcean_MG_CB11_90 (SPAdes) (version 2) | ecosystem: Environmental > Aquatic > Marine > Oceanic | place: Arctic Ocean...
CTTTAATGCCTGGTATGAGTTATCATCAGCATCTCTTAACGCCTTTCTCATATCCCTAGCAATATTGCTTTGGAAATTAGATTTTGCATCAATAGTAAATGATTGTGGGTCATCTGTATATCTAGCTATTTCTTTTTTAATAACATCTGGAAGCCTATCAAGCATATTGTCATTCTTTAGTCTCAGCATTAATTTCTCATTAAACAACCTTGCATCATACCAAGCACTTCTGCCATTACTATCTATTGCCTTTTTGTAAAGGCTGGTAATGCCAGCTTTAAACTTATCGTTAATAGAGCTAAATAATCCAAACACTTCTTCACCAGCTTCTTTAGTTGGTTTAGCTACTCCAGCACCCATATCATCAAAACTCTCAATAATAATATTGTTATTTTGATTCTTAATGCTCGCTAAAGAGTTAGGGCCATTTTCACCTTGAGCTAATTTAGCTAGGTTTTGTTCAGCAGTTACTTGTGCTGGGTCTCTGTTTAAAGTCCCTACAGTTGGTTGAGTTCCTGTTAACTCATAATCCAACATCCTGTCCATCTCTCTTCTTTTTACAGTACCACCTTGCTCTAAGATGTCATCTATACGTGTCAATAATGACTCCCTAACGCCTGGAGGTAACTCCTCCATTGTCATGCCTTTTGTTCTAACAACATCATCTAACACAATCTCTGCTTTTTCAAGGTTTCTAGGTTTAAATGCTTTTGGAAGCTGTCTTGCATTTTTTACTATATTAGATGCTCTGTTTAATAAATTAGCTCCAACACCAGGGGCAATCGCAGAAGCTCCAATACCCCCACCAAACTTTACCACATCACGAGTAAACTGATTAGGTATCATTTCTTGTCCAAACTGCTCTATTCCTTCAAAAGCACCACCAAAAGCACCACCACCAGCAGTTGCTCTGTTTAAGTTTCCGCCAAGTATATTTGGTAGGGATTGCTTTATATTGTTAACTGATTGTTGTGCTAACGTTGCTTCTGTTGCCATTGGAGCACCTACAGTAGCAGGCTTTTTAAGTTTATTAGCTAACGAAGCCATTGAACCACCACCCGTACCAAACTCAGTAATAGTGCTTCCTATTTTTTCAATAGGGGTTTCTGGGTAAGGTAAGTTCAAAAGGTCGCCTGCTTGTTGCCCAAGCCCTTTAGGAGGTATTTGATTGTCATCATCTCTCATTAGATTTAGCCCACCCCTAATAGGATTTGCTAGTAAGTCTATACCTGTACCACCACTAATTCCCTGAAGAACACTTCTTGTTCCAAGCTTTAACCCTCTAGGCAAGTCTTTCGTTAGATACTCTTCAGATAAAATATAGTCAAGAGTGCTATCATATTGGTTTTCATTCTTGGATTTATCAAGAATAGACCTTTGTTCGTCTAACAGGTCATCGTCATCCTCAAAAGTGTCAGAGGCAATACTTTCAACGCTGTCTTCAATTTCAGTTAATGGTATTCTTGCTTTTTGTTTTGATAAATCATCATCATCTTCAAACTTATAAGCCATTATTAACCTCCCTCTTTAAATTGTTTTAACCATGCATTAAAGACCTCTTGTGGCAATTTTTCACCATTAGCATAATAAGCTTCTGAATGTACACCTTCGTTGTTTTTATAAACATCAAAACTACGGCCATCATGTTTTGAGCCACCTGCACGTCTATCAGTCATTCTATCTCTTTGGTACTGTAAGATACCGCCTTTAGCCATAGTTTTAACATCTGTCATCATTCCTTCTTTCATGAGTTTTGAGTACTTATCATCCCAGTCTAGCTGGAAACTTCTTACATGGTCGCCATAGCCATTCTCTTTTACATAAGCCATTAAATCTCTTGCATATTGTTTTCTAAACTCCGCCCTTCTTCTTGAGACATAAGAGATAATTCTGTTGGTTTGTTGTGGGTTACCAATTTGTACTGTTGAGTTAAGTAATTGAATAAAGTCATTGTCTGTCATTGGACCTGTTCCTGGCTTTTTACTACCAAGAGCAAGTTCAACCTGAGCAGATTTTAATGCCCTAATAAAATGACTCTTGTCGCTTCCTGCTGGAACTATGTTAACACCTGTTTGCTTACCAACATAATCAAAGAAGGACATAGCATTTTGCTTGAAGTCTGAACCAAATCCTTGCTCACTACCAGCCTGTTCAACCAACTCTGAAGCATACGCCATTTTTTGGTTTAAATTTGTCTCACCAGAAATTTCATCTAACTGCTTATCTACAAAAGCTCTGCTATTTATTTGAATCGTATCGTCTAGTTTAGCACCAGTGCTTTGCGTTACTGACATAGAAGGGTTCATAGCAATTTTTATTCTTGCCTTGCCTTCAGCTTCAGATGGAGACATTTCAGGGTTTTCTTGCATTATTTGTTGTGTCATTGCCTGCACTGTTTTTTCTTTAGCTACTGCACCTTCATTTGGTTTAGTAGGCTTGTAGAAGTCTCTTATAATTTCACCAGCTTGCTCTTGTGGCATGTTTTTAAGAACATTGCCATACTCTGGATGAGATGCAATAAAGGTATCAATGCTTTTTGTGTAATCTGCTTTATTTTCTTTAGCTGTAATCATTGTGTCAAGCTTTGCATTTTGAGTTGCATTAGTTGTTAATGCCTTAAATGGCTCTTGAGCTTGTGTCATTCCTTGTTGAAATCCTTTTGCAAGGTAAGGAATTGCACTCCCATAATTTTGATTTTTAGGTTGAGCTAAATATCCTATTGCAGTACCTAACAAACCTCTCGTTAATGATTGGCTTTCAGCCTTGTCAAAGTCTTCCTTTTCTAATAGGCCTGCTTGCTTATACTTGTCTTTGTCTATGGATGTTCCAGCACCAAATATATTAGCCCCAGAACCTAGTACATCGTTATACCATGCCATTATATCAATCCTTTTTGTTGTAATAGTTTTATTTGTTCTTCCGTTAATTGTTGCCCACCACCACCACTTGTCATGGGATTAGATGATAATAAACTTCCACTAGATTGAGATAAGTCTACCTGTGGTCTTGATATACCTTGTCCCATAGGTGCAGATTGTATTGGTTTTTGTGGGTCAGTTTGTAATAAATTAGCTCCCTGAGTTATTCCCATCTTAGTCCAGTCTTTAGCTTCCATACCAGTAAAGTCATTAACCTTTCCTAAAGTATCGCCAAAACCATCAAATATACTACCACCATAACCACCATCAGCCATTGCTAATTCTTCTGCTGAAGATGATACTGGGTTGTTAAAGTCAGGATAAGCTTGCATTGGGTCTGCAACCCCATCACTAAACCCTGAATAGTTGTTCATTAATGCTTGGTTGTCTACATTGCCAGTTAAATGAGAACCAATAAAGTCTTGAGGTTGCATAACACTATTATTTACACTATTACTTACAGCAGACTGAGGAACTTCAGATAAAATTTCTTGTTGCATTCCTGCTAAGGTAGGGTTTACAGCATTTGTTGCTCCCTGTTCTGCAAGTGTTGTCATCATAGAGTTACTTGCTCCTCCAGCCCCTGCTTTTAATGCTTCTGTTGTAAAAGGATTAGATGTCATTGCACTTCCTGCTCCAGCAGTTCCAGCTCCAACCATTGCACCCGTTTTCCAATCATTGCCAGAAAGTAATGCTGTTCCAGCACCAACTCCAGCTCCTATTAACATTGCTTCAGCCATTATTTTCCACCTCCACTATTAGATGTTGTAGATGTGCTACCGCCTGGTGCACCCCATACAGCGTTAGTGTAATTGCCTAGGTGTTGTTGTTGAGCATTTTGACCATAGTCATGTCTTGCAATATCTGCATTAAGTGCTGTTTGGTCAAATCCAGCTTGCATATTACCAGCGTTCATTAGTTGATTAGCATCATAGTATTGGTTACTTGCTAAGTTCTGTGCTTGTCCCATTGCTTGGTTTTGGTTAGCCCTTTCTGCTGAGTAGTTGCCATAAGCATATTGTCCTGCTGTATCAGCTAAAGATGTTGCTAGTTTACCAGCATTTCCAGCTTGTAGGTTTGCATGAGCATTACTTCCGTATCTTCCAGCCTGACTTACATTGCTATTAGTTGCATTAGTTGATGTGTTATATAAATCAGTTGCCTTACGTCCAGCAGTATTCATTACGTTGTTAAAGTAAGGGTTATTCTGTAAATAATCACCCTGTATCATACTGTTACCTAAATCTGTTGCATTACCTAAGACAGGGCTTCCAGCGTTTGCTTGTGTTGCCATTTGGTTCATAGCATTAGTTTGGTTAGCGTTAGGGTCTAAATATGTTTGCCCAGCATAGTACTCTGGTGCACCTTCGTTATACAACCCTTGTTGTTTTGATAGTGCATCTCTAACATAAGGTACAACGTTAGGGTCTAGCTCATTTGTTGTTTGTGAGTTACCGCCACCACCTCCCCCTTTAAATTCTCTTAAGCTTGTAATGGGATTAATAGTACCTGACCCACCAACTGCTTTAAGTAGCTTTTGTTCAAAAGGATTGACATGAGCTAACTCAGTATCTCCCTCTCTACCTAGTTTGCCTAAGTCTTTTGCAAGCCAGTTGTATAGCTTAATTTTCATACTAATAATCATTTTTGTTCCTTGTTAAGTTTATATTCTACGGTTATGTATTTCTTTTCAAATCCAAACTGTTGCTTCCAAAGCCTTGCTATTGATTCTGATGTTGCACTCCCTGATATTCTGTCGCACCCTTGATTAAATGTCCATTCTTTAAATTGTTCCCAGCCTTCTTTTGTTTGCCTTCCGCCTATGTATGACATATACATCTGCCTATGTTTTGGAAAGTTATATTGTATTACACAGAAAGCACACACACACTTTCCATCTACCATTATTAATAATAACTGCTGTTCACCTCTACTACACGCTGAACGTAAATCACTTAATTCAAACTCACCATCACCTTTATCTATTGCTTTTTGTAACAAATCTCCAGCAAAATGCCAGTGCTTATGCACAAGTTGTGCAGGTATTACTAGTAATTCTGATTTCATCCTTACCCCTTATAATTGTTAACCTAATACTACATAATCAAACTTAGTCCCACTTTCACCTACATAACCTACCTTAGCAGTACCTTTTTCTTTACTTTCTATGAATGGCAATCCAAACTCTGAATTAGACCTTGCACTAAATAAGATAACTGATTCTACTGCTATCCTTTCATCTACCAATATGTTAGTTCCTGTGTAAACTGTCATTGTTCCTGTTGCATTAATTTTACCATTCATTACCCCATTAACGACTTCAGAAACATCTCTGTTAGTCCATAAGCCATTAAAGGGAAGTATGCGATACATTATTCCTTTTTTAGAACTCATGTTAATAAACCCCAGCCTAAGTCTTGCTTTTCATTGCCATTACCACCCATAAATGTATCTTGGAAAAGTATGTCTGCTTGTAGGTTTGGTGATTTTACATGACTGTCATAAGCTGATAATAACTTATCAGATAGCCCTTGAAAGCCTTGGTTATTTTGTTGTCCAAATATATTCATAGCACTATTGTTTTGCATTCCACTAAAAATATTACCACCTTGGTTTTGTTGTGGAAAGTTAGCAAAGTTCTCAAAATATGAACGACCACCATTTTCACCTTGATTAGCCATGCTAAATGCCCAGTTACCTAGTAAGCCTTGTTGTATTGCTGGGTCTTGTGATAGGTTACCAAATGGGTTAGTAAAGTTTATAGGTTTTTGTTGCTGTTGATTAATTACCATTATCTTTGTCCTTGAGGTGTTACTGTTAGGTCAAACCCTATCGCCTTTGTCCAATTACCTGTTGGTTGCACTCTAAGTCTGTGATACCTACCGCCACTTCTTAAATCTGCTCTATTTTCTTCAGAAGTAACTGATGGTGCACCAAAGTCAATTAAGCCATCAAGCTTATTCCTAGACGTTATTTGAAAGTTAGCACTGCCATTCTCTATGATAGGTTGAGCTAATGTTGCTACACTAAACATACCAAATTCCATATCATTAGTCGTTAGATAGCAGTCTACAGGTACTAAGTCAAATGTAACTACATGAGCCTTTGTTGCACCACAAAAAGCAAACTTACCACCAATAAATAACTTTGAATCTAATGACATTGGCATATCATCTAGTATAGGATAGTCTGTATCTAAGCTATCTAAAGACCTACCTTGTGTTGCTAATTCAGCTACAACGCTTGCTTCTGTTACACCCGTTGACCATTTATTTGTTTCATAGTTATAGAACATCATACCTCTTGATGGTGTTTCACTATCTGGTCTAGGATAGTTCCAAACAATCAATGATTTTAATGGGTCTACAGCAACACTAATATCTTCAGCTTGTGTTTGGTCAAATTGATTAAAGAACCAATCGTTAATCTTACCTTCACCAATAGGAGTTACTGTTGAGCCATCACAAGCAACAAAGCCTGATTCTGATAACCAATAACCTATGCCATTGTGAGTAATAGCAGATGTACCTGATAAACATCCTGTCTTGTCTGATATTTGGTCAAATTGCCAAATTAATGGCGTCCCGATATATGACATTCTTGTCACTGCTTTATCTTGTAAAACTAGTCCAAATTCACCACCTAGAACAGCTCTTATTTCACCACCTGATGGTAATGTTTGAAAGTCTGCTTGGTTAATATCACTACTAACCCAGTCATTTTCATTATTTAAATCTGACCATTGTACTTTGCTGTATGGTTCAATTCCTTTTGCTTCATCACCATCGGCTATACAATTACCAGCCACCACGAAATCCCTCACTACTGCCATTGACCTACATCTAGGAGCAGACTCTATATCTGTAAATAAACCACCATCACCTAGTATGTATCTTTGAATCTTTTGTATACCATTGGATGCAAGTACAGCTCTACCGAATTGAAGATACTGCCAATTCTGCTGAGATGTTGTATAACCTTCAGCCCTAGAGACATCTTGTATTGAGCCAGCAGTTCTTAATAATATGTTATTTTGGCGATATATGTGCTTAACTGTTCCAGCAAATATAACTACCTCTGCCTTATCTTGGGCAACAAATAATGAGTTTATATCTTCATCAGTAGGTGTGTCTGCTGATATTCTTTTTTGTGCTGGAAATGGTGCATAACCTGTTGAGCTAGAATAGACATTATAAGCCATATCTAAGCTAGCAGTTGGACTTCCCTCTGTATCAGGTAAGTCAGGTTTCCATTCACCAAATAATATTCTTTGCGCTGTCATTAACTTCCTCTTCCTGCTGGGTTTGGTTTTACTAAACTAATGTATTGTAAGCTAATTTGTCCGTTACGATTCCCTGTGCTTTTACCACTATAATAACCAGAACCATAAATTGTTGTTCCTGAATAGGTTTGAACAGAATAAAAGTTTTTCTTACCTCCCGTTCCGCCACCTGTTCTACTATTGCCATAGCCTAGTGTAGAAGTCATGTTTCTAGGGTTGTTTCCAGCATTTGCCCACCATGTAGGCGGTACATTAACATTAACTGTTGTATAAAGTGGATATCCTGTAACTGTTTGACTTGCACTAAAGTAAGAATATAAAGAGACGGCTGGCATAGTAACACTACTTGCATAATTTGAAGTAGATAAACTACCTATGACAGTCACTTGTTTTCCTCTAGCACTTCCTAATGATATTTGAGAATTGTTTGCCCTTGCACCACAGAAAGCTCTAATGAGAGACTCATTCATGCTTACTGTTTGTGTTGGGGAATAACCCTCTTTAGCATTTATTTGCCCTATGGAAATTGCTCCTGAACTTGGTAATCTTCCAGCCATTATTCCTTTCCTTTTAAAAATAGTATTCTATCGTCTAAATCAGAGAATACATTGTATGCAGTTGTTCCGTTGTTAGTCTTCCATAGCTTAATCATCTCAAGTATTAATCCCTCAAGATAAGCTAAGTTATCGTAGTTCTGTTTGAACTTTTGCTTTATCTCTTCTAACGTCATATCCATTATACAGCTTTGAAAGCAGTTACATTGTTCTCACAATTTAAAGCACCATTATTATCTAGTCTCATAACATTGTTACCATTGTATTGGAAGTATAATGAAGCACCTGATTGGAATATTGACCAACCAGCACCTAGTTTTAATACTCCAGCTACTTGAGTGTTTGATACTGAAAAGTTAGTAGCATTTAGACTTGAGATACCATTAATCGTACCACCCGTAATACTTACATTGCTAGCATCTTGGTTAGCCATATCACCTTCAGGAGCTGGTAATGTAGTCCAAACAGGGGTTGCTGAAGAGCCTACAGACGTTAATACTTGACCATTAGTTCCTAACGCACCATCCATAGCAAAAGAGCCAGTAATGTTAGTTGCTCCTGTAGCAGTGAAAGCACCTGATACAGTGAGTGGGTCGCCACCTACTCCTATCTGCCAATCTTTAATTTGTGCCATCATTTCACGCATAGCATCATTTACATAAGATGGAGGACAATCGTTAGAGATGTTTATGCCATCAATATCTGTGTTATTAGTGCTTACAACATCCCATTCTGAAACTTTAGTCTTTGCCATTGTTTATACCTTATTTATTTTGAAGTTTATATGCTACAGCGTTACAAGGGTCATACTTCCACTGTGTCATTGTATTTTGAAACTTTGGATTTTCAGCACGACATTCGTTATAAGACTTATATGCCTTTACTCCAGCCCATTCATGTTCTGCACCAAAACCTGTTGCTACTCCTAATGCTACCAATACTAATACGTTCATAATTATTTCCTCTAGTTAATTTTGTTCCAATCAGAACTTTGTTTGTAATCCCATTCATCTGTGTCAGGCTCTATCCTAACCCAGCCCTCACCTGATATGTTACCATTGCCTACAAGTGTTGCTATGCCATTAATCATTGCTACTCCAACTACTTTATGATTGGCATATGCTCTCATGACAGCTTCAGCTTTAATGCTGGCTTTACCACCATTCTGGTCTATACCTTCTGCTTCTAAATCAGCAATAGCATAGATATTAGTAGAGCCTTTTAAATCCAAACCACCTAATGCAGATAAGTCAGCAGTTGCTAATATAACAGCCTTGCCATCTACAATTTCAGCTATATCAGGTAGCGTTGAAAAGGCTACAGTTGAAAAGGCATCTATACCTAGCATTACTTAACCTTCTTTTCTAGTTCATCTAATCTTGCTGATAGTTTCTCAATAAGTGTATCTTTGATAGCTAACTTCCCATCTACTTCTTCTGCTGAATAAAAGGTTGCAGAACTTTTCATCACCTCGCCTGAACTATGCACATACATATTTGGTACATTTGCAGTTGTTTGCCAAATACTATTACCTGTCATAAGAAGTTTGCCTCTTAACCTAGTAAGAGTTACATCATCATTACCAATAGTAACTTCGTTATTTATAATAGGTGAGCTTGCTTGAGCTCCTCTTCCAATAATAGTACAGTTAGACCCACTTGTTAAGGCAGTCCCCGCATCATAACCAAGAGCAGTATTTCCAGCTCCATTTGTATTTGAGTTTAATGAATTAACCCCAACAGATGTATTTGTTGCTACAGCACCACTACCTCTACCAACAGTAATTCCATTGACTTCTATATCACCATCATAAACTGCTTCACCATCTACTTCTGTCCATATGCTATCACCTGAAGCTGAACCACCTGATACTAGAACGGCTGATAGGAAGGTACTTATAGGACTACTTTCCACTCTAGCAGTACCTGAAGCCACTTCTAAATAAGCATATAGCTCTAAATAATCTGTTGTACCATTTAAATATACAACATCTGAAACACTACTGGTTTTTGAACCAACCCCATATGCAGACCCAACATCATCACCTTTGCTAAACCAATTACCATTTTTATATATTCCTGCCACTGTACGAGATGAATTAACACCAGAAGTGGCGGAGTTAGTAACTGCCCCATTTATCTGATAGTAACCAGCAACAGAAGGTTGAAATTTACCATCTGTTAAAGCACTGTCTGTATCAAAATCCGATGTATCAAGATTAACTTTTGTCCATGTTGTAGATGCTATACCTGTCTGGTCATCACTTAATTCACCTTTAAACGCTACAGTCTTACCACCTGTTGCTACTGCTAAAGGCATTTCTGCTTCGTTCCAACCAGTAATATCTGATGTATCGCCAGCTGAGTTAAATTTATAAGTTGCTCCTACTGGAACAATTACATTAACAGTATTTGAATGGTTTGCTGTATTGTAAGTAAAGAATGCAATAGGTTTATCATTTACCAAAAGTTGAGAAGAAAAACCAACACCACCTTTACTTATTACAGATACATTTAATAGTCTTCCTGTGTCGTTAGTGTACTCTATTCCTTCAGCTCTTTCAGTTAGCTTATCTTCCCACACCATAGGCTCTGGAGTGTAACTACTACCACCACCACCTACTTTTATAGGTTCTAAACTTATTATTGAAAACTGCCACTCTGTTGGAACATATTCTCCATCAAGATTATAAAAATTTACTCTACATTGAGTGGATGTTTCATTAAATACATTTGCTACAAGATAATTGGTAGCACTTACAGAAACAACATAACCTTCATCTAAAGGCGTATCAAAATTAATATAGTATGTACCGTCAAAAGTAGTTTCAAATCCTAATCCAGCTTGCTTAGTACCATCTTCATTAACTCTACCTGACATTAACACAGGTAATATATCTGTAGTACCACCACCACCTGAACTAGGTTCAGCAGTAGCGTTAATACAATACAACATAGCTACGTTACGAGGTCTTGTTTCTTCACCACCAGTTGATGTTGTTTGCATGCTCTGTTGAACAGCACCATTGCCGTACCCTATAGCATTACCCGCTGGACCAGGAAATTTCTCGTAGTTGTGGTTGTGAGCTTTAAACTCATCATTCTGTTTATTACCTACAGGCAATGTATCTGATGAACCTCTAATGAACTCATCTTGTAAGTTAGGTAAGTTGAATGTAGTTGAACCATCACCAGCACCATACAAGTCAGCTACTTTAGAATACAGTAAGCTATATGTAGTTCTTGATACTGCTGAACCATCACAATGTAACCATCCTGTTGGGACACTGTCCATTGCGAAAGGTGCTACCATACCAATAACTGTGTCTACAGATGGAACTCCAATAGCTAATGGCATACGAGCTTCACGCCAATTATCTACAACTGAGGTACCTCCGTTCATTTCAAACTCATAAGTGCTTCCAGCTGGAACTATAAACATAGGCATTTGTAAATAAACACTTCCACCCGTTGATGAGTTATTTCCTATAAACCCAATCTCTGCACCATCCATACTACATTTAACATTATTTGCACCAACACCTGTTCCAGAAAAATATGCTTGAACATAAATAGGAACATCGTTAGTATTAGTATATACAGTATCAAATGTTCTATCAGCAGATACATCTTCCCATACTAATGCTTCAGGTGTAGGTGTAGAGCCACCACCACCTGTTACTTCTGTCCAGTTAGCATCTTGTCTTCCGTATTGTTTTCCATCTATTGGAGCTTCAGGTACACCACCACTAGAACCATCATAAGCGGTTGTTTGTTCTGAATCATCAGGGAAAGTTATCTTATCCCCTTGTATCTTAATAGTCATTATTTAATCCTCGCTTCTAATTTAGTTAATCTGGCTTCTAATGCTTCTATAATCTTATCTTTGGTAGCTAACATCTTATCTACGTCTTGTGTTGAATATGATACGTTTGTTGTTCTATATACAGTACCGTCACCACCTAAAACACAATTAGCAATTCCTGTTGAAGTACCAGGGTTTGCAATATTTAAACCACCTCCGATAATTACATTACCCTGTTCAGAAACCTTAAGTCCTACAGTAGAGCCACTTGCACCCACTCTAAAATTATGAGAATAGCTATCATATATTGCACCAACACCCGCTTGAGTATAGATTCTAGTGTTACTATCTAAAGGTTGTAAAGCTGGAATTGCATTTGGTTTTATAAAACCATTGACTATCATTTCTTGTGCTGTTTCTAACACACCATTAATATTAGTATCACCATTACATCTAACAGATGTTAGTAAATCATTATCAGAATTTTTAATGTAAAATGCAAAAGGTGAACTATCATTCCTTGATGCTTGTATACCTAAGCCATCAGTTCCTCCACCATCCCATGTAGCATTACCTACAGTTACAGCACCTATCAACCTAGTCTTTGTTACACTATCATTACCAATAGTAACTTCGTTAGTTACAGTAGGTGAACTTGGTTGAGCTTGGTAGCCTATGCAAGTATTATTAGACCCTGTGGTTAATTCAGAACCAGCATTTCTACCTAATGCAGTATTACTAGAGCCTGTGCTTAAACCTGTTAAGCAACCATTACCAACACCAATATTCTCACTACCTTCTGTAAGACCAGAGATTGCTGAATCACCTACAGCAGTATTAACACTTCCTGTTGTTACGCTTTGTAAAGCATAAGAACCAATAGCAGTGTTTTGATTACCTTCAGTGTTTAACTGTAAAGATTTTGTACCAAATGCAGTGTTGCGAGTTCCTGTAATATTAGAGCCTAAAGCAGTATTTCCAACGACTGTATTATTTTCTATAGGATAAGCACCACCCCCCATCCCAACTCTAATACCATTGACTGTTATGTCTTGTTTTGTTGATACACCACCATCAGTTGCAATAGTCATTAAGTTTTGACTAGTAGTTTCATTTCTAATTACAAAGGCATTAGCTTGGTCAGGTCTGATTTGCATAGAATACTTTTGGTCAGCATTATCTACTTGATAAGTTGCATATTTACCTGAATTTGCTTCTGCAAGAACAGTGGTATTTCCTGTGCTTGTATATTTAACAGTGTCACCACCTGATTCTGTCCATAAGCTATCTTCATCACTATCTACTACATGGTAAGCACTTCCTGTTGGGACTGTGACTGTTCCATCAAATTTAATAGCTCCAGCTGACATACCATTCTTTCCTGTTGGTATTGTGTAATCAGCAGTAATTGTTTGGTTGTTAAGATAAATACATCCATCAGCGACAGTACCCTCACCTGTTCCGCCACCTGGTTGAGGGAATGCTTGGAATGCTACTTTAACACCTGTTATTACTGTGCCTTGACCCATCTTAGGGATAACATTCATTACAACATAACTATCTGATACATCTTCAACTGTAACGAGTTCATATCTTCCGTAGTTTGGGGAGTCAACCTCATTTAATACAATAGAATCACCGGGTTTAACCGCAGTGAATTGTCGTACATTACCTGATTCGTCAGTCTTAGAACAAAAGATTTGTGTTGCTGATGCGTAAGAATATGTAAACAACGCTACATTCTGTAAGTACATATTGCCATTTTCAGGGTCTCTGTTAGGACTTGATGGATAGTCAGCAGAATAAGCTGAAGTAAAGAAGATGCTATCTTGTAGCTCTTCTATATCTTCTGAGTTTTGACTTACTTGTCCTGACAGTGTTCCAATAGCAGTTGTGTTGCTATTTATATCAAGCACATTCTTTGTAATGGCAGATGAATTACCTGTTATTTCAATTTGTTGTCTTGCTATTTCATCGTTATTAATGACAATCTTTGTGTCTTGAGCACTTTGTTGTGTATCTATTTCAGACTTAGTATATGTGTCAGCAGATGTTGGAATGTTTGTTAAAGCACTACCATCTCCAATAAATTTACTGGCAGTAATGTTTGAACTAGAAAGTTGTATGTTATTGTCAGTATTTAATATAACTGCCTTTTCAGCAGGATAGGTTTCAAACACATCAGAAGTTCCATCTAATGAAAGTAAACTTCCTGTGCTAGAAGATAAAAGATTTCTTGTAATCTCTGTTCCTGTCTTAACACCATAGCCAACTTCCCACTTATTACCCTCTACTACACAATAATAAACAGTATTACCATCAGTAATGCCATCCCAATTTTGAAATCCAGCCCTAACAGCTCCTATTTCAATCTCAGCTTTGCCTATTGTGGTACAGGCAGTTCTTACTCTATCTTTTAATTGTAATGCCATTATGATTTACCCTATGATAATGTTAGTTTTAAGTTTGTTGGTGTTATTTGGAATTGGTCGCCAATAGTAATATTTTTAGGCTCTATTAATTCTGCAAAGTAAAGTAAATTACCAGCTACTTCTGTGTCCATAATGCCTACATGAGTGATTGTACCCCATACTGTTGTTGCTATTGCCCATTCCATTTCATTTGTGTTTTGTGTAACACCATCTGTAGGTGCATCCATTGTAACTGGCAATCTAGTGTAAGTTACTCCTGATACTTCAGTTCCTGTATTATCTTTAGTTGGGTCTGATGTATATAAAGCTACATATGCCTGAGCAGGTGTAGTATAAGTTGTTTTTCTTACTGTAGCATCTATGAGAGCATCGGCAAGATAGTTTGAAAAGTCCATTTTATTAAGTTCCTATATTAATTTGAGAGTTGTACTGCTAGTGGTTGAGCTGGAAATTCGCTCTGTTCATCTGATTTAGTTATGCTTGTTAATCCTCTTGAGTATAGACTTTCCCATGTTGCTAACCTAGGGTCATCCATCAAGAATGGTGCTGACTCAGCAAGTGATGCGTATAACAGCAAATCAGGACACACCTCTAAAAACTCATTAGAAGGTACAGTATCTGATAATGGTGCTGGTATTTTGTAATAGGTCATGTTTGCAGTTGTAGCACCAGTTGGTTGTGGTGACAGTACAAAGTTGCTACTAACTAATGTGTAGTTAATAGGCTGACCTTGGTTTTGTGTGCCTTGTCTTCTATAAAATTGTGAAACAGTTTGAAACGTTAACGGAATAATTGGATTACCTTCCAAGTGCAAGTCTTTCATCTCAAGAAAGTCTGCTGGCGTAGGTATATTAAAACCAGAAGCCATTGCATAAGTAGACTGCTGTAGCATTTGTCTAAGCCTTAAATCTCTAGTTAGTCTATTTTCTGCTAACGATATAAACATAGGTATCTGCTCAGTTAGGTCTGTCCTAGCTAAGTAGCTTGCAATGTTCGTCTTTAAATTGTCATAACTTGTAAATGCTGGCATATCTTATAAGTTTCCTTTTTTAGTCCTGAAAAATAAATGCTCAGGGTCATTTAACCAAGCGAAGAAACGCTTTTGGTCTAATACTTCAAATCCTTTCATTATTCCTTGTTTGTTTAGTATATCCACTGCTGTAAATGGAATACTTGCTACTTTATTTCCCCATAAATTATCTGACCACTTAGTGTCAGCATTGTTATATTCTTGTTTGTTTCTTTCTATTAAGTCAGTAACATCTTGTGACTGCTTAAAAGTTATTTCATCTTTGTCATTAAGTCCTACCGATGTAGTCTTATTATTATGGTCTTTAAATGATTTCATATTTTCCCTTAAAGGTAATGCCCTCCGAAGAGGGCTATTACTTAGTTACTACGGAGTTACAACACCTATTTTATTAATCATTGCATGAGCTTTTTCGTTTTTAACAACGAGTGTGTACTCAACGTTCATCATATACTTCTCTGAATCGCCAGTCTTAGCTAGTTTAGTCTTTTTGAACGGACGTAAATAAGCTACTGATGCCATGCTAGGGTCTAGGACTAGAGCTACGCTGTTGTCTAAGAATCTATCAGGTACTACTGACAATGTACCAAAATCTGACATATAAATATCAGCAGTTGCTACGATTGTTGTAGGCTTGTTGCTTGGAGCTTGAAAACGCTGTTCAGCAATACCAGCAAACTTTGAAACTGCTTGCTTGTTAGTTGGTGAAACCAATAGCATTGATGGTTCGCCACCTTCAGTATAAGCTTCTAATACAGCCGAGTTTAGGTTAGCTTCTGTAAAAGCAGTAGAATCAACTCCATCACCAGCTTCTACTACGTTAGTAGTTAGCCATTTTTGAATAGGTATTAGAGTTCTAGCTGTTCCTGTACCACCAGGTCCACCTGTTTGGTCAGACAATAGGATAGATTCCATGTCTCGTTTTAGTTCTGATGATGCTTTAGCTAGTTGGTAAGCTGTTTCTGTAGTTCTACCAGCCTTATCTACTACGTCATCTGTTGTTGATACTTGAACAACTTTATCAGAAATCTGAGTCCAGTTATCGTTCATAGTTGTAGAGGTTAGAACTGAATCTTTTGCATCTGCCCCTTCAATTTGAGCGTTAGCGTAATCTACATCTGATAGTGAGTCTGTCTGCCATTCGTGTTTCGTATTTTTTGCCTTAGTTCTTCCGACTGTTGACATGAATGGAGTTGTTGTTGGAGAGATGTCATAAATCGCATCTTGTAAATCTTGACGAATACCAACGGTATCGTATGTGTCTAATGTTGCCATTGTTAATGTTTCCTATAAAAAGTTTTTGAATACTGAGGTGGCATCATCTATACTGCCTGTGCCTTTCAGTTGTTTTTTCTGCTTAGTGTAGGTATCAGTTTTAGCGACTTTATTTCCCTTCTTGGACATTTTAGGAGCGTTAGATAGCTTCTTATTGATGCCTGGGTTAGCTTTCTGCAACTTATCGTATTCCATAGCCTTCTTTAATATCATTACATGCCTATGGTCATAAACTTGTGCTAATTCATTATCACTAAATCCTACACTTTTCCCAAAGCTACGAATATCATTCTTGATTTGTTCGGCTTTCTTTGGGTCAGAAAATTCCTTTACCTTTTCCAGTAACATTTTAGATTGTTCAGCAACAAATTTTGCTTGTTGATTAGCTTGATACTGATTTGATTCTTGAGCTAACCTAGCTTGTTCTTGTTGTATTACCTGCATCTTCTTTGTGTTTTCTGTTTTTTCCGCTACCTTAACTGCGTAAGCTATTGGGTCATTTTCTTTTAGTTGTTCTAGGTCAGAGTAGTCTACATCGTTTTGTTGTAATATTTGACTAACCTGGCCTAAGCGAGCTTGGTATTCCTCTCTTAGATGCTGTGCTTCTTGGATTGCTTTAGCTTCTACTTCCATTGTCTTTCTTGTTTCTGCTAAAGTTTGACTTTTCTTGGTATAGTCATCACCTTTCTGATAACCAGTTACAAGCTCTTCTAAGGTGACATCTTTCTCTTCACCACCAGATTTTACTCTGTAAGTCTTGCGTTCTTCTACCTCTACTTCGTCTTCTTCTGAATCTTCATCGTCTTCGTCAGTAGCTTCTGGTTCATCTTCCGATTCCTCTTCTACTTCTTCTTCCAATGCTTCTTCATCAGTTTCCTCAACTGCTTCCGTTGCCACTTCTTCATTTGCTACCTCTGGTTTATCGTTTGATTCCTCGGCATCTAACATTTCAGTGAAAACTTCCGTTGCATCTCTTGGAGTTTCAACTGAGTTAGACTCTTGGTTGATTTGCTCGTTCATTTGTAATTCCTCTTTGATTGCTATTTAACGATAGCTCGTTTATACCCATTTGGGTAATAAATTAGTGCCCTGAGACCCCCGTAAAATGGGGCTCTATTTTGGCTGATATTTGCTGTGAGCTCATATAAGGCTCTGTGTTGTTTTAGCCCTACCTACCCTACACGGAATAATTTAAATCGCTCCTAGAGCGTCAAATCTTCCACCTTTTGCTGTCTATTTTCTTTTGGTCTGCAATAGATTGTAAATGAGACATTATCTCATTGATTGTAGTGATTCTAAGATAACATATCTCTCTTGCTTCTTTTTCATCTACATCTGAGTTGATTATCATATCTAAATGCATTTGTTTTAACTCATCCATTGCTTCTTTAAAGCTATCATCGTTAAGAATGTTAGCTATTGCTTCATGTTTCATGTGAACCCCTTATTTTTTCTTGTATATTTTGTCTATTAGTCCTGGTGTT
>Ga0209502_10001977_pt1 | contig 17725 bp, 31 predicted proteins | sample ArcticOcean_MG_C_10_FD_187442 | JGI IMG/M metagenome (GOLD analysis project Ga0209502, IMG submission 187442) | Marine microbial communities from western Arctic Ocean - ArcticOcean_MG_CB11_90 (SPAdes) (version 2) | ecosystem: Environmental > Aquatic > Marine > Oceanic | place: Arctic Ocean...
GCTGGTTTATTTGTAAATAATTCTAAAGTAGTTAAAGAAGAAGAATTTGCTCCTGATACTGATATTAAAAAATTAGATTCAGAAAACAATGATGTCAAATCAGATAAATTAGGAGGAGACGTTGAAGATTAAGGTTATAAATATTGATAATAAACCAGGAAAAGAAATAGAGCTTAGTGATTTTGTTTTTGGTATAGAGCCGAGGTCAGACATTATGGCTAGGGTTGTAAGGTGGCAGTTAGCAAAGCGTAGGCTTGGTAATCATAGTGTTAAAACACGTGCGGATATTAAGATGACGACTGCTAAAATGTATAAACAAAAAGGTACAGGTAATGCAAGGCACGGTTCAGCTGCAGTATCTCAGTTTAGGGGTGGTGGTAGTGCTCATGGTCCAGTCGTTCATTCTCATTCACATAGTCTTAACAAAAAAGTTCGACTTTTAGGTTTGCGCTCAGCTTTGTCAGCTAAAGCTAGGTTGGGTAAATTGTTTATTCTAGAAAACGTTAAGTGTGATGGTAAATCAGCTTCTTTAAAAAAGAAACTTGATGCTATGGGTTTTAAAAATTTACTGGTGATAACAGGTGATTCTGTGGATCTAAACTTTCAAAGGGCAGCTAATAATATTATTCATGTTGATTTGTTGTCGCATGCAGGTTTAAACGTCTATGATATTGTTCGAAAAGAAAATTTAATAATTACCGATGATGCTGTTAAGTTGCTTGAGGGGCGTTTTGTATGAGTATAAGAGCTAGAAAAAGAGTTGACCCAAGGGTTAATATTAATAAAGCCTATCAAGTTATTCTTAATCCATTAGTAACTGAAAAAGCTACTCAATTATCTGAATTTAATAAAGTTGTTTTTGCAGTGCCAACTACAGCGACAAAAGTAGATATTAAATCATCTGTAGAGAAAATTTTCTCTGTAAAAGTAAAATCAGTAAATACTATTTTATTAAAAGGAAAAACCAAAAGGTTTAAGGGTATACTCGGTCGTAGAGTAGATACTAAAAAAGCTATAGTAACATTGGCTCCTGGTAATACTATAGATTTGTCAGTAGGAGCATAGGATGCCATTAAAAAAATTCAAGCCAAATACACCAGGCCAAAGAGGATTAGTCTTAGTTGATAAGAGTGATCTCTTTAAAGGTAAGCCAATTAAAACTTTGACAGAAGGTTTGAATAGGGCTGGTGGTAGAAATAATTCAGGTCGTGTTACTATGTGGGATAGAGGTGGCGGTCATAAAAGACGTTATCGCATTATAGACTTTAAAAGAACTAAATTTGATGTTGTTGGTACAGTAGAAAGAATTGAATACGATCCAAATAGGACTGCTTTCATAGCTTTGATTAAATATGAAGATGGTATTTTAAACTATATAATTGCCCCACAAAGATTAAATGTTGGTGATAAGGTGATATCATCACAAAAAGCAGATATAAAGCCAGGTAATTCTATGCCTTTATCATCTGTTCCTGTTGGTACAATTCTTCATAATATTGAGTTAAAACCAGGAAAAGGTGGTCAAATAGCTAGGTCGGCCGGATCGTATGTTCAATTGATTGGTAAAGACTTGTCTTACTCAATATTAAGATTAACCTCAGGTGAAGTTAGGTTTGTATTATCTTCATGTATGTGTTCTGTTGGTGCTGTTTCGAATCCAGATAATCAAAATACTAATCTAGGTAAAGCTGGTAGAAGCAGATGGTTGGGAAGAAGGCCTACAGTTAGAGGTGTTGCTATGAATCCTGTTGATCATCCACATGGTGGAGGTGAGGGGAGAACATCAGGAGGAAGGCATCCTGTTACTCCTTGGGGTAAGGGTACTAAAGGTAATAGAACAAGAAATAATAAGAGAACAGATAAATTAATTATTAGACGAAGAAAAGCGTAGGGTTATTTATATGTCAAGATCTATATGGAAAGGTCCCTTTGTGGACGGTTATTTATTAAAAAAAGCAGATGTAGCAAGAGAATCAGGTAGAAATGATGTTATTAAAACATGGTCAAGAAGGTCTACTGTAATGCCACAATTTGTGGGGCTTACATTTGGAGTGCATAATGGTAAAAAGTTTATTCCTGTAACAATAAGTGAGGCAATGGTTGGTCATAAACTTGGAGAATTTTCTCCAACAAGAACTTTTTATGGACACACCGCTGATAAAAAATCTAAGCGATAGGAAAACTAATGGGAAAAGAAAAAAATAAACGTAGAGAGCTAGATAATGAGGCCAAAGTTGTTTTGAGGAATGTCAGAGTTAGTCCTCAGAAGATTAATCTTGTTGCTCAGATGATAAGAAATCAATCGGCTTCAAAAGCATTATCAATTTTACAGTTTTCAAAAAGACGCATATCTAATGATGTAGAAAAAGCTCTCCGTTCATGTATTGCAAATGCTGAAAACAATCATTCCTTAGATGTTGATAAACTAGTAGTTAAAGAAGCTTACGTTGGTAAAGGTGTAGTTATGAAGCGTTTTCATGCAAGAGCAAGAGGTCGTGGAGCAAAAATCATAAAACCTTATTCTCATCTGACAATTATTTTATCAGAACAGGAAAGTAAATAAAATGGGACAAAAATCACATCCAGTTGGATTAAGATTAGGAATTAACAGAACATGGGATTCTAGATGGTTCGGTGGCCGTGCTTATGCAGATCTTTTGCATCAAGACATTAATTTAAGAAAATATTTATTTGATAAATTAAAAGCGGCAGCTATTAGTAAAATTGTTATAGAAAGACCTGCAGGAAGGGCCAGAATTTCTATATATGCTGGTAGACCAGGTTTAGTAATTGGCAAAAAAGGTCAGGATATTGAAACATTAAAGGCTTATTTAGCCAAGCAGTCTGGTGTTGAAATTAGTCTTAATATTATAGAAATAAGAAAACCAGAATTAGATGCAAAATTAGTTGCTGATGGTATTGCTCAGCAACTTGAAAAAAGGGTTGCTTTTAGGAGAGCTATGAAAAGAGCTGTTCAATCATCAATGCGACTTGGAGCAGAAGGTATCAGAATTAATTGTGCTGGCAGACTTGGCGGTGCAGAGATAGCAAGAACTGAATGGTATCGAGAGGGAAGAGTACCTTTGCATACATTAAGAGCAGACGTTGACTACGGTGAATCAACTGGCTTTACTACTTATGGGGCTACAGGTGTAAAAGTTTGGATATTTAAAGGTGAAGTTCTGGAGCATGATCCCATGGCTCAAGATAAACGTCTAGCTGGATCAATAAAAAATACTAATAATAAATCAGTTGATCAAGGATAAGTATTATGTTGCAACCTAAAAGAACTAAATTTAGAAAAGCTCATAAAGGAAGAATTCATGGGTTAGCTAAAGGTGGAACTAAGTTAAACTTTGGTTCGTTTGGACTTAAGGCTACTGAGCCTGAAAGGGTTTCAGCTAGACAAATTGAGGCGGCTCGAAGAGCAATTACCAGACATTTAAGGAGAGCAGGAAGAGTTTGGATTAGAATATTTCCAGATATACCTGTTTCTAGTAAGCCTGCAGAAGTAAGGATGGGTAAAGGTAAAGGCTCTCCTGAATTTTGGGTTTGTAGAGTTAAGCCTGGTCGTATTATGTTCGAATTAGACGGGGTATCAGAAGAAGATGCAAAAAAAGCTTTAAGTTTAGCTGCTGCAAAGCTTCCAATGCATACTAAAGTTGTTAAAAAATTAGGTGAATAGTTTTAAAAAGAGGGTGAAATGGCCAGACATAAAGCCAAAGATTTAAAAGTAAAGACTGTTGATGAACTTAAGTTGCAATTAACTTCGCTACGAAAAGAGCAATTTAATTTACGCTTTCAAGTTACGAATGGCCAAAATGAAAGTCCTGCTAGGTTTAAGCAAGTAAGGCGAGAAATTGCTTGTATTAAAACTATTTTAAATAGCAGTGCAACAATAGAAGTATAGGGAATTTTTAAATGCCAAAAAGAATATTAATTGGAAAAGTAACAAGCAATAAGGCTGATAAAACGATTACAGTAATTGTTGAAAGAAGAATAATGCATCCAATGTATAAAAAGTTTGTTACAAAATCAAAAAAATTTGCTGCACATGATAGTGAAAATAAATTTAAAGAAGGTGACACAGTTAGTATTAGGGAATGTGCTCCTATTTCCAAGAATAAACGTTTTGAAGTTATATACTAATATAGTGTCTTTTTAGGAGAAATATTATGATTCAAATGCAAAGTAATTTAGAAGTTGCTGATAATTCAGGGGCAAGAAGAGTACAATGTATTAAAGTTCTTGGTGGTTCTGGAAGAAAAACAGCTGGAGTTGGTGATGTAATCGTTGTTTCGATTAAAGAAGCAATTCCAAGGGGTAAAGTAAAAAAGGGTGAAGTTCATAGAGCTTTAATTGTGAGAACTAGAAAAGAAGTGAGAAGAAATGACGGTACATGTATAAGATTCGATAAAAACGCAGCTGTTTTAGTTAATAAAAGCAATGAACCAATAGGCACAAGAATATTTGGTCCAGTTACCCGTGAGTTGAGAAGTAAGCAATTCATGAAAATAGTTTCACTAGCTCCGGAAGTTTTATAATGAATAAAAAATTTAAGATAAAAAAAGGTGATACAGTTATTGTATTGGCTGGAAAAGATAAAGGTAAATCAGGAAGTGTTACATCTGTTCTTAAGGAAAAAGAAAGGGTGCTTGTGCAAGGTATTAATATTGTAAAAAAGCATAGAAAAGCAACACAAGAAAATCCTGGTAAGATTGATGAAATTGAGGCTTCAATACATATTTCAAATGTCGCACATATTGACCCTGATACTGGTAAGCCAACAAGAGTAAAATATAAAACTGAAGATGGCATTAAGAAAAGATTTGCCGTTGTGTCAGGTTCTTTATTAGATAAATAAATTGGAGAAAATAGATGTCGGTTCGTCTACAAGATAAATATAATAATGAAATTACTAAAAATTTAACAGAAAAATTTAGTTATAAGAATATTATGAAGATTCCTAGACTAGAAAAAGTTGTTATTAACATGGGTGTAGGAGAGGCTGTTAAAGATAGTAAAAAAATTGACTCTGCAGCAAGTGAATTAGCTTCAATAACTGGTCAAAAGCCAATAATAACTAAGTCTAAAAAGGCTAATGCTAGTTTTAAGCTACGTGAAGGTATGCCAATTGGAGTTAAAGTCACATTAAGACGAAAAAAAATGTACGAATTTATAGATAGATTTATTAATATAGCTTTACCAAGAGTTAGAGACTTCAGAGGAATTAATGCAAGTAGCTTTGATGGCAATGGTAATTATGCGATGGGTTTAAAAGAACAATTTGTTTTTCCAGAAATTGAATACGATAATGTAGATAGTGCAAGAGGAATGGACATTATCTTTGTAACATCTGCTAAAACTGATGATGAAGCAAAAGAATTACTTAAGGGATTTGATTTTCCCTTTATATCAGAATAGTTAAATAGGAGAGTAATATGGCTAAAAAAAGCGCCATTCAAAAAAATTTAAGAAAAGAAAAACAAGTTAAACAAAGTCTCTCTAGGCGTACTAGGTTAAAAGATATTTGTAGTGACAGATCATTGCCAATTGAGGAAAGATTTGCTGCACAATTAAAGTTGTCTGAAATGCCAAGAGATGGTTCAAAAATTAGACTTAGAAATAGATGTTTGATAACTGGTAGGCCTCGTGGTTACTACAGAAAATTAAAAATGTCTCGAATTGCATTACGTGAATACGCCCTATCTGGTCAGATCCCAGGTATGGTAAAATCTAGTTGGTAGAAAGGTAATAATTATGTCTATGAGTGATACGCTTGGGGATATGTTAACAAGAATTAGAAATGGCCAGTCAGCTAAAAAATCTGTTGTTGATGCTCCCGCGTCTAGATTTAGAGGAAATGTTTTAGATGTACTTAAAAGAGAAGGTTATATTCGTAACTATTCTCAAATTGAAAAACGTCCTGGTATTAATGAATTTAAAATTGAACTAAAATACTATGATGGTAAGCCGGTTATAAGTGAAATAAAAAGAGTTTCTACACCGGGTAGAAGAATTTATTCAGGAATTAAAGACTTGCCTAAAACTTATAATGGACTTGGTATTTCAATTATATCTACTCCAAGAGGAGTTATGAGTGATAATGAAGCTAGAGCAGCTCAGGTTGGTGGTGAAGTTTTATGTCAAGTATTTTAGGAGAAATAAATAATGTCTAGAGTTGGTCAATCTAAAATTACTATTCCAGAAGGTGTTCAAGTTTTACAGGAAGGTAATATATTATCTGCAAAAGGTTCTAAAGGAGAATTAAGTACTTTAATTGACAAGTTGGTTGTCGTTAGCATTAAGGATAATATAATTACAGTTGTGCCTAATGATAAAAGCCCAAAAGGTAGAGCTTTATGGGGTACAACCAGAGCTCTTGTTAATAATGTAATTCAAGGTGTGAGCGTTGGTTATGTAAAAGAGATGGAAATTGTTGGTGTTGGTTACAGAGGTTCGATGCAAGGTAATAAATTGTCATTAAGCCTTGGTTTAAGTCATGCTGTTGAAATGGATGTGCCTGACGGATTAAGTATTAAAATGGATGGTAATACAAAATTATCAATATCTGGAGCCGATAAACAAAAATTAGGACAGTTTGCAGCAGTTATTAGATCAAAAAGACCGCCAGAACCGTTTAAAGGTAAAGGTATTCGTTATGTTAATGAATACATTTTACGCAAAGAAGGTAAGAAGAAATAGAGGAAAATATGGGTAATTTTATATCTTTAAATGATAGAAGAAAACAAAGAAATCGTAGTGCTCTTAAAAAGAAATCTGCTGGTAAGTTAAGGCTTTCTGTTTTTAGATCTGGCAAACATATCTATGGACAAATAATTGATGATACTAAAGGTGAAACTGTTACTTCGGCTTCTAGTTTAGATAGTGAAGTAAAGGCCAAATTTAAAAATGGTGGCACAAAAGAAGTTGCCACTATAGTAGGAAAGATTATTGCTGAGAAAGCAAAAAAAGAAGGTGTTACAAATGTTGTATTTGATAGAGGCGGTTACATTTATCACGGTAGAGTAAAAAGTCTAGCTGAAGCAGCTAGAGAAGGCGGATTAATTTTTTAGGGGTTTGTTATGGCTAGAAGAGAAAAGCAAGATAGAAAAAATCAAAATGAAGATAACGAATTAGTTGACAAGTTAGTTGGTATTAACAGAGTTGCTAAAGTTGTAAAAGGTGGAAGAAGATTTGGCTTCGCAGCTATAGTAGTTGTAGGCGATGCTAGAGGTAAAGTTGGATATGGAACTGGTAAAGCTAAAGAAGTTCCTGAAGCAATAAAAAAAGCAACTGATGATGCTAAAAAAAATATGGTTAGAGTCCCTTTAAGAGAAGGTAGAACACTTCATCATGATATGAAAGGTCATTATGGAGCTGGTAGAGTTGTTTTAAGAAGTGCGCCTGCTGGAACTGGAATTATAGCTGGTGGTCCAATGAGAGCTGTTTTTGAAACTTTAGGAATTCAAGATATTGTTGCAAAATCAATAGGAACATCTAATCCTCATAATATGATTAAAGCTACTTTTGATGCTTTTAGCTCAATGTCTTCACCAAGAAGCATTGCTAACAAAAGAGGTAGAAAAGTAGCTGAAATTTATGGTAATGAGTCTAAGCTTAATAAAGATGATGTTGTTCAAGAAGAGCTAGTTAAAACTGAGTAGGAAAATAAAGATGTCAGATAAAAAACTTGTTAAAGTTACTCAAGAAAGAAGTCCTATTGGAAGAAAAGCATATCAAAGACAAACATTAATTGGTCTTGGTTTAAATAAAATAGGAAGAAGTCGTGAGTTAGAGGACACTGCTTCTGTAAGAGGAATGATTAATAAAGTTAAACATTTAGTTAAAGTTAATTAGTTTTTTTAAAAAACTAACCAGGAGAATACCTATGAAGTTAAATGAAATTAGAGATAATAAAGAAGCAACTAAGAATAGAAAACGAATTGGCAGAGGTATAGGTTCTGGAACAGGAAAAACTTCTGGCCAAGGTCATAAAGGTCAAAAAGCAAGATCAGGTGTAGCTATAAAAGGATTTGAAGGTGGACAAATGCCTATTCATAGACGTTTGCCTAAAAGAGGGTTTACAAATATTTTCAGAACAACTTATACTGAAATCAACCTAGATAAAATTGAAAGTTTAATAAAAGATAAAAAAATTGATCCAGCTAATATTATTAATGCAGAACAATTATTTAAAGTTGGGCTAATTAAAAAAATGGATGAAAAGATTAAATTGCTTGGTAAAGGTGAATTAATATCTAAAATAAATATTGAAGTTTCTGCTTCTTCAGTTTCAGCAAAAGCTCATGTAGAAAAAATAGGTGGAACTGTATTAATTTTTAATAAAAAAAAATCAGATAAAATAATTATAGAGAAATCTGAGGCTTAATTTATGGCAAATGAAAGTGTGTTTGGAGTTTTCGGTCAAGCGACAGAGCTTCGTCAAAGAATATTATTTACACTTGGTGCCTTGATTGTTTATAGATTAGGTACTTATATACCTGTTCCAGGGATTAATCCTATTGCATTGGCTGAAATTGTTAATCAGGCAAATAGCGGTGTTTTAGGGATGTTTAACATGTTTTCTGGAGGTGCTTTAGGTCGTATGACTATATTTGCACTGACTATTTTGCCATATATATCTGCTTCAATTATTATGCAACTTATGACCTCAATTTCACCTCAAATGGCTCAATTAAAAAAAGATGGTGAATCAGGTAGAAAAACTATAAATCAATATACACGATATCTAACCGTACTTCTTGCTACTGTTCAAGCATATGGCTTTGCTGTGGCGCTGGAAGGCACATCGGGATCAGCTGGTTCAATAGTACTTAATCCTGGTGTTTTTTTTAAGGTAACAACGGTTGTTACATTAGTTGGCTCTGTAATGTTTCTTTTATGGCTAGGAGAGCAAATTACTTCAAGAGGGATTGGCAACGGTGTTTCATTAATTATTTTTTCAGGAATAGTAGCTGAATTACCTAGGGCAATGGCACAAATTTTAGAACAAGGACGAACAGGTTCAATTTCTTCATTTTTAATAATAGCAATTTTTATTTTAGCAATTGCTGTTGTGGCTTTTATTGTATTTATAGAACGTTCCCAAAGAAAAATAATTGTACAGTATCCTAAAAGACAAATGGGAAATAAAATGTTTGGAGGAGACTCGTCTCATTTGCCATTAAAAATAAATGTTCCTGGCGTCATACCCCCTATTTTTGCATCTGCATTATTACTTTTACCTACTTCAATTTCATCTTTTGCAAGTTTGGGCGCGGATAGTTCGGAATGGGTTTTGCTTTTAAACTCCTATTTTGGTCGTGGACAACCATTATATTTAGCTCTTTATATAGGTTTAATAGTATTCTTTGCTTTTTTTTATACGGCAATTGTTTTTAATCCAGATGAAACTGCTGATAATTTAAAAAGAAATGGTGGCTATGTTCCTGGAATAAGGCCTGGTGCACCTACGGCTGATTATTTAGATTTTGTTTTAACCAGACTTACTGCAATAGGAGCTTGTTATTTATCTGCGGTGTGTATACTTCCAGAAATATTAATTTCTAAATACTCTATTCCTTTTTATCTTGGAGGTACAAGTTTGTTAATTGTTGTTACTGTTTCCATGGACACAGTGGCCCAAGCTCAGTCACATTTAATCGCTCATAAATATTCAGGATTAATAAAGAAAACTAAATTAAGAGGGGGAAGAAGGTAAATGAATATCATACTTTTTGGACCTCCTGGAGCTGGGAAAGGTACCCAAGCTAAATTTTTAATTGAAAAATATAATATAATTCAATTATCAACAGGTGACATGTTAAGGGAAGCTATTAAATCAGGTTCTGAATTAGGTAAGTCTCTAAGTTTGATAATGGATAAAGGTGATTTAGTTTCCGATAAAATTATAATGTCAATCATTGAAGAAAAAATTGATAAAGATGATTGTAAAAATGGCATGATATTAGATGGTTTTCCAAGAACTTTAAATCAAGCAAATGAATTAGATGAATTGTTAAACAGCAAAAAAATTATAATAGATTATATAATTGAGTTAACAGTAGATGAAAATTTATTGATTAATAGAATAGAAAAACGTGCAGAAGAAAATTTAGATATAAGAAATGATGATACTGTAGATATTCTAAAAAACAGAATCCTAGTATACAAAAATGATACGTTACCAGTTTTAAAATATTATAAAGATAAAAATAGATTAATCTCAATTAATGGTATGCAAAGTATAGAAAAAGTTTCTAATGATCTTTATAAAACTATAGGTGAAGTTTAAGAGGTTGACTGTTAGACTGTTATGATTATAATTCCCGATCCATTAAATTTTTAATTGATCTAAATTGTTAATAAAAGAAAGAAGGAGATATTTAGTGGCCCGAATAGCAGGAGTTAATGTACCAACAAATAAAAGGGTGCATATAGCATTAACATATGTGCATGGTATTGGTTTAACTGGCGCCAAAAAAATATGTAAACAAGTAGGAATTACAGAAGATAGAAGAATAAATAATCTTTCTGAGGATGAACTTACTAAAGTAAGAGAAATGATAGACACTGATTTTTTAGTTGAAGGTGATTTAAGAAGAAAAACATCCATGGATATTAAAAGGTATCTTGACCTTGGTTGTTTAAGAGGTTTGCGTCATAGGAAAAATCTACCAGTAAGAGGTCAAAGGACACATACTAACGCCAGGACACGTAAAGGGCCAGCAAAATCAATAGCTGGTAAAAAGAAATAATCCTATTAGGAGAATAAATTATTATGGTTAAGTCACCAAGCCAAACAAAAGTTAAACGTAAAGAAAAAAAGAATGTTACTAATGCTGTTGCACACGTTAACTCTTCTTTTAACAATACTGTTATCACGATTACTGATGTGCAGGGAAATGCCATTTCATGGTCTTCTTGTGGAAGTATGGGGTTTAAAGGCTCTAGAAAATCAACTCCATATGCAGCTCAATTGGCAGCAGAAGATGCAGGTAAAAAAGCATCTGAACACGGTGTTAAAACTGTTGATATCCAAGTACAAGGACCAGGTTCAGGAAGAGAGTCAGCATTAAGAGCTCTTCAAACTGTAGGTTTTCAAGTGAACTCTATAAGAGATGTTACTCCAATACCGCATAATGGTTGTAGGCCTAAAAAACGTAGAAGAGTATAAAAGTTATATAGTTGAAGAAACAAAAATTTAAATTATTATTTATAGAGAGTAATTATGATTGAAAAGAATTGGAAAGAACTTATTAAACCTTCTAAGTTAGAAGTTAAACAAGAAACTAATCCAGAATTTACTGCAACTATTATAGCAGAACCTCTTGAAAGAGGATATGGAGTGACATTAGGAAATGCACTAAGAAGAGTTCTATTATCATCACTTCAAGGTAGTGCGATTACTTCAATTCAAGTTCAAGGTGTTTTACATGAGTTTTCTTCAATACCAGGTGTAAGAGAAGATTTAACAGACATTATTTTAAATGTTAAAGGTATTAAAGTAAGAATGGATGTTGAAGGACCTAGAAAAGTTCAGTTAACAGTAAAGGGTCCTATTACAGTTACAGCAGGTATGATTGATTGTCCTTCAGACATTGAAATTATGAATAAGGATCATGAAATTTGTACTTTAGATGATGGTGCAATTTTTGCTGTTGAATTTACTATTGAAAATGGAAAAGGTTATATTCCTTCATCTTCTATCAGGAATGAAGATCTTCCAATTGGTGTTATCCCTATTGATGCTATATATAGTCCAGTAGTTCAAGTTTCATATAATGTTGATAATGCTCGTGTTGGTCAACAAACAGACTATGACAAGCTTTCATTAACTGTCACTACAGATGGTTCAGTGACACCAGAAGACGCAGTAGCTTTTTCAGCAAGAATAATGCAAGACCAACTTCATAATTTCATTAACTTTGAAGAGCCTGAAGAAGAAGAAGTTCAAGAAGTTCTTGAAGATCTTCCTTTTAACAGAAATCTTCTTAGAAAAGTAGATGAGTTAGAACTTTCAGTAAGATCTGCTAATTGTCTAAAGAATGATAATATCGTTTACATTGGTGATTTGGTTTTAAGATCTGAACCAGAAATGCTACGTACTCCTAATTTTGGAAGAAAAAGTTTAAATGAAATAAGAGAAGTTTTAAAAATTATGGGTCTAGAACTTGGCATGGTTATAGATAGTTGGCCTCCTGAGAATATAGAAGAATTAGTAAAAAGAATAGAAGAGCCATTTTAGTTTTATATAAGTTATTAGGAGATACCAATGAAGCATAGATTAAAAGGTAAGAAGTTAAATAGAACATCTTCACATAGAAAAGCTTTATTTAAAAATATGGCTCAGGCAATAATTAAGCATGAACAGATTATAACAACACTTCCAAAAGCTAAAACTATGAAACCTATTGTTGATAAATTAATTACATTAGGTAAAAAAGGTGATTTACATGCTCGAAGACAAGCTTTTTCTAAATTAAGAGATGACGCAATGGTATCAAAATTATTTGATATACTTGCAACTAGATATGCGGACAGAAAAGGTGGATATACAAGAGTATTAAAAGCAGGTTATAGATATGGAGATGCAGCTGCAATGGCAGTAATAGAACTAGTAGATAGAGATGAAGATGCTAGAGGCAAAGATAGTGGTCCAGTTCAAAGTGATGTAAATAATCAAGACGTGCCTAAAGAAGCGGTAACTGGGTAGTAATAAATTTAATTTAATTTATAAACCGTTCTAATTAAATAGAACGGTTTTTTTTTGAGTAAAAAAATGGATTTTGATTCTTTTGTAGGTATTGATTGGTCTGGTGATAAAAATAATTTTCAAAAAGGTATAAGTATAGCATTATGTGAAAAAGGAAGTGCAGTTCCAAAAATTATTAGACCTGATATACGATATTGGTCTAGAAGTATGTTATTAAAATGGATATTTGAGTTAATATCAAAAAAGAAAGCCTTAATTGGGTTTGATTTCTCATTTTCATACCCGTTTTATGATAAGGCATCATATTTTCCTGGAATTAAAGATAGTCCTACTGGTCCTTATGATTTATGGAAATTAATAAATAATCTTAATAAAGATAAAGACAATTTTTATGGGGGTGGAATTTGGAAAAAAAATCCTTTTTCTCAATATTATAATGCACCTAGATTAAAAGGTATCTACTATCAGAGCAGAAGACGTAAAACAGAAATACATGCAAAAAATAAAATTCATTCACCTAGTCCTTCCTTTAATTGTGTTGGTCCAGGTGCAGTTGGAACAGGATCATTGTCAGGAATGAGATTTCTTCATATTTTGAAAGAAAATTTAAGTATATGGCCATTTGAAAACATAATTATGAGAAACAAAAGTATTTCGGTTGAAATTTTTCCTACTTATTATTTTAGAATGGCAGGTGTAAAACCAGATAAAAAAATAGGTTATACATTAGAAAATATAAACAAAGCTTTAACTTTTTTTGAAACTAATAATTTATCAAAAAATACAAAAATTGAAGGGCCTGACCAAGATGATGCAGATGCAATTATATCATCGGCTGCTTTGAGGTTTTTTTCAAGAAAGGATAATTATTGGAATGTACCAAGTGTATCAAAAAAAGAAGGATGGATATTTGGTGTATAATCAATTATCAATTAATTTAATTTATAATAGTGGTTTTTAATTACATGTTAAATAAAGTTATTCCAAAAACAGAAGATGGGGCTAGACTAGACAGATGCATTAGGAGGTTATTAGGTAATATTAACCAAGCTAATTTAGAGAAACTATTAAGATCTGGTCAAATTTTATTAGCTGAAAAGAAAGCAAAATCATCTGTAAAAGTTATTTCTGGACAATTAATTAATTATTCAGAAAATATTGTTTTTGAAAAACAGTATAAGAAAGATGAATTCAGCGAAAAAACAAAAAAATATTATAGTGATTTATTTAAGGAAATTTTAATTAAGGAAACTAAAGATTGGTTGGCCATTAATAAACCCAATGGATTAGCTGTTCAAGGAGGAAGTTCTCAAAATTATCATGTGGATGATATGTTAAAGTGTGTTTTTTATAACAAAGATATTCCAAAATTAGTTCACAGATTAGATAAAGACACCTCTGGAGTTTTGTTGATTGCAAAAACACAAACTTCTGCTCAAGAGTTAACAAAATACTTTAAAGATCATAAAATTAATAAAACTTATTTAGCATTAGTTTCTCCTTGTCCTAATTTAGATTTTGGTTCAATCAATTTACCATTAATTAAATCTGGTATAGATGGAAGTCAGAGAGTTAGAGTTGATATAAATAGCGGTAAAGAAGCTATAACAGAATATAAGGTTCTTGATAATGTTGGATCTAGAGTAGCTTTATTAGCCCTTAATCCAAAGACAGGTAGAACTCACCAATTAAGAGTTCATCTAGAGTCTATAAATTCTCCTATTGTAGGTGATAATAAGTATAAAGGATTAGATGGTATTTTGTCATCTAATGAAGAGTTATCAAGTCATGATAGTATAAATCAAATAAAATGGGGTTCTAATAATAAAAATAATTTGCAATTACATGCCTTCTCCTTAAGGTTACCAAACAAAGAATTGATAGAGGCTAAACTTCCAGAACAATTTATACAAAACATAAAATTTTTAGGCTTAGCATTGCCTGACAATATAAATAAATTATTTTATATGTAATTGGAGACTAATTTTGAACTTAAATCTTAAACTAGCTTTGTTTGATTATGATGGCACTATAGTAGATTCTGCAGGTATGATTGTTACAGGAGCTATTGAAGCTTTTAGAATGTGTGGTCTTCCAGATCCTGATCCATTAAAGGTAAGAGAAAACATAGGTAAAACGCTAGCTGTAGCTCTTGATGCTTATATGCCTCCAGGATACAATGTTACCCCTGAGCAAATTTCAGAAGCCTATAGATCATGGTATGCTGAACAAGGAAAGCTAGGTTTACAAAATGAACCACTTTATCCTGGTATGGTTAAGTTATTATATAATTTAAAAAAAAATAATTGGCTAATTGGTATCGCTACTAATAAATCTCGAATTGGTTTAACAAATGGTTTAGCAAAACATGATTTATCAGACATATTTGATATAACTTTATCTACAGATGAAAATATCCCTAAACCTAATCCAGCTATGGCTTTAAGAGCCATGAAAGAGTTGGGAGTTACTAAGGATAAAACATTTATAATTGGAGATACTATTAATGATATCGGATTAGGAGTTAATGCAGGTATTGTTAGCATAGGTGTGAAATGGGGTTACAACAGCAAGGATTTATTATTATCTGCTGGCGCTAATCATTTGGTATCTGATGCAAATGAATTAAATATATTGTTAAAAAATATTATTGACTAATATGAAAAAATTTTGGAAGAATATAAAAGTAAAAGAAATTTTGCCTAATCAATTTCAAGTTCAACTCGATAATAAAGTTTTAAAAACACCAATGAAAAAAGATTTAATTTTTTTAAATCTTAAAATGGCACAAGAAATAGCACAAGAATGGGATATTAAAGAAAAAGTAATTAATACTGATAATATGATTTATTATGGATTGCTATCTACTGCAATTGATAAAATACAATTTAGTAGAAATATATATATTACCGATATGCTTAACTTTGTGAATACAGATTTAATTTGCTATAGAGCGGAAGGTCCAAATGAATTAATAAATATTCAAAATAATTCATGGAATCCAATTTTATTAAATATTAAAAAATACTTAAATTTAGAAATCAACTTTTGTTCTGGTGTAATGCCTATAACACAACCACTAGAAATATTTCCAAAACTAAAATTACTAATGAACACCTTTTCTCATCAAGAAATTGCTGCATTACACAGATTAACTAATATTTCAGGATCGATCTTCATTTCTCTATGTATATTAAAAGGAGATATTTTAAAAAAAGAAGTATTCGAACTTTCTTTTTTAGACGAGATTTGGCAAGCTAAAAATTGGGGGGTAGAAGAAGATGCAGCAAAAAAAAGAGATAAAATATCACAGGAATTAAATAGAATAATTTCTTTTGTAGAAATATTAAAACATAATTAATTACTAGATTTATAGTTAAATTATATAAAATGAATAACAAATTAACATCTAATTATATTCCTTTCTTAAATCCGCACGCCAAGATTTTATATGATGAGATTATTATTGCATTTAAAAATAAAATGTGGGCATCAGTAATTATTCTATCCTTAACTATTATAGACAATGTAATTATGGATGAGAGAAGCTTAAATTATATTGATGGATTGGATCTTAATGATTTCAAAAGATCAAAAAACTTAAAATGGTTGAGAATAAGAAGAAACCAAATTTTACATTACGAAGGACCCATAGAGGGTTTCTATGGAAGTAATGATAGTAAGAATGCTTTGAAAGAAGATTCTAAAAAAGCAATAAAAATTATGGACGTTGGATTAGAAAAGCTTTTTATCAGAACAAGTAATTTTATTTAATTTTAAATATACCATTATCTCCAAAAACAATAAAAAAATTTTTATATAAACTTTTATCTAAATCATCCATTGTAATTTTGATCTTTAAATTTTGAATACTTGTAATTCCAGCATCTGAAATTCCACATGGAACTATATCATTATAAAACTCTAAATCTGGGTTTACATTAATGGATATTCCATGCCATGTTACCCAACTGGAAATACGAACACCTAAGGCTGCAATTTTATTATATCCTTTATCTTTACTTTTAATCCATACTCCTGGTTTATTTTTTAATCTAACACCGTTAATTGAAAAATCTTTTAAAGATAAAATAATCCACTCTTCTAATGCATTTACGTAAGCTTTAATATCAGCAAGTCTTTGTTTTAAATTTAACATTACGTATACTACTCTTTGGCCTGGTCCATGCCATGTCCATTGACCACCTCTACCAGTGTATTTTACTAAAATTTTTTTGTTATTTAGAAGATCTTTTTCTTTTGCAGATGTTCCTGCCGTATAAACTGAATCATGTTGTAAAAGCCACACAAGTTCTTTTTCAAAATTACTTTTAATGTTTGAAACTCTATCTTGCATTATAGACAGAGCATAATCATAGTGAATAAGCTTTTCAGAAACTTTCCATTCAATTTTATTTTTCAATTAAGATACCTTTAAATTTAATATATAAAATATTATAGATTATTTATCTTGCATTATACATATGCTTTTGATATCCGAAACTCTATACTTAATTATGTGCGGCTGTGGCGGAACTGGTAGACGCGCAGCGTTGAGGTCGCTGTGGATGAATAATCCGTGGAAGTTCGAGTCTTCTCAGCCGCACCATTTCACCCCATGTGTTTCCATAACTCATTGATTATCAAGCGTAATTTCAATCGGTGCTTGGTGGTGTGAAACAATATGAGAAACAAATGTGTAGCAAATCATGTGTTATTGCGTAATGAAAATTACTATTTCATTAAACGTGTTCCATGTGATTTGAAGAGTTATTACTCTGTTAAGAGGCTATGTTTTAGCCTTAAAACTAAATCTTATTCCTCTGCATTAAGGATATCTAAATCTGTTCTTCAAAGATTAGATGATTATTGGCTAGGTGTCAGACTCCAAAAGATGGATATACCTGCAATTCATTTAGTTAAGTCAAATGATGATGTTGATGATAGTAGTCCAGTTATTTCTGATGCATTAGATTTGTATTTAAGGTTAAAAGGTAAAGACAAAGA
>Ga0209502_10001978_pt1 | contig 17720 bp, 1 predicted proteins | sample ArcticOcean_MG_C_10_FD_187442 | JGI IMG/M metagenome (GOLD analysis project Ga0209502, IMG submission 187442) | Marine microbial communities from western Arctic Ocean - ArcticOcean_MG_CB11_90 (SPAdes) (version 2) | ecosystem: Environmental > Aquatic > Marine > Oceanic | place: Arctic Ocean...
CGAGCGATATCGCTGTCGGGGGTGAATCAGTGTTTGACAGCTCTCTCGACTCCTTAGACTCTATGGGCAGGGAATATTTGAGCACAAACTTGAGCACCAAGGCTCACTTTCTCCACCAACTCAAGCGGGACAAGACTCTACTGATCGAGATCCGGGTGTACTCCCGAGTCCCTCTGTGGCAGCTGTCATCTATGTCCAAGAAGTCTCTCCTGCATAGCATCAAAATGCACGATGCCACTGACCTCATGCCTAGGCTGATGAGCATCCACTCCACTGCCGACATGTACGCAGCTCATAGACGCTGCATCAGGAGTTTCATCAAGACTCAGGGCGAAAGCAAAGCCACTGCCGACCGCAAGTTTGAACACTCCACCGAAGGGGAACATCAGTCCCAAGAAGCTTCGGAAGTTCAGTCGATGACTGACACCACCATGACTCAATCGATGGCAAGCACCACCGACATCATGGAATGCAAACCCAAGCGTCAGTCCACTCTACCGAGCACTGATGCCCTGCAAGACTACGTCCTGCAGAAGACTTCCACTACTGGCAATGTCAAGGTTCCCTACAGGATTCTCCGACTCGATGCCATAGCCGGCGTGAATGCCAAGGAAGCAATCGGTATGCTCGTAGCAGGCAAGACTGGTGCCAAGGAACCATACTCGAGACAGGATCTGAGTTATGACCTTCGCACTCAGGTAATCAAGCTTGTCAGCACCAACACTGCCGATCCCGATGACCCCGATGAACTAGACAAGGCTGCAATGGCTGCATCTACCTTCATCTCCGCAGGTCTTCGCGACGAAGTGAATATCGGACCACCAACACAGTCAGAAATCGACGGTGTGGATAAAGCGTCACGATCCATCACGGCCCAAGCATGCCTACTCGATGCAGTTGACGACATCTTCGTCGACTTTCGCGCTCAGCAGGAGACAGACCCAGATCTGGCCTCCCACGAGATCGAGATCAATGCTGGCCTTGTACTAGAAGCAATGGATATCCGAGTCGGGGGTGCGTCATACGCTACCGCCTCCACTGTTGTTGGTCTTCACAAGACTAACCCTGGATGGTCCAAGGCTTGGCTTCTGGAAAAGAGTACAGAGTTCAACAAGAACTACAAGTCAATGGAGCAGCTCATAGTGGACCAACCCTGGGACCTATGCCAAGGCTTCATCTACGCTGCAGCAGAAGAGCTCAAGCAGCTAACCGCGATGGGGGTGTTCACCCGCAACGGCGTCACAGTCAAAGACTGCTGGGCGCTGGGGACCACACCATTGCGACCATCAGAAGTGCCAACCCTCAAGGTGACACCTTCTGGTGAGCTCGACAAATGTAAATGGCGAGTCGCAGTCGACGGATCAGACGAGAAAGAGGGTATTCACTACTTCGGCAGCAGTCACCACGCTGCACCAAGTGCTGAGTCCTTCCGCTACTGGTTCGCTGCTGAGGCACAAGTACCTGTCGCAGAACGATGTGGGCAAGCTGATGTATCATCTGCTTACAATGTTCCCGGTGCTGGCCTCGATGGCGACGGCAACCCCATCAACGTCTTCGTTCGAATGATGAGTTGGGCACATGCTGTCGAGATTGTCAAGGGCAAAGATGGCGAGTACACGCACAAGATTGACTGGGCATGGTTCGAAGCCTATCGCAAGCGACTTCTAGCGAAGCAGGCGACTGGTAAGAAAATCATCCCAGAAATCTACCAACGTTATCTCCACCCAGACGAAGAAGTCTACACCCTCACCAAGAACACCTACGGTCGTATCGCTGGTGGGAGGATTTGGATGGACTACTTCTGCACCCTGATGCATGAGGCCCCACTGCACTTCGATCGTATATCGACTGAGGCAGCATGGTTTCATCTACCAACCAAGGCATCCGAAACTTATCCGGATGCGAACATACCTCCAGGCAAGGCTGACATGCAGATCCACACGGACGACATGCTCATCCGCCCTGGTAACAAGTTCTCTTGGGTCACCGACACTCTGAAAGAGAAGGGGCTCAAGCTGACTACCGAGCGTAATGTGACTGCACATACCGGAGTCAAAATCACCTACGGTACCACTGAGGACGGCCTCTCCACTTGCACTATCACGCAAGAGCAAGCCATTCTCAAGATGTACACGGAGTTCAAACTACTATTCGACGCTCGACGCAGCGCTCGCCGCACCAAGGTGCAGGTTCCCATGATGGCTACATTCAAGCATGCCACCGAACACGAGTTGGACTTCAAAGACAAACAGGCGATCGCCGAGCACAAGGCTTGGCCCTATCGTCACATCCTCGGCCACATCATGTGGATATGCTACACGCATCCCGAGGTATGGTACGCTTCAAGAGTGCTAGCACGACACAGTCAACATCACACCAAGCATCACCGAGATGCCTTGCTGGATTGCGGACTGTTCCTGATCGATGTGGCAGCTCCTTGGGGCATCAGGTATGTGTCCACATGGACACTCACCTATCTCATAGACCACCCCGAGCACTGGCATCGAGTGTGCAACAAGCTTGCCCTCGGTGATGCTTCGCATTGTGACGACCCTGTTACCATGCTCTGCACCGGTGGAGGAGGAGTGTCAGGCAACCGTGGACTCATCTCCGGTTTCTGCTCCTCCCTCAAGTGGATCAACCTCAGCACGCTATCGTCTGAGGTCAAAGTAACTACCAAGATAGCTGGAATCGTCTACAACATTCAACAGCTCGAGGAGGAGATCGAGATGCCGGACATGGAACCCATGACGCTGGCTACCGATTCTCGCTCCGTTACCCAGGTAGTGGCCGACCCCGGCCGGCACCGCACCATGACTACCCATGTCGACCGCGACGCTTTCAAAGTGCGCGAGTACGTACGACGTGGCCGTGTCATTATCAGATGGTGTCCTGGCGACGAGAACTGGAGTGACATCTTCACCAAACCTCTCGCCAACCCTAAGTTCACTTACTTCTGGCACTCCATGTGTGGCTACATCGAATGGAAGCTTCCCGACGCACTCGACAAGACTGCAACCGGTGCTTCTGCTGTAGGCGACACTGTCCAGATTGACTTCGACTACTGGGTGAAGGACGTGCCATAACTACGAACGGGACTTCTCAACACAGCAACACGGAGTCCCTAGAGGTGGACTAACTTCCTACAGTGAACCATCTCAACAACAAGAAACATCTCGCCGCCTATGGGCCCCGACCTGATGTTTACAAGCCAATCGCTTCCTCAACGCAAAGGCGCTCATTCAGATTACTCAATACTTATATGCAGTGACCCTGTGCTCTGTGACTACAGTGCAGGGGGTGCGCTGGCATACATATGCGCAATGTGCCCTGAAGCACAGCAGAGCCCAGGATCTGAGCCCAGATCCCAGATCCAGCATAGAGCCAAGTAGAGAGGGCGCGTGCCCGTGGTCCTATACCACGCGCATAGTCGCGCCCGCCTCACCTAGTTAGCCGCATTAGCGCCCAGACGCATTCTGGGCGGTGCGGGAGAAATAGTCTGAAAAGAAGACGCAGATTCTTTTCCTTGAATCTCCACAAAAAGACCTGCAGAAACCGCAGGAGGAAAAGGAGCTTATTAAACCAAATCACGAACAAAGCACTAGCTCGACGCCTAGTCGAACCTGCTGGCTACGCTCTCGCCAACTACCGCCGAGAGGTTGCCTCCCACCTGGGAGTTTCGGACTGCTTGTCCACGTCGGAATCCGCCGACTTGTACCGCGCGTGCTTAGCGCCTGGTACTTCTTCCAGTGAAAGAGAGGTCCGTCTGCAGCGGGCTCCTCATATTCACGTGGTAGCAAAGGTTTCAAGACCTTACAACGACTACATCCTCTGGATTGGCCACAAATCCTCAAAGACCATAAGCCTTCGGCTTTAAAACCCGAAGCATGAGTGACGACTCATACCAACAAGATGGGAACAGCGGGCATTCGAAAGGATCCTCATTCTCCAAAAGCTTTTATAACAAGAACACCACATCCACTATTCACCTACCCAAGCACAAGCTTAATGGTGAAGGCTCTGAGGCTGCAAAGACTGCAAGATACTTGCAGGCCATAAGCACTGCACTCACAGCTTACGATCCACGGATGGCATCCGCATGGGAAGGCAAAGACATATCTGTTAATGCTCTTGACTTTACCCAGCAAGTTTACACTGAGGCTGCAGAAGCCCTAATGAACAAGGCAACAGCCGAAGGCTTGCCATCAGGACTCTTCCTACCAACGGTGGAACGAGAACTGTCCCGCATAACAGTCGACTCTTCCGATCGAGCGGTAAACGCCGCGAACGTCCTCATCAACAAGAAGATGCTGGGCGTCGCGCTGAAGGTGCAAAGCTGCTTCTCAGGCCTAGCCCTGGATGCAGTCACATCACTGGGCCTCCACAGATTTGGAGAGTGGCGCATGAAGTTGCTCACAGACAGCGCTGGACAAGACCCCAAGTTGGTCTTCAAGCTTACCAAGATGGTTACCGAAGGTCTCATCATGGAGGACACCAGCCGCAACAATGGACTTAACTACCGCAAGATGAACAGCAAAGATGACATCGGTGCGGTGTACCGCCTGCACATCCCCAGAATGTACAATCTGGTGCTGGCAGTGGTACGTGCGCACAACGCCAAAGAGGAAGTGCGCAAGATTGAACGAAAGGGTGGCAAACCACTCCACGAGACTTCCATCGCCTTCAACAAGGCCGGCGAAGTGCTCCCACCCAAGACACCTGCAATGGTTAGAGTAATGAACTCTGGCACTGCAGCAGTCAGCGGTGACCACGATAATGGCCCACGTGCAAGACGTGGACTCGATGCAGCTATGTCTGGCGCCAACGGCGCTTCGACAGCTGATGCAACCGGAGGTGGGTCAGACACCGAGTCCGAGGACGAAGGTGACTACGACTCTCTACGCGTGCTCCAACTACAGCTCGCACTCCAGACCTGCACCAGCACCTACCGCAATGACATCACAGCCATACGTGCGAAGGAACTGGTCGAAGGCGACGAAGGCACCGTCGGTGTCACAGCCGAGACCAAGTCTGCGGAAGAAGAAGCCCGCAAGACTTCCTACGGCGACCAATGCGCCGAGATCAACGAGGCTGACATCCGTGAGCATACGGCACACCTCATCACTCTTGCCGCCAAGCGTCAAGAGAAGAAAGAGAAGTACAAGATCGAGAAGAAGGCCAGGAAAGGCTACATTCAAATCGCTCTGGAGCATCTCCTCGCCAACATGAACGGGCAGGAAGGTGCTGTCGACGCTGAAGACTGGTACGACCAGGACGACATCCCGACTACTATCCGCTACAACCTATGGTTTGGCTACGTTTACCTCACTCAGCAGGATGACCCTCTCCTCGAGAAGTGGTCAATCCTCGCTAGTGAGAAGGCTGACGTTCACCCTCTGTACCCACAGCAAGCTACGGATACACAGAGGGCTCAGTACATCTCCCTGATGGAACATCACCAGGAAGTCTACCGTGCGCGCAACCCCGACAAGCATAAGTCTGGCGGTGCCGCAACCGTGGCTACTGGCGCCAACGGTGACACACCTACACACGGGTGTGCACACTTCAAAGTCACCGGCACATGCAAGAATGGCGACGCCATCTGTTGTGCTGCCGGACTCCACGACAACTCCAAGCGCTTTGAGTCCAAGGAAATTGGCAAGGCAGCTCGTGAGCGTTGGGGTGGAGGCAAAGGCAAAGGTGGAGGCAAAGGCAAAGGCAAAGGCAAAGGCAAGGGTGGTGGAAGACATGGTGCTGCACGCACTAGCAGCTTCCCCATCACGGTCGCGTTCGACAAATGTGTCGCCGACAAGCTCTGCTACTACGACGCCAATGGACAGAAGTGCCGCAGGCATGCCGCAGGCACCTGCAACTTCGGCGCTCATACCCATGCAAGCAACACTGGCAGCACCGCTGGTGGCGCAGCAGCCACTACGGGTGCGGCCACGACTACACCCAAGAGCACCAATGTCGCTCAGGCTCTGTCTATGTTCCAGCACTGCAAGGCTAGTGGAATGACCACAGCCGAGACTATGGAATCCCTCTCGTCGTCGGACTTCTTCGCAGGAGTACCGCATGTCGACTGGGATGATACCACTGATGTGCTACCCAACAGTCTCAACTCCGTCGGCACGACGGTACCCATGGCAGACTCAGTCTCCTACACTGACCCATACGGCGACAACGCGTCCGATGAGCAGTGGGACTGGCAGGCCGGGCAGTCAGACGAGGTTCTCAATGCCTTCTGGGGCATCGAGGACCCAGTCACATGCTCTGGCTATGCCCAGACGGAACACTTGGGTCAGGAATACTCCTGTGACCCTTCACCGTTCCATGAGCGCGATGCTGACATAGCAGCTGCCGCTCAAGCAGCGGCTCACGCTGCTCATTCTGCAGCTACTGCGGTGAACAACATGCGGTTGATGCTTACCAAGCGAGCCCATGATTACCACCTAGCAGCTCTCGCTGCAGCCGAAGACGACGACTTCGACGCTCATCATGGTACTCCCCAGGCTGTTAAGGCCTCGGTGGAACACATCCGAGCGACCAGAGGTCGAGATTTGCCCATTGGCGACATCTCCACTCTACTATCACCCGAAGCAGCAGCTTTCGCGGGTGCGATCACTCTGAGCAACCAGCAGCGACGTCTTGACGCAGAAGTCAAAGAGTCAGCTACTCTTGCATCAGAGATGGGCATCAACCAAGACTCGGACTCCTCCGCTGGCGACGCCGTCGATGACGACGAGTCTTCCAGCGATGGTGAGCCCTCCAGTGGTGATGACGGCTTCCTAGCATCCGGAGAAGGAGCAGATGAAGCTACACCCATGAAGGATGACGAACAGTCTCCACCGGCCACTATCAGGACTGGACGCATGCGCACCAGGACTGTCATCAGTGGCGACCTTGCTCAGCCCGGCATGGGTCGCGTCATCAATATGACCCCTATGTCCGGATCCTCTGACGGAGCCTCTAGCTCTGAGTCGTCAGCAGACGAAGACATGACCAGTGCGCAATCAGATGATGCCACTGACCCTGAAGTGGACCCCGATGCCGCTGCCGCAGCTATAGAGCTGGCAGTCTTGCTCTCGGACCCCATCAAGGGTGGGATTGACCCTCGACACGGTGGTCACTTCTCGTTTAAGGAACACTACGTGGTCCTTGACCTTGCTACAGGTGACCAACTGTTAAACCACTACTTTCACGGTGCAGAGTCGCGTTGGAGATACTCCACCCACTCTCTAGTCCGAGGTTTCGAAGGTCCAAACGCTAAGGCACTAGCTCTCAAGTTGTACTGCACCGCACGTGTGGCGCTACCGGCTCGGTCTCTACTGACCTACAATGGCCCGGACAGCTTCGACGACCGTCAAGACGACCCTGATTGGGAACCACCTCACTTGGATCCCCCAATCAATGAGCACGATAGAATGGTATCTGCTCAAGACCAGACTGAGTGGTCAGACAACATCTCCGCGGTAAGCCAGGAATTCACCGGCTACTGCGAGGTTGATCGCCACCGTCTCGCCGATGTAACACCGATTGAACTTCGGGAACCGGCACCTGAACAAGCGTGTGAGCACGTCTTCATCCCAATGATACGCCACACTGTAGAGTCACTCGAAGGCAAGCGTCTGTCGGCTGCTCTGCATCGCTTCTCCACTGTGTTCGATATGCACTACGATACAGCAAAGATCGAGCGCAGGAAGAGCACCAACGCTATCGTCACGACCTACTGGCAGTACAAGAAGATGCTGGCCCAGCAGTTGCGTGACGACTTATGCAACAACATCGAGTCCAAGCTTCACCCGTCTCCAGAGTCGGGGGTGAGTGATGATGATGATGATGATGATGATGATGTTGATGATGATGATGATGGTGCTGGACCGCATAGCGACGAGTCCCCACCGTCTACTAAACTTGGCCCAGAGACCCAGAGCTCTACAAAGCCCGGGCACCTGGCGACCAAGGTGGTATCAAGTTTTCAGCATGATTCACCGACTCCAAGCCAAGAACGGTCGGTTACCATGCTTGTGACAGGGGTCAGAAGCCTCAATGCTGATACTACTGCAGCAAGTACGAGTACGTGCACGAAGAGTCCCTTCGCGTCATCCTCTGCTTCTGAAAATTCGCACACACCTCAACAGTCCAAGGTTGGAGGTGATGACGAGGCGGTTTCAACGGATCTATCCGTATCCCCTCAAAATGACAAAATTGTCCAGAATTCCGAGCGGAATGCAGCCACCCATGTGACATCGTCACCTGGTGCCGAGTATTCTCTCCTGGACCGCGAGAACGAAGTCAATGACGCCTACGACGCCTACCTTCACGGGTCGATGCGCAGTCATGATGACTACGGGGGCGTCGACATGCTCGATCTCCCACCTGCGCTGGGCGAGGGCCCAGCCTATTGCATATATCACCGTCTCACTGACGAGGAGTGCGAGAAAATGAAGCACGTGTATTCCCACCAAGTGGGCCCAACTGCTTCTCAACCCACCCACCACGACCCCAGTATTGTTGCACCTGCTGCATGCATTTGGGCTGAAGCGAGCGATATCGCTGTCGGGGGTGAATCAGTGTTTGACAGCTCTCTCGACTCCTTAGACTCTATGGGCAGGGAATATTTGAGCACAAACTTGAGCACCAAGGCTCACTTTCTCCACCAACTCAAGCGGGACAAGACTCTACTGATCGAGATCCGGGTGTACTCCCGAGTCCCTCTGTGGCAGCTGTCATCTATGTCCAAGAAGTCTCTCCTGCATAGCATCAAAATGCACGATGCCACTGACCTCATGCCTAGGCTGATGAGCATCCACTCCACTGCCGACATGTACGCAGCTCATAGACGCTGCATCAGGAGTTTCATCAAGACTCAGGGCGAAAGCAAAGCCACTGCCGACCGCAAGTTTGAACACTCCACCGAAGGGGAACATCAGTCCCAAGAAGCTTCGGAAGTTCAGTCGATGACTGACACCACCATGACTCAATCGATGGCAAGCACCACCGACATCATGGAATGCAAACCCAAGCGTCAGTCCACTCTACCGAGCACTGATGCCCTGCAAGACTACGTCCTGCAGAAGACTTCCACTACTGGCAATGTCAAGGTTCCCTACAGGATTCTCCGACTCGATGCCATAGCCGGCGTGAATGCCAAGGAAGCAATCGGTATGCTCGTAGCAGGCAAGACTGGTGCCAAGGAACCATACTCGAGACAGGATCTGAGTTATGACCTTCGCACTCAGGTAATCAAGCTTGTCAGCACCAACACTGCCGATCCCGATGACCCCGATGAACTAGACAAGGCTGCAATGGCTGCATCTACCTTCATCTCCGCAGGTCTTCGCGACGAAGTGAATATCGGACCACCAACACAGTCAGAAATCGACGGTGTGGATAAAGCGTCACGATCCATCACGGCCCAAGCATGCCTACTCGATGCAGTTGACGACATCTTCGTCGACTTTCGCGCTCAGCAGGAGACAGACCCAGATCTGGCCTCCCACGAGATCGAGATCAATGCTGGCCTTGTACTAGAAGCAATGGATATCCGAGTCGGGGGTGCGTCATACGCTACCGCCTCCACTGTTGTTGGTCTTCACAAGACTAACCCTGGATGGTCCAAGGCTTGGCTTCTGGAAAAGAGTACAGAGTTCAACAAGAACTACAAGTCAATGGAGCAGCTCATAGTGGACCAACCCTGGGACCTATGCCAAGGCTTCATCTACGCTGCAGCAGAAGAGCTCAAGCAGCTAACCGCGATGGGGGTGTTCACCCGCAACGGCGTCACAGTCAAAGACTGCTGGGCGCTGGGGACCACACCATTGCGACCATCAGAAGTGCCAACCCTCAAGGTGACACCTTCTGGTGAGCTCGACAAATGTAAATGGCGAGTCGCAGTCGACGGATCAGACGAGAAAGAGGGTATTCACTACTTCGGCAGCAGTCACCACGCTGCACCAAGTGCTGAGTCCTTCCGCTACTGGTTCGCTGCTGAGGCACAAGTACCTGTCGCAGAACGATGTGGGCAAGCTGATGTATCATCTGCTTACAATGTTCCCGGTGCTGGCCTCGATGGCGACGGCAACCCCATCAACGTCTTCGTTCGAATGATGAGTTGGGCACATGCTGTCGAGATTGTCAAGGGCAAAGATGGCGAGTACACGCACAAGATTGACTGGGCATGGTTCGAAGCCTATCGCAAGCGACTTCTAGCGAAGCAGGCGACTGGTAAGAAAATCATCCCAGAAATCTACCAACGTTATCTCCACCCAGACGAAGAAGTCTACACCCTCACCAAGAACACCTACGGTCGTATCGCTGGTGGGAGGATTTGGATGGACTACTTCTGCACCCTGATGCATGAGGCCCCACTGCACTTCGATCGTATATCGACTGAGGCAGCATGGTTTCATCTACCAACCAAGGCATCCGAAACTTATCCGGATGCGAACATACCTCCAGGCAAGGCTGACATGCAGATCCACACGGACGACATGCTCATCCGCCCTGGTAACAAGTTCTCTTGGGTCACCGACACTCTGAAAGAGAAGGGGCTCAAGCTGACTACCGAGCGTAATGTGACTGCACATACCGGAGTCAAAATCACCTACGGTACCACTGAGGACGGCCTCTCCACTTGCACTATCACGCAAGAGCAAGCCATTCTCAAGATGTACACGGAGTTCAAACTACTATTCGACGCTCGACGCAGCGCTCGCCGCACCAAGGTGCAGGTTCCCATGATGGCTACATTCAAGCATGCCACCGAACACGAGTTGGACTTCAAAGACAAACAGGCGATCGCCGAGCACAAGGCTTGGCCCTATCGTCACATCCTCGGCCACATCATGTGGATATGCTACACGCATCCCGAGGTATGGTACGCTTCAAGAGTGCTAGCACGACACAGTCAACATCACACCAAGCATCACCGAGATGCCTTGCTGGATTGCGGACTGTTCCTGATCGATGTGGCAGCTCCTTGGGGCATCAGGTATGTGTCCACATGGACACTCACCTATCTCATAGACCACCCCGAGCACTGGCATCGAGTGTGCAACAAGCTTGCCCTCGGTGATGCTTCGCATTGTGACGACCCTGTTACCATGCTCTGCACCGGTGGAGGAGGAGTGTCAGGCAACCGTGGACTCATCTCCGGTTTCTGCTCCTCCCTCAAGTGGATCAACCTCAGCACGCTATCGTCTGAGGTCAAAGTAACTACCAAGATAGCTGGAATCGTCTACAACATTCAACAGCTCGAGGAGGAGATCGAGATGCCGGACATGGAACCCATGACGCTGGCTACCGATTCTCGCTCCGTTACCCAGGTAGTGGCCGACCCCGGCCGGCACCGCACCATGACTACCCATGTCGACCGCGACGCTTTCAAAGTGCGCGAGTACGTACGACGTGGCCGTGTCATTATCAGATGGTGTCCTGGCGACGAGAACTGGAGTGACATCTTCACCAAACCTCTCGCCAACCCTAAGTTCACTTACTTCTGGCACTCCATGTGTGGCTACATCGAATGGAAGCTTCCCGACGCACTCGACAAGACTGCAACCGGTGCTTCTGCTGTAGGCGACACTGTCCAGATTGACTTCGACTACTGGGTGAAGGACGTGCCATAACTACGAACGGGACTTCTCAACACAGCAACACGGAGTCCCTAGAGGTGGACTAACTTCCTACAGTGAACCATCTCAACAACAAGAAACATCTCGCCGCCTATGGGCCCCGACCTGATGTTTACAAGCCAATCGCTTCCTCAACGCAAAGGCGCTCATTCAGATTACTCAATACTTATATGCAGTGACCCTGTGCTCTGTGACTACAGTGCAGGGGGTGCGCTGGCATACATATGCGCAATGTGCCCTGAAGCACAGCAGAGCCCAGGATCTGAGCCCAGATCCCAGATCCAGCATAGAGCCAAGTAGAGAGGGCGCGTGCCCGTGGTCCTATACCACGCGCATAGTCGCGCCCGCCTCACCTAGTTAGCCGCATTAGCGCCCAGACGCATTCTGGGCGGTGCGGGAGAAATAGTCTGAAAAGAAGACGCAGATTCTTTTCCTTGAATCTCCACAAAAAGACCTGCAGAAACCGCAGGAGGAAAAGGAGCTTATTAAACCAAATCACGAACAAAGCACTAGCTCGACGCCTAGTCGAACCTGCTGGCTACGCTCTCGCCAACTACCGCCGAGAGGTTGCCTCCCACCTGGGAGTTTCGGACTGCTTGTCCACGTCGGAATCCGCCGACTTGTACCGCGCGTGCTTAGCGCCTGGTACTTCTTCCAGTGAAAGAGAGGTCCGTCTGCAGCGGGCTCCTCATATTCACGTGGTAGCAAAGGTTTCAAGACCTTACAACGACTACATCCTCTGGATTGGCCACAAATCCTCAAAGACCATAAGCCTTCGGCTTTAAAACCCGAAGCATGAGTGACGACTCATACCAACAAGATGGGAACAGCGGGCATTCGAAAGGATCCTCATTCTCCAAAAGCTTTTATAACAAGAACACCACATCCACTATTCACCTACCCAAGCACAAGCTTAATGGTGAAGGCTCTGAGGCTGCAAAGACTGCAAGATACTTGCAGGCCATAAGCACTGCACTCACAGCTTACGATCCACGGATGGCATCCGCATGGGAAGGCAAAGACATATCTGTTAATGCTCTTGACTTTACCCAGCAAGTTTACACTGAGGCTGCAGAAGCCCTAATGAACAAGGCAACAGCCGAAGGCTTGCCATCAGGACTCTTCCTACCAACGGTGGAACGAGAACTGTCCCGCATAACAGTCGACTCTTCCGATCGAGCGGTAAACGCCGCGAACGTCCTCATCAACAAGAAGATGCTGGGCGTCGCGCTGAAGGTGCAAAGCTGCTTCTCAGGCCTAGCCCTGGATGCAGTCACATCACTGGGCCTCCACAGATTTGGAGAGTGGCGCATGAAGTTGCTCACAGACAGCGCTGGACAAGACCCCAAGTTGGTCTTCAAGCTTACCAAGATGGTTACCGAAGGTCTCATCATGGAGGACACCAGCCGCAACAATGGACTTAACTACCGCAAGATGAACAGCAAAGATGACATCGGTGCGGTGTACCGCCTGCACATCCCCAGAATGTACAATCTGGTGCTGGCAGTGGTACGTGCGCACAACGCCAAAGAGGAAGTGCGCAAGATTGAACGAAAGGGTGGCAAACCACTCCACGAGACTTCCATCGCCTTCAACAAGGCCGGCGAAGTGCTCCCACCCAAGACACCTGCAATGGTTAGAGTAATGAACTCTGGCACTGCAGCAGTCAGCGGTGACCACGATAATGGCCCACGTGCAAGACGTGGACTCGATGCAGCTATGTCTGGCGCCAACGGCGCTTCGACAGCTGATGCAACCGGAGGTGGGTCAGACACCGAGTCCGAGGACGAAGGTGACTACGACTCTCTACGCGTGCTCCAACTACAGCTCGCACTCCAGACCTGCACCAGCACCTACCGCAATGACATCACAGCCATACGTGCGAAGGAACTGGTCGAAGGCGACGAAGGCACCGTCGGTGTCACAGCCGAGACCAAGTCTGCGGAAGAAGAAGCCCGCAAGACTTCCTACGGCGACCAATGCGCCGAGATCAACGAGGCTGACATCCGTGAGCATACGGCACACCTCATCACTCTTGCCGCCAAGCGTCAAGAGAAGAAAGAGAAGTACAAGATCGAGAAGAAGGCCAGGAAAGGCTACATTCAAATCGCTCTGGAGCATCTCCTCGCCAACATGAACGGGCAGGAAGGTGCTGTCGACGCTGAAGACTGGTACGACCAGGACGACATCCCGACTACTATCCGCTACAACCTATGGTTTGGCTACGTTTACCTCACTCAGCAGGATGACCCTCTCCTCGAGAAGTGGTCAATCCTCGCTAGTGAGAAGGCTGACGTTCACCCTCTGTACCCACAGCAAGCTACGGATACACAGAGGGCTCAGTACATCTCCCTGATGGAACATCACCAGGAAGTCTACCGTGCGCGCAACCCCGACAAGCATAAGTCTGGCGGTGCCGCAACCGTGGCTACTGGCGCCAACGGTGACACACCTACACACGGGTGTGCACACTTCAAAGTCACCGGCACATGCAAGAATGGCGACGCCATCTGTTGTGCTGCCGGACTCCACGACAACTCCAAGCGCTTTGAGTCCAAGGAAATTGGCAAGGCAGCTCGTGAGCGTTGGGGTGGAGGCAAAGGCAAAGGTGGAGGCAAAGGCAAAGGCAAAGGCAAAGGCAAGGGTGGTGGAAGACATGGTGCTGCACGCACTAGCAGCTTCCCCATCACGGTCGCGTTCGACAAATGTGTCGCCGACAAGCTCTGCTACTACGACGCCAATGGACAGAAGTGCCGCAGGCATGCCGCAGGCACCTGCAACTTCGGCGCTCATACCCATGCAAGCAACACTGGCAGCACCGCTGGTGGCGCAGCAGCCACTACGGGTGCGGCCACGACTACACCCAAGAGCACCAATGTCGCTCAGGCTCTGTCTCTGTTCCAGAACTGCAGAGCTAGCGGAATGACCACAGCCGAGACTATGGAATCCCTCTCGTCGTCGGACTTCTTCGCAGGAGTACCGCATGTCGACTGGAAAGATAGCATTGACGTGCCTCCTGACAGTCTCAACTCCATCGGCACCATGGTACCCATGGCAGACTCAGTACTTTCCTATGCTGACCCATACGGCGATCCTCAAGCTGCTACGCAGCTGCGGGACGAACCGTGCAATGACATCACGTCCGAGCTCTATCCCTCTCCGAAGTCGGGGGTGAAGCCCAGACCTATGCCCGATATAGTGGAAAGTGATGACGAGTATGAGGGTGAAGGACTACATAACGACGAGTCCCCACCGTCTACTAAACTTGGCCCGGAGACCCAGAGCTCTACAAAGCCTGGGCACCTGGCGACCAAGGTGGTATCAAGTTTTCAGCATGATTCACCGACCCCAATCCAAGAACGGTCGGTTACCACGCTTGTGACATGGATCAGAAGCCTCAATGCTGCTGCTACTGCAGCGAGTACGAGTACGTGCACGAAGAGTCCCTTCGCGTCATCCTCTGCTCCTGAAAAGTCGCACACACCTCAACAGTCCAAGGTTGGAGGTGATGACGAGGCGGTTCCAACGGATTTATCCGTATCCCCTCAAAATGATGAAATTGCTCAGGATTCTGAGCTGGACCACGCCACCCAGGTGACATCGTCATCAGGTGCCGCTGGTTTGCTCCAAAGTGGTGATAAGGACCACAACGACGTCCCCAACATCACGGACTACGACTGGGAGCTCCCTGTCGACCTCCCGCCACCGGCGCCGGGCGATAGCGACCCCTTGTCCACTAGCACCCATCACCGCTTTACTGCTGCACAGCACGAGAAAGCAAGGCAGACATTGTCCCACCACGTGGGCAATACCGCGTTCAAGCCCACCCACCACGACCCCATTATTGCTGCACCTGGTGCATGCATCTGGACTGAAGCGAGTGATATCGCTGTCGGGGGTGAACCGGTGTTTGACAGCTCCTTCGACTCTCTATGCAACCAGATGTACGCTACAGCGGGCAACATCAACACTGCTGAATACGCACTCACTGACAGTGGATGCGGCAAGTCTACCATACCAAACGACAGTAAGTATACTTGCAACCTCAAGATGTACGGTGCTAACGATGATCGATACAGCGTCCAAGCGGCTCAAGGGTCGTCAGTTGCAGCCACAGGCATATGCGACTGGATCATATGCTGGAACAGTGAGACACCAGACGGTTGGGTATTGAAGTGCATGGTAACGAAAGCACTCATTATCCCAGGCTCCATGTTCTACATGATCGCTACTGGTGCCGAAGGCATCGGCTACAAAGGCTCCCCTCTCTCATTCGTCGACAACGTCAACAGCACTGGCAAGCCAGGCATATGGCAAGCCGATTTGAAAAGGTACGAGCATCTCACCACCAAGTGGAAGGTTCCGGTCGTCAAGATGATCGACCTACCCTTGGACATGAAAAAGACTCTCGCGCACAATGCGCTGGTCATCAAGAGACATAAAGGCATACTCACTCTCAATTCCCCTTCACCTACTATGTACGAAACAGGCATGGAGCGCGAAACGTGGGCAGACTACAACTGCACCGCCACGGGAGGACAGCTCGAGGATTGCGAGAAGGCATACGACCGACTCGTCCGAATCAACACTCACCTTGAGAGCGAGCTTATGAAGTTCAAAGATAGAACTGGCGATGTGGACCCACTCGCCTTCGCTCACTATCTCATTGGCCATCGCCACCCTCAGACCCTCAGGAAGGCAGTCGAGAGTGGCCAGGTCATCAACTGTGACATCGACCTGCAAGGCTCATCACGGTTCAAGGTCAAGGCTTGCATCAAGTGCACCTTAGCCACGGCCAGAGAGCTTCCTTGCGGCAAGCGACAGTACAGTAAGTGGCACAAGTCACAAGAGGAGATTGCCGACACTGCGGCGATGCAACAGGTAGATGGGCAGCTAAGTGCTGAATCCCGTCGCTACCTCCTCAAGCACACCGGCTACAACCTAGCCAAGCAATGCGGACCATACGCCGTCATTGTGCTGGATGAAATCACAGGCACAGGCGCTACCATGATCGATGAATCGGGTAGCCACAACGTCAACAACATCATGGTCGCCACATGCTTAGGATACAACCTTCGGCATGCCTACGGCCAAGTTGACATGTCTGCTGTCACTCTCGAAGAGACACTCAAGACCATCATTGCATGGGTAGAGGCACACGGGTGCCGCTGCCTTGTCTTCCGCTTCGACCCCTCAGGTCAGGCCAAGGCCAAGTCGATCAAGTCGATATGCAATGACTTGGGTGTGCATATAGATCTCACCAGCCCCAAGGTTAAGAACGAAGCAGCAATGGCTGAGGGTAGCAACGCTATCTACAACCACGCCTGCCGAGTCAATCTAGGCAACATCCTGACCACAAGTGATTCGGATGGCGGCCGAGACAAGCGTTGGAGACACAAGTTCGCCTTCCTCGCTGGCCGCTTCGGCCTCAATGCTGGCAACTGTCTCTGGAACCAGAACGCCGGTCACGTACCGATGTCCAAGCTTCTGGATCGACCTATCGACTTCAAGAAGATGTTCCCCGGTCCCTTCGCATGTGTGTGCATCTTCAGAGATCACAATGCAGGCAACAAGACTGAGGACCGCGGCCAATTCGGCCTCTTCGGTGGCGTCATCAAGTCTGCCACCCACGAGGACCAGATCATCGTGATCACACTACCTGAGTTCGAGAAGGCCGGAGAGCTGACCCGCATCATGGGCAGGAGCCGTGTAACGTGCTTCCCCCTTGAGCAGGATCCTCTCACAGTGTTCTTTAAGTTTGCCGGCACAGTCCCGAACTACCTCAAAGACATGTTGACAGACAAGGCCAAGAGTCTAACGGTCAGCATGGAACGCCTCATCAGAGAACACATCAAGACTGGCGACGATTACAGCACCGACATTGATGACGATGAGAGAAGCGCCTATGAAGACGCTAGCAGTATGATCGACTCCCATGGACCTATTCCCACGGAGTACGCTACTGCCGACAGCATGCAAACTGTCGATGTGGACCTCCAGGCTATTCAACCTGGCAATGCACCACCTGTGGCTCGGCATGAAGAACCCGAACAGCCCAGCATTGGTGAAAGAGTCCAAGTCCGA
>Ga0209502_10001982_pt1 | contig 17712 bp, 16 predicted proteins | sample ArcticOcean_MG_C_10_FD_187442 | JGI IMG/M metagenome (GOLD analysis project Ga0209502, IMG submission 187442) | Marine microbial communities from western Arctic Ocean - ArcticOcean_MG_CB11_90 (SPAdes) (version 2) | ecosystem: Environmental > Aquatic > Marine > Oceanic | place: Arctic Ocean...
TGAATCTATACTACTACAAGAAAAAGACACTACTAATTACAAAATTTTAAAAAATAAATTTCAAAAATTTACTCAAGACGGAGTAACAGTGGCTTTTCCAAAAAACACTTTTTATAAAGATATTTTTATTGACTTTTCTGTAAACGGAAAGCTTGCCACCATTCATAAGCCTACTATACCTTTAAACAAAAGTTTTACAATTACTTTTGACAGTACAATGTATAGGAAATCTGAAGTAAATAATATCTATATTGCTAATATAAACAACAAAAAATATCCATATTATCAGAATACTAGGAAAAGAGAAGATAAGTTATTTACTACAACTAAAACTTTAGGTAAATACACCTTATTAATTGATAATGAGTTACCTAAAATATATAATTTAAATTTTAAAAATAATAATTGGATAAGTAAATTAAACTACCTAACAATTAAAATATCAGATACACAATCTGGTATAAAGTCTTATGAAGCATTTATAGATGATGAATGGATCTTGATGGAATACGATGTGAAAAAGAAAAAATTATCTTACAATTTTAGTGATAAAAAATTGGTAGGAAGCAAACATATCTTTAAACTTGTAGTCTCCGACAACGTTGGAAATACGAATACCTATAATGCTACGTTTTATAGGAAATGAAGGACAAACAACACGTGAAAAATATAGTACTCTTTTTATTTTTGTTTCCAGCGATGATTTGGGGGCAAAAAACATCAATTATTAAAGGATTTGTTAAGGATTCTAAAAATAGGTCTATCGAAGATGTTTCTGTCAAATTTAATAACATAGGCACCACCACAAATAAAAAGGGATATTATGAAATACGAATTCCTGTAGATGTAAAAGTTACTCTTAAATTTAGCCATGTAGGTTTTAAATCAATTTCTAAAGAATTCTTTAGCAACAGAAGAAGTATTATTCGCTTCTCTCCTATTTTAAAATCAGAAAATGAAATATTAGAAGAAGTTGTTATAAAAAATGACACAAAAGATGCACAAGGAATCACAACTTTAAAAGCTGAGAAAATTGAAAGAATTCCTGGAGCAAATTCTGGAATAGAGACACTGTTAATGACACTTCCTGGAGTTAGCAACAATAACGAGTTAAGCACCCAATACAATGTTCGTGGGGGTAATTTTGATGAAAACCTCGTATATGTTAATGGAATAGAAATTTATCGTCCTTTCTTAGTTCGTTCTGGCCAACAAGAAGGTCTTAGTTTTGTAAATTCTACCATGGTTCAAAATATTAATTTTTCTGCTGGTGGATTTCAGGCTAAATATGGAGATAAGCTTTCTTCTGTACTAGACATCACCTATAGAAAACCGGTAGAATTTACCGCAACCATTAAAGCTAGTTTACTAGGTGGTAGTATTACGGTTGAGGATGTGTTTTTAGATAAAAAATTAAGTGCTATAGTTGGAGTTAGATACAGAGATAACAGTTTGTTTGTAAATTCTAAACAAATAGAAACTAATTTTAAACCTCGTTTTACAGACGTACAAGCTTTTTTATCTTACAAACAAAATGAAAAACTTACCTTAAATTTCTTAGGAAATTTCTCTTTAAACAACTACGATTACCAACCCGTAACAAGAAGAACTCGATTTGGAACTGTTACAGATCCGTTAGAGTTAATTGTTTTTTATGACGGACAGGAAAAAGACACATATCTTACCAGCTTTGGCGCATTAAGTGCAGATTATCAAGCAAATGATTATCTTAAACTAACTGCTACGGTTACTGCATTTAATACTCAAGAAGAAGAATACTTTGATATTGCTGCATCCTATAATTTAGGTGAAGTAGATGCTAATATTGGATCACAAACATTTGGAGATGTTACCTTTTCTGAAGGAATTGGTTCACAATTAAATCACTCCAGAAATGATTTAGATGCTTTAATTACCAACGTTCAAATAAGAGGAACTTATAAAAAAGATGAAAATCAAATAGATTTTGGTATTAAATATCAATCAGAAAATATTAAAGACCGTATTAGAGAATGGGAAATTATAGACTCTGTTGGTTTTTCTATTAGACCTTTAAATTTAGGGTTTATTAATGATCAACCCTACAATCCGTTTACTGGACCAATTCAACCATTTCAAAATATCAGAGCGCAAAACACCTTAAACATCAGTAGATTTTCTGGTTTTTTCCAATACAGCAAAAAAGGATTTATTGGTGAGCACAAGGTTTGGTGGAACATTGGAATTCGTGGACATCACTGGTCTGTTGAAGCTAATAATAACCCAATTGTACATCAATTCATAGTGAGTCCAAGAGCTCAATTTGCCATGAAGCCTAGTTGGGAAAAAGACATTCTATTTAGAATTTCCGGAGGTGTGTATTCTCAACCACCATTCTATAAAGAATTACGTGATTTTGAAGGAAAAATTCTTTCGAACATTAAAGCACAAAAATCTGTTCATATGGTTTTAGGAAGTGATTATAGTTTTACTATCTGGAATAGACCTTTTAAGCTAACCACTGAAGTTTACTATAAAAACTTATCTAATATTAACCCGTATAGTGTAGATAACGTTCGTATTCGATATCAGGCTAACAATAATGCAAAAGGATATGCAACAGGCATGGATATTAGACTTAATGGTGAATTTGTACCTGGAAATGAAAGTTGGATTAGTTTAGGTATTTTAAAAACAGAAGAAAATATTGACAATCGAGGATATATTGCTAGACCATCAGATCAACGATTTAAATTGGGAATTTTGTTTCAAGATTATGTTCCTAATTTACCTGATCTAAAAGCCTATTTAAATTTAGTCTATAATTCTGGAGTACCAGGAGGTGCTCCTACTTATGCTGACCCTTATAACTTTCAGAATAGATTACGAGATTACAGGCGTGCAGACTTAGGGGTACTATATGTATTTACTGATGCAAGTAAAAGATTTTCAACTGGTTTTTTAAGTCAGTTTAAAGAATTAACAGCTGGTCTAGAACTATTTAATATGTTTGATATTCAAAACTCCATCACCAATACCTGGGTAAGAGATGCGGCTACTAAGAATCAGTTTGGAGTACCTAATTACCTCTCTGGAAGAATCTTAAACCTTAAAATTGGAATGAAATTTTAATTGTATAAACGTATGATTTGTGCTAGCAAGAAAATCAAAATTATAGTATTTGTGCTGCGTGATCTTTTGTTTTTACTTTAGAAATTACATTTTCTATGACTCCGTTGGTATCAATTACAAAAGTAGTTCTATGGATTCCATCGTACTCACGCCCCATAAATTTTTTTGGCCCCCAAACTCCAAAACCATTAATAACGTTGTGGTCTTCGTCTGCTAATAAAGGAAATGGTAATTCATGTTTTAATACAAAATTTTGCTGTCTTTTTTCTGAATCTGCACTTACTCCTATAATTTCATAGCCTTGCGCTTTAAATGTTTGGTAATGATCTCTTAGATTACAAGCTTCTGCAGTACACCCCGGAGTACTCGCTTTAGGGTAAAAGAAAACCACTAATTTCTTACCGCTATAATCACTTAATTTTCTCACAATTCCTTGATTGTCTTTTGCTTCAAAATTTGGAGCTTTATCTCCTACTGTTAATGTATTCATGTATTTTTATTTTAGGATCTCAAAGATACGAAAGTGTTAGAAGATTCTAAAAGCTAGTTTGTAACTTTGTATGTAATAAATTTTGTAAAACAAAAAATATGACCAAAGCTGAAAATGTTCAATTTGTGATAGACGTACTACAAAAAACGTATCCTAAAATTCCAATTCCATTAGATCATAAAGACCCATATACCTTATTAATTGCGGTGTTACTTTCAGCTCAATGTACAGATGTTCGTGTAAATAAGATTACACCTTTGTTATTTGCTAAGGCAGACAATCCGTTTGATATGGTAAAAATGACTGTAGAAGAAATTAAACAAATTATAAGGCCTTGTGGATTATCTCCAATGAAATCTAAAGGAATCTATGGCTTATCTAAAATTTTAATTGATAAATACAATGGTAAAGTACCTCAATCTTTTGAAGGTTTAGAGGAATTACCTGCAGTTGGTCATAAGACAGCTAGTGTAGTTATGAGTCAGGCATTTGGAGTTCCTGCTTTTCCTGTAGACACTCACATACATCGATTGTTATATCGTTGGAATTTAACCAACGGTAAAAATGTTGTTCAAACCGAAAAAGATGCTAAAAGATTATTTCCAAGAGAACTCTGGAATGAATTGCATCTTCAGATTATTTGGTATGGAAGAGAATATTCACCTGCGAGAGGTTGGGATTTAGATAAAGATATTATTACCAACAAAATAGGCAGAAAAACAGTTTTAAATGAATATTACAAAAAGAATTAAGCGCTAAAAAAACCCCGACTCGTGTCAAGGTTTTTTCGAACTTAATTCAAATTCAATTCAATTTTGAAATTTGATTTGGTTTTTACAACTGATAGTGATTTGGAAAAATTAATCAAATATTGAACTGTTTCTTGTTTTGGTTGCTCCTGAAATTCAGAAGACTTTTCAGAGTAAAGTTGCTTCATACTGTATGTTAATTATTGTCTTTAAACTTAATAACGGAAGCATTTTACTTTTATTGTTAATCAACTAAAATTATTTTATTTTCTTCTATAATTTTTCTTAAATTAATTAAAGCATATCGCATTCTACCCAGAGCAGTATTGATGCTTACACCTGTATTTTCACTAATTTCTTTAAAACTCATATCCTTGTAAATTCGCATAACAAGAACTTCTTTTTGTTCGCTTGGAAGTTCTTTTATTAACTCTCTAACATCAGATAAAATTTGATCTTTAATTAATTGTTTCTCAGCATTTAAACTACCATCACTAATCACAGAAAAAATATCAAATTCATCTGTGTTTTTAAATGAACGCATTCTGTTTGACTTTCTAAAATGATCAATAATTAAATTATGTGAAATACGCATTACCCAAGGCAGGAACTTTCCTTGTTCATTATAATTTCCAAGCTTTAGGGTTCTAATTACTTTAATAAAGGTATCTTGAAAAACATCTTCAGTAATATCTTTATCTAGAACTTTACTGTAAATAAAACTATAAAGGCGTTGTTTGTGTTTTTTAATTAAGGTTTCCAAGCTTGCTTCGCAACCTTGAATATAATTATTCACTAAAATACTGTCGGGAATTGTATTCTTATACATTATATCATTACTTTATAGAAAAGCTTAGTGCTTTCCTGTTATTTTTTAAATAAACTAAAAGTAATTTTATGCTATAAATGTATGTTTATAAGATTAATACTCCAAATATAAAAAATATTTACTTTTAATTACATCTTTTTTAAATTATAATTGAATTCATTTCAAGAAAAGTTAAAAATTGATTATTTTTATAGCTTGCTTTCAAAACATATGAACAAAGATTTATCAAGTGTAAGTCCAAAAGAAAACATCATTATTAAAGGGGCCAGACTCCATAATTTAAAAAATATTGATGTTGTTATTCCTAGAAATAAGTTAGTAGTTATTACTGGATTATCTGGTTCAGGAAAATCTACACTAGCCTTTGATACCTTATACGCTGAAGGTCAAAGAAGGTATGTAGAAAGCTTATCTTCTTATGCTCGTCAATTTTTAGGAAAACTTCACAAGCCTAAGGTAGATTATATCAAAGGAATTGCTCCGGCAATTGCTATAGAACAAAAGGTTAATTCTACCAACCCGCGCTCTACTGTTGGTACTTCTACTGAAATTTATGATTATATAAAACTATTATTTGCTAGAATTGGTGAAACCCACTCTCCTATTTCAGGTGAATTAGTTAAAAAACATACAGTTACAGATGTAACAAGTTTTGTGAAAAGTTTTAAAGAAGACACAAAACTACTATTACTATGCCCAATTGCTATTAATGAAGATCGAGATCTTAAGACAGTTTTAAAAGTTTTATCTCAACAAGGGTATGCTCGTATTAAATATGAAGATCAAATCTATCGAATAGATGAGCTACCAACCAATCAAAAAAACTACAGTGACTTAAAACTAGTTGTTGATAGAGTTATAGTTAAAGATGACGAAGATTTTTACAATCGTTTGTCTGATGCTATACAAACAGCTTTTTTTGAAGGTAATGGAGTTTGTGTCATTCAAAATATAACAGATAATACCACCACAGAATTTAATAACAAGTTTGAGTTAGATGGTATATTATTTTATGAACCAAATACACATTTCTTCAGTTTCAATAACCCTTATGGAGCCTGTCCTACATGTGAAGGTTATGGTAATGTTATTGGAGTTGATGAAGATTTAGTAATTCCAAATACTGGAATTTCTATATATGATGATGCCATTTATCCTTTCAGAACAGACTCTTATAGACATTATAAAGAAGAATTAATTACGCATGCTTATAAATTTGATATTCCTATCCATAAACCATGGTTTGAACTTACAGAAGAGCAAAAAAACTTAGTTTGGGAAGGTAACAAAGACTTTTATGGGATCAATCATTTTTTTACAGCACTAGAAGAAAAAAGTTATAAAATACAAAACAGAGTAATGCTTTCTCGTTACAGAGGTAAAACCACTTGTATAGAATGTAACGGTAAAAGATTGCGAAAAGAAGCTAATTATGTAAAGGTTGGAAACAAAACTATTTCAGATTTAGTTACCTTACCATTAGATGAATTATCTGATTTCTTCAAGCAATTAAAATTAAATAAATACGAACAAAAAATAGGAAAGCGTTTATTAACTGAGATTAATAATCGGTTGGAGTTTTTACAAAATGTTGGCTTAAACTACCTAACATTAAACAGAACTTCAAATACACTTTCTGGAGGTGAAAGTCAACGTATAAATCTGGCTACTTCTTTAGGTAGTAGTTTAGTAGGATCTATGTATATCTTAGACGAACCAAGTATTGGGTTGCATCCAAAAGATACAGAAAGACTCATAAACGTGTTACAAGATTTACGAGATTTAGGAAATACTGTTATCGTTGTAGAACACGATGAAGATATTATGAAAGCTGCTGATTATATTATAGATATTGGACCCGAGGCTGGAACTTTTGGAGGTCATATTGTTGCAGAAGGAAGCTATGATGATATTTTAAAGTCTGATTCATTAACTGCGAAATATTTAACAGAAGAATTTGAGATAGAAACTCCAAAGACAAGAAGAAATTCTAAAAACTTCATACAAATTGTAGGAGCAAGAGAAAATAACTTGCAAAATATTGATGCAAAGTTTCCTTTAAATAGCCTAACCGTAATTACGGGAGTATCTGGTAGTGGAAAAAGCACCTTGGTTAAGAAAATTTTATATCCTGCTATGCAGAAAAAAATGATTGGATATGGAGAGAAAATTGGCCAACATACAGAGGTTACAGGAAGTTATGATCAAATAAAACATATAGAATTTATTGACCAAAACCCTATTGGACGTTCTTCTAGATCAAACCCTGTTACCTACATTAAGGCATACGATGATATTAGGGCATTGCTATCTTCACAGAAAATTTCAAAAATTAGAAACTATAAGCCCAAACATTTCTCATTTAATGTAGATGGTGGAAGATGTGAGGTTTGTAAGGGTGAAGGCGTGGTAACTATTGAAATGCAGTTTATGGCTGATGTTCACCTGCAATGCGATAACTGTAATGGGAAACGATTCAAAAAAGAAGTTCTTGAGGTTAATTTTGAAGGAAAAAATATTGATGATATTCTAAATTCTACGATCGATGATGCTGTTGCCTTTTTTATCAAACACCAACAAACAAAAATTGCAAATAAATTAAAACCGCTTCAAGATGTTGGATTAGGTTATGTTCAATTAGGACAGTCTTCTTCTACTTTATCTGGTGGTGAAGCTCAAAGAATAAAATTAGCCTCTTTTTTAGTAAAAGGAAACACCAAAGACAAAGCGCTATTTATTTTTGATGAACCTACTACTGGTCTTCATTTTCATGATATTAAAAAACTATTAGCCTCTTTTAATGCTCTCATAGACAAAGGGCATTCTATTATAGTAATTGAGCACAATATTGAATTGATAAAATGTGCAGATTATATAATTGATCTTGGTTTAGATGGTGGTAAAAAAGGTGGGCAATTAATTTTTGAAGGAACTCCTGAAGAATTAATTAAAAACAAAAAATCATATACAGCACCTTATTTAAAAGAAAAGCTTTAAAACTCACTATTTTTTTATTAAATAATCTTAGTTTAGAATAACTTACTACGAATTCTAGTTAAAAGGTGTAACTATACTAAAAAATTAAAAAGGAAGATTCTCTAGGTCTACATTTCCTCCTGAAATGATGACTGCAATTTTTTTATTTTTAAATAGTTTTTTGTCTTTTAATACTGCAGCAACTGCAACTGCACTTGAGGGTTCTATGATAATTTTCATGCGTTCCCAAACAAATTTCATCGCAGCTATTATTTCTTTTTCAGTCACACGGATAATTTTAGTTACATGATTTAAAATGATGGGAAAATTATTACTACCTAAATTAGTTCTCAATCCGTCAGCTATAGTATTGGTTGTGGTATTCATTTCAATTTTCTTACTAATTAATGAACGATAGGCATCATCAACTTCAAAAGGTTCAGCACCTATGATTTGTGTTTTTGGCGAAAATTGATTGGCAAACAAACAAGTTCCAGCAATGAGCCCTCCCCCACCAACAGGACAAATAATATAATCAAAATTGGCTTCTTGTTGGAGTAACTCAAAGCAAGCAGTTCCTTGTCCGTAAATTACTTGAATATCGTTTGAAGGGTGTAAAAAAGTAGCACCAGTCTTTTCTTGAATTCTTCTTGAGGCACTCTCTCTAGCCTCTATTGTTGGTTCACATTCTGTAACAAACCCACCGTAACTTAAGGTTCCTTCTTTTTTAATTTTAGGAGCATTACTAGGCATTACTATATAAGCCGGAACTCCTAAGTTTTTTGCCGCTAATGATACTGCTTGAGCAAAATTTCCTGATGAATGAGTTAGCACACCTTTGCTTCTTTCTTCTTCTGATAACTGTAAAATGGCATTGGTAGCGCCTCTAATCTTGTAAGCTCCTGCTTTTTGAAAGTTTTCGCATTTTAAGAATACTTCACAACCAGCTAAATTATTTAATAATCTAGAACTAGATAGTGGAGTTAAGTGGATGTGAGACTTCACCCGATTGTAAACTTCTTCTAAGTTGGTTTTATTCATAGAAAGGCTTTGTGTAAAAATAAGAAAACTTCTAAAAACCAAAAAAAGCCTTCTCATTTCTGAGAAGACCTTGTATTTTGGGTAGAAGATGGGGCTCGAACCCACGACCCTCGGTACCACAAACCGATGCTCTAACCAACTGAGCTACAACTACCATGTTGCTTTCGTACTGTAAACATACATATGTTTTCTTTACTTAAGCGGGTGCAAATATAATTTTTTTTTTAACTCTATGAAAAGAAAAAATTATATTAATTTATCTAAAGACGTAATAGCAATAGAGCGTTCTACAGTAAAACCTTCTGCATGGTTTACTCCTATTAGCCTTCCTAATTCTTTTGCTCTGTATTGTATACTGTCTGTGAAGTTTTTTGAGGTAATAGGTGTTTCTGCTTCTTTACTGTTAGGATCATAAAACTGAGAACTATACGCTAAAACAGCATCCATTTTAACATCCATAAAACCACTTACATCAACAACAAAATCTGGCTCAGTATTTTTCCATTGCATGTAATGATACACCAGTTTTGGTCTCCACTTTTCTTGTAACTTTCCATCAAGTTTAGTTTCAATTTTCTCTAAACCACTCAAAAAACAAGCATCAGAAACTAACTTACTTCCTTTTCCATGATCAATATGTCTGTCATCTACCGCATTACACAATACAATTTCTGGTTTGTATTTTCGAATAGATTTTATAACTTCTAATTGATGTTCTTTATCATTTATAAAAAAACCATCAGCAAATTTTAAATTTTCTCTTACAGTTACTCCTAAAATTGCAGCTGCATTGCTAGCCTCTACTTTTCTTAATTCTTTAGAACCCCTGGTACCCAATTCTCCTTGAGTTAAATCTATGATACCAACTTTTTTCCCTAAAGAAATTTCTTTAGCTATTGTGGCTGCAGCACCTAACTCAACATCATCTGGGTGGGCTCCAAAAGCCAATATGTCTAATTTCATAAGTCTCCTTTATTTGTTTTTAAAAGCGCTTGTTCTATATCAGCAATTAAATCTTCAGGCTCTTCTATACCAACAGAAAAACGAATTAATCTGTCTGTTATCCCTCGTTCTAGTCTTTCTTCTTCACTTAATAGAGCGTGGGTTGTTTGAGCCGGACTTAATGTTGTGCTTTCTACTCCCGCCAAACTTAATGATGGCTTTATGAATTGTAATGCGTTCTGAAATTCCATAGCATCTATACCTTCTGCTAATTCAAAAGACATCATTGCTCCAAAACCAATCATTTGTGAAGCTGCTGTTGCATGTTTTGGATGACTTTTTAATCCTGGATAATATACGTTCTCAATCAACGAATTTCCTTCTAAATATTCCGCTAATTCTTGTGCGTTTTTTGTTTGCTCTTTTACCCTTAAATTTAATGTTTTCATGCTTCTTTCTAACATCCATACAGTAAAATCGCTTAAATTTCCTCCTAAGTTAATTCCTGTTTCCCAAATTAACTCTATGTGTTCTTTTGAAGCTGCAACGGCACCTGCTGAAATGTCTGAGTGCCCTCCCATATATTTAGTTGCAGAGTGAATAATAACATCTATTCCAAAATCGGCAGGAGTTTGATTTATTGGTGAAGCAAATGTATTATCTATCATAGTAATAATTCCCTTCTCTTTTGCCAAGCCAGAAATTGCTCTAATATCTGTAATTCCTAGTAAAGGATTTGATGGAGTTTCAATGTATAGAATTTTTGTGTTTTCTTTTAACAAAGGCTCAAAATCTTCAAACCTATCAGATTCTGTATAGGAATATTCTATTCCGTATTTTTCAAACTCTTTTGCAATAAAATTATAGGTACCTCCATAAATTACTTGCTGAATTACAACATGGTCTCCTTTTTTCAAAAAAGCTAGTAAAGTTGTACTAATAGCGGCCATTCCAGAACTAAAAATTAATGCATCTTCAGTATGTTCTAGTGCTGCAATTTTTCTTCGCAAGGCTTCTTGATTAGGAGTATTAAAATAACGGGGATATCGTTTAACATCTACCTGATCAAATGCGTATGAAGTAGACATATACATCGGAGAAATAGCTCCTTTAAATTGTTCATCTTTTACTTCACCAATATGAACACATATAGAGTTAATCCCTAGTTTTTTTGATTCTATCATTTTAAAATATATTAAAAAACGAATTTACAAAAGAAACCACTAAAAAAGAAACATATTTATAGATCGGTTTTCTAAACCAGAAGAATCAATCATAGCAATGAATAATTTCAATATCTTCGTAGCATGATTTCAGTAGTTATTTTAGGTAGCGGAAATGTTGCCACACATTTAATTTATGCTTTTTCAAAGATTGACAGCATCCATCTAAAACAAGTATATACAAGAAATTTGACAGATGTAGCTAGCCTAAAAAGTACTGTTCCAACTATAAATGATTTATCATTATTAGAACAAGCAGACATTACAATTATTGCTGTGAGTGATGATGCTATTGCCGCTGTTTCATCCAATATTAAAAACTCTCTTGTTGTTCATACTTCTGGAACTGTTGAAATGAATGCTTTAAATAATTCAGGAAACAAAGGTGTGTTTTATCTTCTTCAATCCTTTTCAAAAGAAAAGGAAGTAGATTTTACAAATATTCCTATTTGCTTGGAAGCAGAAAATAAAAGCGACCTCATAAAGTTAGAAAAATTAGCTTCTCTGTTGCAGGGTAATATTTATCATTTATCATCTATTCAAAGAAAAAAAATTCATGTTGCAGCTGTTTTTGTGAATAATTTCACCAATCATATGTATGCAATTGCACATGATATTTGTGAAGATCACGGTGTTCCATTTAATATTTTACAGCCTTTAATTCAAGAAACATCTCAAAAAATCAAAAACTTAACTCCCAAACAAGCACAAACCGGACCTGCAAAAAGAAATGATACAGAAACCATAGAAAATCATCTAAATTTGCTATCTAAAACACAACAAGAACTTTATTTAAAAATCACCCAATCTATTCAAGATCATGGAAAAAAGCTATAAACAATACCTGTCTCAAATTAACACACTAATTTTTGATGTTGATGGAGTTTTAACTAATGGAATTGTTACCGTACTATCAAATGGTGAATTAATTCGTCAGATGAATATTAAAGATGGCTATGCACTTCGTGCTGCAGTTAATGCTGGGTTAAGAGTCTGCATTATTACGGGAGGTAAAAACGAAGGAGTGAAAATTAGATTAGAAAATTTGGGAATTAAAGATGTGTATATGGGAGCACATGATAAAATAGAACAATACCATGAATTGGTAGATATGTACAATTTACAATCTGAAAATGTATTGTATATGGGAGACGATGTGCCAGATTACCCAGTAATGAAATTGGTTGGCTTAGCTTGCTGCCCCAATGATGCTGCAACAGAGATTCAACAAATATCTAAATATATTTCTGATAAAAAAGGTGGAGAAGGTTGTGTGCGAGATATTATTGAACAAATCTTGCGCGTACAAGGAAAATGGGCTTCAAATTTTGATGCCACCTTTGATTAAGCTAAGCTTTTAATACTATAAAAAAATAAATTATTAAAAAATTAATACAATCTTCTAAAATTATGAAAAAAATTTTGATAACTATTCTCAGTATATTTTTTACAACTACAGGTTTTTCACAAACCATTTTTGGTGCTTGGAATTCTTTTGATGAAGAAACCAATCGTCTGGAGTCTGTAATTGAAGTTTATGAAAAAAATGACCAGGTATTTGCTAAAATCATTAAGATTACAAATTTAGAAAATCAAGGTGCTACTTGTATCAATTGTAGCGGTGAAAGAAAAAATACACCTATTTTAGGAATGAATATTCTAACCGGTTTAAAAAAAGATGGTGATGAATGGTCTGGTGGAAAAATTTTAGATCCAAAAAATGGAAAAGAATACAAGTGTTATATTCAATTATTAGATGAAAACACCCTAAAAATTAGAGGATATATTGGTTTCTCTATGTTTGGAAGAACTGCTATTTGGAAAAAAGCTTCAAAATAATAACTCTTGTTTGAAGCTATTTATTATGCTTTTTTCTGAAGCATTGGAACAAAAGAGAAATCTCCTAACTCGTGTTTTTCAAATTCTTTTGGAGATTTTCTATGAAACAATGTCATAATTTGTTTTTTATCACCCACAGGAATTAATAACATCCCTCCCACTTTTAGTTGAGCTAATAATGGTTTAGGAACAAAAGGAGCACCCGCTGTTACTATTATTTTATCAAAAGGAGCTTTTTCTTTCAAACCTTTATAACCATCTCCAAAAATAAATTTCTTAGGGTTATAGCCCAACTTTGGTAAAAATAAAGAGGTTTTTTTGAATAACTCGTGTTGGCGTTCTATGGTATAAACTACAGCTCCTAATTCTAACAAAACTGCTGTCTGATAACCAGATCCTGTTCCTATTTCTAAGACACTATCTCCAGGACTTACTGCTAAGGTTTGAGATTGAAAAGCAACTGTATAAGGCTGAGAGATGGTTTGTTCTGCTGCGATAGGAAATGCTTTGTCTTGATAAGCATGATCTGCAAAAGAAGAATCAATAAACAAATGTCTTGGAATTTTTTTAACGGCATTTAATACATTCTCGTTGGTAATTCCTTTCTTTTTTAGCACGTTTGCTAACTGATTTCTAAGGCCTTGATGTTTGGAAGTATCTTTCAATTTGTAACTTTATTGAGAAGCCTAAAAATAGAATAATTGATTTTAAATTCCTATAAAATTGTATCTTTGTTATCGGTTTAAAAACAACATCAAAAAAATCAAATTTTATGCTAAAAGCTGGAGTATTAGGTGCGGGTCATTTAGGAAAGATTCACCTAAAATTACTACAACAATCTAATAAATACGAATTGGTAGGTTTTTATGATCCTTCTAAAGAAAATGCTCAGAAAGTTTCTAAAGAGTTCGGATATCATGCTTTTAATTCTATTGAAGAATTAATTGAAGCTGTTGATGTTGTAGATATTGTAACTCCTACTCTTTCTCATTTTGACTGTGCAAAACAGGCAATAGAAAAAGGGTGTCATATTTTTATAGAAAAACCAATTACCAAAACAGTTGTAGAGGCTGAAGCTATTAGAACTTTGGCGAGCCAAAAGCACGTTAAAGGTCAGGTTGGGCATGTAGAGCGCTTTAATCCTGCTTTTACTGCAGTACAGGACATGATTGTTTCTCCAATGTTTATAGAGTGTCATCGTTTGGCTGAGTTTAATCCTAGAGGTACTGATGTTCCAGTAGTATTAGATTTAATGATTCATGATATAGATATCATTTTAAGTGTTGTTAATTCACCTGTAAAGAATATTCATGCAAGTGGAGTTACTGTTATTTCTGAAACTCCAGACATTGCAAATGCTAGAATAGAATTTGAGAACGGATGTGTAGCCAATTTAACGGCCAGTAGAATATCTATGAAGAACATGCGAAAATCTCGCTTCTTTCAGAAAGATGCCTATATTTCTGTAGATTTCTTAGAAAAAAAATCTGAGGTTGTTAGAATGAAAGATGTTCCAAAAAACCCAGATGAGTTTGCCATGATTCTTCAAAATGCAGAAGGTGTTAAGAAACAAATATATTTTGACAATCCTGAGGTAACTCCTAACAATGCTATCTTAGATGAATTAGAGTCTTTTGCTACAGCCATTGAAAATAACACAAAACCTGTGGTTTCCTTGCAACAAGGTACTAATGCCTTAAGAGTAGCACAGCGAATTATTGATTGTTTTTAGAAGCAACGTTATCTTCTAAAATTTTAAGATTATAGGCGCGTTAGGGATTGAAGTAGAAATCCTTTATATGAAGAATGAATAAAAAGATTGACACAAAAAGCCCGTTAAAACGCCCACATAAGAATCATCATAAAAATAGTAAATCATTAAATACAATACACATGAAAAATATAGCTGTAATTGGAGCTGGAACCATGGGAAATGGAATTGCCCACACCTTTGCTCAATATAATTATAATGTACAATTGATTGATATTTCTCAGAAATCTCTTGACAAAGGTATTGCTGCAATCTCCAAAAACTTAGATAGGATGGTTGTTAAGGAGAAAATAACTGCTATAGATAAAGATAGAACACTTGCTAATATTACTACCTATACTTCTATTAAAGAAGGAACACAATATGCAAGTTTAGTGATAGAGGCTGCAACTGAAAATTTAGATTTAAAATTAAAAATCTTTAAAGAATTAGATGAGGTTTGCCCAGATGATACCATTTTAGCAACAAATACCTCTTCTATTTCTATTACTCAAATTGCAGGAATAACAAGCAGACCAGACAAAGTTATTGGTATGCATTTTATGAATCCTGTGCCAATAATGAAACTTGTTGAAATAATTAGAGGCTATAATACTTCTGATGAAGTAACAAAATTTATAGTTGACCTATCTAAAAAAGTGAATAAAATACCTGTAGAAGTAAATGACTACCCTGGTTTTGTAGCTAATAGAATCTTACTACCTATGATTAATGAATCTATTGAAACACTCTACAACGGTGTAGCTGGAGTTACAGCAATAGATACCGTTATGAAATTAGGAATGGCGCACCCAATGGGTCCTTTACAGTTAGCTGATTTTATAGGTTTAGATGTTTGTTTGTCTATTTTAGAGGTGATGTATAACGGTTTTAAAAACCCAAAATATGCACCATGCCCACTATTGGTAAATATGGTAAGAGCAGGTAAATTAGGTGTGAAATCTGGGGAAGGTTTTTATGATTATTCTGAGAGTAGAAAAGCTGAAAAAATAGCCAAGCAGTTTGAATAAGTCTATTCTTATCTTATTATTATTTCTTAGTTCTTTAGCTAGTAGTCAAGAAAAAAAAGAACAACAAATTTCATTAAAAAAAGTTGGAATCCTGTTTAGTAGCGCAAAACAGAATAATATCTTGTTTTTTGATAAAGATTACGATTATAAGACTAATGTGTATAAATTTCAGTTGTTTTATACCTTACGAACAGGAATTAATTGGGATATAAACCTCATTGTTCAGCCACAGTTTCAAAAGGCACAACATCAATTGTTAAATGAACAATTTATTACTCCAGACGAGCCTAATTATGAATTTCTACGTGAAAAGTTTACCCAAAAGAAAGACATCTCTTTGTATGCATTTGAACTAGGTTTCCAATTGAGGAAATCTTTAACTAAAAATATCTCTTTTGAGGCAACCTTGGGTTTGGGAGCTGCTTACATAGATTTGGAGTCTGAACGATTAGCTAAGGGCTTTACTTTTATCGAAAATGTATCTTTAGGGTTAGTATATACAAATAAAAAATCAGAATTTTATCTAGGAACCACTGTTGGGCATGTTTCTAATTTTAACATCCAGAAACCAAATAGTGGTTATAATATTTTAGGATTTGAATTGGGGTATAGAATACTTATTAACTAAAAAAAAGAACTCAACATTGAGTTCTTTTTTTAATTGATGAAGAAAATAATGGTAGTTATTTTCTTCTAGGATCTTCATCGCTATTATTATCTTTTTCGGCTTTATTCCAAATTTTTAATTCGTCTGTAGCGGTAATTCCAGATTTCACCATAATGTTAACACCGTCGGAGATTCCTAACTCTAATTCTCTTTTCTCAAACTTATTCTCTCCAATTTTAACCTCAACATATGGCTTTTCAGTCTTTTTATCAAAACGTAATAAAGCTTCTTTAATAGCCAACACACTGTCTTGTTGTTCTAGAATAATTTCTGCATTAGCGCTATAATTAGCTCTTACAAAATAGCTGTCATCTAGCGTAATATTTGCCTTTATTGTAAATTGAACAGCACCACCTTCTTCTGTTCCTTTTGGAGCAATAAAATTCAACTTAGCTGGAAATTTTTTCTCTTCTATAGCACCTAGAGATATTTCAATTGCTGTTCCTTTTACTAATTTACTAACTTCAGATTCATCTACTTTTCCTTCAAAAATCATTTTACTCATATCTGCAATTGAAGCAATAGTTGTACCAGCGTTAAAGTTATTACTTTGTATTACCTGATCTCCTTCTTTTACAGGGATTTCTAAAATTGTTCCAGAAATTTGAGCTCTAATATCTGTATTAGCAACACCAACTCCAGAAGAACCACTCCTTATAATCTTATAATCATTTTGAGCATTAATTAGATCTTGTCTAGCTTGGTCATAGGTAAGCTCAACTTGTTCAAATGAAGAAGCAGCTAACACACCCTTGTCAAATAATTGCTTATTTCTATTAAAAGAAATTTTAGCATTTTTTACTCGTAGCTTAATATTGTCTACTCTTCCCTTTGCACTAATTAAAGATTGCTCATTAGGAACAACTCTCACAGTGGCCAATAAATCTCCTTTTTTAACCTTAGTGCCTTCGAGTAAAATAATTTTATCTATAATACCTGTAATCTGTGGCTTTATATCAATTTCTTCTAAAGGAATTACCTTACCCGTTGCAACTGTTTTCTTAACAATTGTAGCTTTAAAAGCTGTTTCTGTTTTGAACGTTTGGATATCCTGTTTGTTTTTG
>Ga0209502_10001993_pt1 | contig 17605 bp, 20 predicted proteins | sample ArcticOcean_MG_C_10_FD_187442 | JGI IMG/M metagenome (GOLD analysis project Ga0209502, IMG submission 187442) | Marine microbial communities from western Arctic Ocean - ArcticOcean_MG_CB11_90 (SPAdes) (version 2) | ecosystem: Environmental > Aquatic > Marine > Oceanic | place: Arctic Ocean...
GTCCGAAGTAGCCCAAGGGCACTGCGTCGTGTTCGGCGTCGTAGAGCGACACCTGCTCGGGTGCGAAGGTGAAGCGGTTGGACGTTGAGGCCGTGAGCACGGAGCCGCCCTCCGGCAGGTCCGACGGTACGACCGACAGTGTCAGTTGCAGGTCCTCGTCGATGGGCACATCGGGGTGCATATCCAGGAGCATCGCAGCGTTGTTGGCGGTGTAGTCGTTCATAGCCGTGTACGTGTGAGGTTGAACATTGAAAGACTTGGTCATCTCGGCACCGGTGGCTACATTGACGACACGCACCGTGTATATCCTTGGAGACCCGGAAGCGGCGAAGTGCCCGATGTCCAAGTGTCCGTTGTGCATATACGTCATGAACGTAGACTCACCCGACCTGTCTGTGTACACCGCATACACCTGTTCTTCTCCCGATATTACCGTTAGGCTGTAAAACCCGGGGTGTACCGCAGCCATTGGGTCCATCCGGAATATCAATGATTCCGAGGTGTACCCAACGGTGTCGACTTCCCACTGCGGGGTGGTGGTCTCGGCCCCATCGAACTTCCCGAGGGGGTTTCGGTAAATCTTGTTCCCCGTGGGGAAGGGAGAACCGAAGTCGGAGGTCAGAACTAAGTCCGTGCCCGGAAGGATGAGACTGGTCCACGACCCGTTGTATGCGGACGCCGGTTCCGTGACATCTTCGCCCGCCTTGCAAAACCGAGAAATGAGCGTTACGGCGGGGTCCAAGTTGCCAAGCTGTGAATTTATGATGGAGGGGGATGCTGATTCTACGGTCTGGGCCAGTATCTGGCGGATCTTCGCCTTGTCCGCCCTGAACAGCATTGGGCCGTCGTTGTATGCGGCACATATGATACAGAAGTAGCGATCGTCGCCGAATGGGTCCGGATAGCAGTATAAATTATGATTCGAAGGGACGGCGGAGGCCCCGTTCCAGCCTCGGTTTATAGTGAACGAACCCACGAACCTTGTCTGTTTCCTGGCGTCGTCCGTGCTGATACCGTTGTAGTAGTAAGATTCCGAGGAGAACATCGACGCACAATCGAGAATAAAACCGTGCGGTGTGTGATTTTCAATGTTCATGATGAGAAACTCCTTACTGGGATCGGTCCACGCCTGGTGCAGCCCCCAGTTTGTCATAGACCCGCTCAGCCCACGTGTTCCCAGCTGGATGCGAGGGTCACTGACATTTACCAATGTCTGTATGTCGGTGGGGTCGGTCACGTCCAGAATGACCATGTTCTCGTAGTAAATACAGGAGCAGAAGGCTACAAGTTTACCATCAAGCCCAGCGAGATCGTCAGTTACATGTATATCATGAAGGTAGAGCTCCTCGGACGGGTTTGTGGGATCGGGGTTGCTCAGCCCCGGGTGCGTATGTACGAAGTTGTTTGGATACCCGTAGTAGTTACCTACATAAACGGGAACGCCGCCCCTAATGTCGAACACCTCGAGGGCGTTTCGGTTTCCACCAACGGCGTAGAGCCAGCTGCAATCCTGGTTCTGAAACACGGCGATATTGTGATACCCCCCCGCCGCCAGAGACGTGACAAAACTGTAGGTATTGTCTTCGTAGAGAGTATCTATGCGGTACACTTCGATAGCCGCCCTACCCCCCGATTCCCTCACGGCATACAGGTAGTCCCCTTGGATACCGTAGCCAATCTTGTAATCATACCACGTAGAAAATTCCATGTTCAAGTGCTCCGTAGGCAGCCTGGAGGCTTCAGTGGTCGCCCCCGTCTTCTTGTTCACCCTAACGATTTTGGTTCGGTCATTGCTGTAAACGGCGACGACGACGAACATCGTGTCGCTGTCCAAGTCCGGTCGGCTGTAATACCAGCAGTCGGTCGGCTGCTGCTCATTGTCATCGAGCACCAGTTCGTTGGACAGGAGCGTGGAAGTGTCCGCAAGGAGGGCCACTGCAGCGTCCACTGTACCTTCGCCGTAGCAGGAATCGGCAGTGCCGACAATTTTGGAGAGCGTGGTGGGGGCCAGAGTGTTCATTATTACCAGGGGACAAGATTTTCCTTCGACTTATATAGCATCGAGCAAGTGCATTTTCAAGGGCCTTAGGCAGCGAAAGGGTTATTCTTCCAGTGGATAATACATTATGAATCATTGTGGATACTACCGCAAGTGTACTGACGAACCTTCCGAGGCCAACTTTTTCTACGCCGACTTCCGCCACGCCCTGCAAAACGGTAATGGGCAGTTGCATTACGACATCCTGACCAATCGGGGCAGCGAGGCCGATGGTGTAGTCTACGAAGGAATGACCTACATACGGGCCTCCCCGGAACAAGCCATGCGGATAGGCTACTACATGCGCATTTACAACCACTAATAAATAAATAAATAAACATTTACATATGGTAAGAACCATGTCATCGGTAAAAGTCGTGTTCGACAAGTCTAGCCCATCCGCAAGGTTTTACACAAACGACAAGCAGATCGGCGTCGACACAGCGTTCGGCATGTACACGAAGGAATCCCCCTTTGTGATGGGCGGCAATCCACTGCGTTTCGGGGCATACGAGGTATTACAGGCGAAAAATCGTGCCGAGGCCGATGGTGATATTATCAAACTATCCCAAGACACTCTGGGCATAGTTAGTACTTTTCTTCTCCCAGGAAATACGGGTGCTCTAGCGGCGACCAGCAAGGGATCGACTGCAGAATTGAATGAGGCTATGGAACGAATGAAGGAGGCAAATGCAAAGCTGCATGAAGCCATTGGACTGTTTGAGTATTCGGGACTTCACCCAAAATGGGGACCAGAGGAAGCGCTCAAGCAAGTGAGGCAACTTCTCAAAACGGGTCATAACGTCACGCCGCCTAATTTAAACGCTGTCGTGAAGCCCTGGCGTTATACAACAGAGGAGCCCAAACCTTTAAAAAATTTACTGACGCAGGTGATTGCTCACAAGTTCCGAAGTGAATTCGTGTACAAACACTACGCAGAAGATGGTAATTATTCAAATATACCTCCTGTGCAAGGCCCTGCACGCCACAATGAGGATGCTGAGGAGATTGTTGATCCTGTGAAGGCCCGCAAGCTTATCGATACATCGAGATTCGAGATAATTAAGGCGTTGTTAGACAAAGGTGCTACATTTAACAAGCAGACTGTACGCATGGCATTATCCATGAAAGATGCTTTCACGGCCGTAGAACTATTCAAGCGCAACGCCGAAAAGCCACCACATTTGCAAATCAAGGACTTTTGGACTTTTGATGGTACCGAAAGTTTGAATGAGAGGCCCTACGGTATCCAAGAGATAGGAACCAATGGTGTGACATTGGTAGAAATGATGCTCTCAGATGAATCAGATGATATATACGATCCCGACAACTATAGTTAGAGGGGATAAATGAGCACGAATAGCGATATTGGTAATATCACAATTCGTATAATTAATAAAATTGTTCGTCGTACTTGTATTCTGCCTCGCTCCATGCGTCTATCAACGCTCGCAGCTGTGCGAGGGGCTCGGCGTGCGTCTGCTCACGACGCTGGATCTCCCTAACTTGTTCTACGGACATATTGAAGCATGTGTCGCCGGAGAACGTTAGCAAGGCTTCAGCTGTTGCCAGACTGAATATGTTCCTCAGCATGTCTGCGCATTTCTTCTCGTACGCCTCTAGTTTCTCTGGGGTGTCGAAGCGTGCGAGAAAGAACTCGACTCTGACTTCTTCCTTGTGGTATGCGGGGTAAGCCTCCTGGTTCGCAGGGATGTCTGGGGGGTTCTTCATAAACCGAATGGTCTGGCGCAGGACATCCAGGTAGGACTTGTAAAGGTTCACGTATTTCCGGCAATAGCCGCTGTAGTTGGTCGTCTTCGGAAGCCCGGCCGGAGGGTCTATACGCCGCACTTGTTGCCCCTCGGCAGTCGGCAAATAATTTCCGAGAATTTGGTCCCACAGAACTTCCGGTACCATTTGTATTAATAAAAGAACACTTTTTTAATATGTTCCATTTAGTTATCCGCTCGCTGCGTCTCCACAAGAAGGAACTGCAATATCACCCTCCGGCTCTTTGCGGGCGGGTTCGCATCGACGCTGTGGTTTCCAGGGTTATTGAGCCCTCTGAATATGCTCAGGCCGTCCTGGTCCTGAATATTTACGGTGAGGCGGTTCAGAGTTTTTGGTTTGATGGTGCTCACGTAGACCGCCGTCTTTCCCAAGTGGCCGAGGACGAACGGCTTGTAGTCCTTTGGCGTGAGGACGCCGGAAATTCCGCTTCGGCTGGGCGACTCCATCACCAGATTGAAGCGTCTGTTCATGTCGGTGTAGCTGTTGCGGCTGTCGGAACTGAACTGACCTCCAATCTGGGCAATGTCGAATTCGGGGATGTCCAGTGAGAAGTAATTGATGATATCGGTGTCTCCGGAATCGTCATACAGCGCATTTACGTTTTCGTTGATCTTGTAGCCCCCGATGTATATACTGCTTAGGTATATTTCCGTTGGTCCGGTGAGGTTGATCTGCTCCGACAGGCGACCGATAAACTCGCACGGTTCGCTCCCGGTAGTTCCAGTGAGTGCGTCTTTGGAATCTACAATTACGCTACGGACTTCGTAGTTTCCTCGATGCTGTGTGCTGAAGAATTGTGCCATTTGATTGTAGCCAATAATATAAAATGGGTCAAAATTACGACCACAGAGCCAATATACCGCCCAAGGTGTTGATGTTGGAGATTACCGGTATCTTCTTTATTCCAGTCCAGGGATTGGCATACACCACAAGCGTAGCCGCGGCGGTGAATCCCGATAGAACGGTGAGTCCGTTCCGTTTGGTGGTCGTGTCCCTGTTATAATGCCCATACAGAACACACAAGCTTCCTACCACTTCTATGATTCCGGCGATAAGAACCACGGCTACCAGGATATCGTTCTTGGTTTTGGTATAAATATTACTGAGCCTGAATACGTCATCCCCGCCCCACACGGCAGTGCCTCCGCCCAAGAGTGTTCTTACTTGCGGAGGCAGAAGTTTGTCCACTCCCGAAATGAGGAACATCCCTACTACAGCGGTCACCGCAATGGCTTCGATAATCTTCCTTTTAGTCCCTTTGCGTATCATACTGATGATGCCAGTCAGGAAGACCATAATAATATACACACCTACGGAGAGTAGTTCCATAACTACGTATTGGCCAATATTTTATTAATTGTGAGAAACTGATGGGTAATCATGACCACTAGACCGGAAAAGACGTCTGTGCAAAAGGAGTATTGGAAGCCCAAGGGTTTGTAGTAATGTTCCTCCAGATGGGGGAACAGACCCGAGTACCTCATAGGAAGACCTATCAAGCCACTCACCAGAAGCACGGCCAAGCCGCGGCTTTTGGTATTCTGCGAATACCAAGTGTACACGCTGCGCTGCAAAAGCACCTCGGTCACCGCACCCACAAAACCCGCAATGAGGGCCGCCCCAAGGAGGGTGTGGCGCTTGAAATAACCCTTCAGAACAACGATCCACTTCATGTCCTCTATCCCAGACAGAGGAATCTTACCCTCCACCACGAAGCGTAGAACTACGTCCCATAGGGCTGTGATAACGAATATAGTTATAATTTTATTTGAATCGAGTTTATTATACATTATTTAAAATAAGCTAATATTATTAATGGCCGATGTAGAGAAGCGCCTCGCACGCATAGAAGACAAACTCGACCTGATCCTAGAGACTCTTTCGATTTCAAGCTCGGAGTGTCGAAAAATGGGAGATCATATCGATTGGATCGATGGTATATTCGCAAAGTTGCGAAATCCTCTTAGTATTATACTGGGTAGGTCTCTACCACGGAAGAGACCGAAAATCACGCTTCCAGAGACTTCAGGATGTTAAAGACTTTCTTCAGGGTGGGCGGACACACCTTGATGACCTTACATATTTCCTTCTGTGTGGGCTTGGTCAACTTGCTGTCTGACACTACGTAGGCTAGGATCCCCGCAACCCGGGACTTGGGAGCGATGCTGCTCATATCGTCATCATACTTGTCGTATATTAACTCGCAGCGTTTCCCAATCTTGAACGGGAGGTCAAGGGTTTGAACAAACTTCGCAAACTTCGACGACTCCTTTGAACCCTCATATAGTATATACTCGTGCTCCGTTCCGGCAAACATCTCCTTGAGAACCTTGTGACCCTTCGTGATGTTCTTCGCATCGATCTGGAACGCCTGGGCTATCTCACTGTCCTCCCTGGGTAGGTTCGCCAGGCGGCAGGCGTAGGACATACAGTTGGCGATAATTCCCTGGCGAATACCACCACGAATGACCACACCCTTCCTGGTGACCTCGTACCAAATACTTTTGGAATGGTCGAGAATGCTCTTCGGGCTTCCCAGTCGCTCAGCACCTCGTGTCAGTATATTGGAAACGTCCCAAAATGCCTTCTGTTTGTGCGGAATGTTCCACACGTTGCGGCGGGACATGTCATACTGAACCTTCTTTCCGTCCGGGGTCGTGAACGTAGTCACGCATACTCCTTTGGGATACTGGACATTGTGCCCATCGTCGTAGGGATTGTCAGCCGAAGCCCCCGTATTGCAGCGGCTCTTGTTCTGGCTGACGCCCTGAGGGCTTTTGTAGTTGTTCCACTCCGCCTCTTCGCATATGTTGCGCTCCTGGAATATATGACCACAGTCCTCGCACAGCAGCACCGTGTGTGGCGATTGCACTATGACCCCCTCCTTGCTGCTGTTACCACAAGAGCACCTTTGTTCCTCAAAACGCTCTTCTAGTCCACTGTCTTTCGCTGAGGGTGCCCTGGCCCTCGCCATCTCGGCAAAGAGGAATTCTACACTTGGTTCGGTCATCTGACTCTGTTCTTCTTTTCTTATTTTAAGAAATATGTTTTTAAACCCATTTAAAAGAGTATTTTATCAGAGAGTATAATGGACCTACAGTATTTGATAAGCGTAGTGACTCGAATAACGAAGGACTTGGATGAAGGATGCGACTTCGAAAGCATTGATTGCAAGTATGCGGACTTCAAGGAGGCGTACCCGAAAATTCACAATTTGGCCAAGGGGGATCCCAACTGTCTACAGAAGTTAAGGGAGGTGCAGAAACTCAAGAGCAAGAGGGAGACTGGGAGTTCGCAATATGATGTGAGCGTAGAGTTCGGGAAGATCCTGGCCGACGAGTATCTGACTAAGAAGTAATCTGCCCACTGTCCTTTGAATACGAGACATAGAAGTCGCAGTGCGCTGAGAGATTCTTTGAGAAAAACGTTTCGTCCCCACTGTGAAGAAACCAGTTCTTCTGGTCAGTGACGACGAATTCGGTCTTAGCACATACCCAAATCTGCTTCCGGGTCATCATGTTGTAATAGGTAAAACAGTCTTTGCTACAGCGGCACTGTGGAGGCATCTTAATGTTAATATACATTTAAGCTTTAAGTTCGTACATCGTATATAATATATCCCCCCCTGACAACAATGAACGACAAGGAATTCAGACAGAATGTGAAGGAGTTCAATGAAGTTGCGTCTTTGATTGATGCAGCTAAGGAGAAAATGAAGGTTTTGACCACACGGAAGAAGACACTGGAGAATACCATCGTTGTTTTCATGAAGAGTAATAACTTCGAAGAGTGCGTGACGAAGAAGAACAAATTGGTTCATAAGGAGTCAAAGAGGAAGGTCCCGGTGAAGAAAAAGGATGCCGAGAAGAATCTGGCCGATTTCTTCGATTCCCTGGACTGGGACGCCTTCATGGAATTGTCGAGTATACAGAAGGCCGACGCTGTGAACGCTTACATGGCAAGTAAGAGGAAGACGGTCACGGAGAGCAAATTGGGTGTAAAAAAAGTTCAAGATAAATAGAAATATTATATTGGGATAGTATAAAGATGCAAGGAGAGACCCTGCGACTACTCCGCCTGTTCTCGTTTTCCCAGCCTGGGATGGAGATCGCCCTGGCCCTGGTAGTAGTCATTGGCGTGTGTATACTATCATTCGCAGGGGCAGAAGTGAATTTGTTTGGAGTTTCGGCTTGGTTTGAGTCTACGAATATTGTAAGTCTAAGTATGACCCTTACTGTCATTCTCGTCTCCCTCGTCGCAGCAAGCAAGACAGGTCTTGACCTGTGGTACACTCGGGACCCCATGATGATTCCGGGCATCCCCATGGAATTCCCGTACGAGCTTATTTACGTGTGGTATGTATTGGCTTTAGGAAGTTTCCTTGGGCTTGTATGGTGGGCTGGAAATAACGTTCGGAACAGGCAGTTGGGACTGTCAGGCCTCCAAATCCGCTGGGAAAAGGATAACCCTGTGAACATAACAGCCCCGCACCTAACAGCGGGGGTGAATCCCGAGGAAAACGCCTGCCTGTCTGCCTGGGGGGATCTCCCAGCTGTATTACAAACGTATTATGCGAACAGACCCAATCAGAAAGAGGAGATTTCAACCTATCTCACTAATTGTGATGATCCTGATCCTGAAACTACTAAAATTTCTACATACACCGAACAGACAGTGTCATACACATCAGATGGCGTAATGGCGAGCGGGCAGAACTATCGGGTAGATGTCAGCGTACAATTGGACAACACAGGTAATTTCAATAAACAGGTAGATGTCCAGCTTAAGACAGGTGCCACTTGGAAAGTGGTGAATACGGTAATTGCATACACAACGGGCTTTGACACCACTGAGGCTCAGGATAAGATATGGACTCAGACAGATACCGACACTGACGATGGAATGTCAATTAACAGCGACGGCTTAGTGATGATATATATCGATCTACCGGATGGAACAGTCCTGAAAATACGATTAGATGATAATATGCACTTGCCTACCGATGACGAGGAAGTCGACCCTGACGGTTCGATCACCTTCAAGTTGATACCATCCAAGGCAGCGATGAAGCCTCTGAAGCTTACAATAAAGGCGCTAGTGGATACTTTCGCACAACCCTACCAGGACGTCATCGACTTCGAAAGCGTTTAAAAACCCAAGGAAAGTTCTAGGTTTCATATAAATTATGGAGAACACGGATTTTACCTTTACGCCCAAGCCGCCCAAGTCGACCCGGCGGGTCGCCCCTAAGGCCGAAGTTGCCCTCCGTGAAACCGCAGTGGCTTCTTCCGGTGGCGGTATGATGGACTACTTGCCGGTGCTCATCGCAATCGGAACGCTTGCCGCCGTTTATATGCTCTACAGGGAGTTCCAGGAGGCAAAGCAGGAAACGTATCAACTGGGCCAGATGGTCAAGAACATGCAGGCTAAGTTTGACGAGACGCCATTCATGACTCCCGATCAGGTATTCCCGGACGAAGAAGTATACTCCGACTCTGACGACGACGACGACGACGACGAAGACGACGAAGACGACGCCCCAGACTCGGACGACGAGGAAATCGTTCTTAAACAGTCCTAAGTCTTAATGTTATTTCAGTCCCACGGACTGTTCTAAAGGACTCACAATTGTGAGTGTTTTAGTTAATCGACCAGCTTGCCCCGGGATCCGTAGGCCCCGTTGAACAACGGCTTGAAGTTGTCGACGTTGGGTTTCTTGGAATACTTCTTCTTCTTCTTCTTCTGCCACTCCTTGGCCAGAACGACAACGCTCTTGTTTTCATTGAGCACTTTGATGAGCCACTTGCACACTGGCTTGTAATCTGAAATTTCCTTTCCGCCGGTGATGATGGTGGCTCCAGACTCGAAGACGAAGATGCTTATCTGCCCCGCCGGCTTCTTGGTGTCGTCAGGATCGATACCCACCTGGTTCTCCTTGGAAATCCACTTGATATTGATGCCAGCGTGCCGAGATGGGTTGAACTCTGCGCTGCGCACAAAGCTATCGTTTTCGAAACGATACTTCTCCAGAAGCAGGCGGGACAACTCCTTCTGCTTGATGACGTAGTCGGTGGAGTGGTTAAACAAATGGAAACTCGTGTGGATCATGTGGGTTTGCGTGGAAACCACCCCAGGCGGTGCGGAATCCTTCCCCTTTGTCGCACCCCCGATGTCCGCAAGGTACCGCATGACCACGTGAGGCACCGCAGAGCACGCTTTGATGCTACGGAGTCCAGTGATATGGAGGCGGCCGTTGGGGAAAATCTTAACTGCCAGATTCATCGCACCGTCCCCGTCGACGACTATGAAACGCCAGGTCAAACTGTTGTAAAAATCGGTCCTTTTCGCAACCTTCTCTGTCGAACTCTTCGCAATGTTTGAAGTCTTCTTCGATTCCCGCTTCGCCGGGCACGTAACGGCCCCCTCGGGTAGACCGAGAGTCCCGAGCCACGCCACAATGGCGTCCAAATCAAAACTCACATTGACTTCGGCGACCATCGTGATGGTGTTCAACTGCAACTTGCTCGGTCGAATGTCGGTCTCATTGTCGATCGTAAAACTTCCGATATTACGGCTACGCTCCACAATTCGGGCATCCCTCTCCCAACGCTCCCTGTCCACAAAGCGGCGCAACTTGAACTTAGAAATGTCCATTGTTCTTTAAACTGTTATACTTTATATTATTACATTTCTTTAAACCCGATATTAAATGAATCTTTTACTTAGTATCGTAAAATGCAGTAGTGGGGAAGCCTTGGGATCTAATGTTATATTTAAGTATACGAGCGATACAAGAGGTATATTTTAGACACTGCGCCATGACTCGCCAGTGCGTGTTTTTCGATCTCGACCACACGCTGGTGCGCCCTGACGGTAAACATAAGTTTCCAAAGGCGGCGAGTGATTGGGTGTGGAACAGCCCCAGCGTGCCCCAGAAACTCGCCACACTACGAGACGCTGGGAAGGACGTTGTAGTCTTCACCAACCTCAAGAAGGAATCCGCATTGCGCAGCCAGCAGCACCGAATGATTCAGGACGCACTGGACATCCCTGTGACCATCTACGCCGCCTGGCGGGACGGCGGAGTGAAGCCGGGCCTGGGGATGTGGCGCAAATTCCTTGCTGAGTTTGGCGGCGACCATACCGATTCTGTATTCGTGGGAGACGCAGCGGGACGCCCTGGGGACTACAGCGCCTGTGACAGAGCCTTCGCCACCAACACGGGCTTGCGTTTTATGACCCCGGAGCAGTATTTCGAGGGGGCCGCTGCGGAGGCGTACACCTGGAAGGGCTGCATCCATCAGCTGGAGGATGTTCCTGACCGGAAGTTCTCAGGGCTGTCAGGAGCCCAGGAGCTCTTGGTGTGCATGGGCCTCCCGGCGAGCGGCAAGACCGCTTTTGCCCAGGACATTGCACAAAGCGGCGTGGTCAATGTGTGCCAGGACGACCTCAAGACCAAAGCCAAGTGCCTCGCCGCCACAAAGCGTGAGATCGCCGCCGGCAATACGGTGGTGGTGAGCAACACGAATCCATCCCAGGCGCAGCGCCAGGAATACATCCGCATCGCTGAGGCGGCGGGTGTGCCGCACCGTGTGGTCTACTTCTGCAACCCAATGACCAACTGCGTCTACCTGAACAACCTCAGAGACCGCCCGGTGCCGAAGGTCGTGTTCCACGTCTTCAACAAGAAACTCGAGGTGCCGCCCAACTGCGAACGGGTGTCCTTTAAACCTAAATTTAGCATTATAACGGCAGATTGATAATAAAAGTCAATTGTCGCAATTTATTTCATATTCCTGCACGTGCGATTTACGACATTATCGCAATGTATTATATATGCTGCCTATCAAATTAAGGTAATACGATTTCGAACATTTAAACAATGGTGATAAGCTTGTCGAACCGTATGTGTAATATTATAAAGAAATACAAAGACGATTTTACATCGCATGATGAGAATCAGTTGTACAAATATATTTGTCAGAAATACCGTGAGCACAGGCACGGTGAAAACGATACCAGCGGCTGCTCAATTGAAGACTGGGGAGGTATCAGTCTAGTAAAAATTGACAGGGAAGACTTTTGGTGTTTGATTGATGAATTAATCGACGATAGAAGTGGTTTTCTATGCAACAGGACCACTATTCTCAACGCATACACGGCCGGAAATTTATACGGGCTGCGGGTAGTGGAAAATGAGAGCATGCGTACAAGGAGAGCAAGTCGCGACAATATATTCTGTAACGATATATTCAACGATACCAAAACTTGCTATCTACTACCTTGCTTCTGTATTCGAGAAAGCGACACCGCCATTATAATATGGACTCATACGAGAGCTAGGAACATGGGATTTGCGACACAATTAGTTAAATTATTAGACATTAAATATGCCGACACTCCACTTCCCGAAAGTATGGGGTTTTGGCAGAAATGCAACATCGGTGTCGAGACACAGCAGCAAATAAACGAACGAGTCAGGCCGGCTCTCAACAAGAAACTCGAGGTGCCGCCCAACTGCGAACGGGTGTCCTTTAAACCTAAATTTAGCATTATAACGGCAGATTGATAATACCAGTGAGTGACACCTATATTTAATTGATATAGACCTTACGTCCGTTGGTGTTGTAGTAGGCTCCGCCTCTGGAGCCAAAGTGTATCTTTCGCATCCGCCCATTAATGTGGCCGAATTGCGAAGAACTCGTGCTCCGATTCCGCTTCCGCTTCCTCTTAATAGGTTTAGGGGGGGGGTTAAGACCAGCATAAGGTTGGCGGCCCCTTTTTTTAAAATCATCGTCCATTTGTTTAAAAGCCTTTGCGACCTCCCGCTTTTCACCTTCGACGAACAACTTTTTCATGTCTCCTTCGTGTTTCTCATTAAATTCAATGTTCTCCAAGTTATTTCTATGTAACTTTCTCGCCGCTTTTGCGAAATTATCGAACTCTGTCTTCTTCCATAACTGGACCTGTTTCTTCCACAACTTTTCCATTTGATTATCACTAATAACCTGAGTCTTGAGGGCTTTCGCTACCTTCTTCTCTAGCTCTTTTGTGGTCTTCAAAAGGTGTGCGATGTTGTATTTTTTTCCCTTGGGCATTATTGTGTATTACCCAACGCCAATATTATTATTCTCCATATTTCCTTTTGCGGCTCTTGGAGGCTACCGATGTCAGCCAGACGGCCTTGTTACATTCGAGTTCCTGACCAAACGCACCGAGGTCCAGCATCCGTGTCTCAAGAACACCTAACTCTGCGCTTAGTGTAGTCTTTTCGGGGCCCGGGTCGAGATCCTGTAGTATTTTCTCAATTCTAGAAACCCCAAGACGGGCTTCGGTGTGTGCCTTGACGAATACCTGAATGTAGTTCATTGTAGCACAAAGTTCTGGATGACTGTATTTGAGCCAGCCCCCTAGGGTAATCCGAAAATACAGAAAAAAATAAAAGGGTTTTTTTCGTAGCCTTAGGCCTGTGGAAACGGGTTCATTGTAATATTAACAAAACATTCAATCAACATCATACAAAACTCTTTTATCATGACTGACTGCAGCATCTGCTGCGAGACATTCAACAAGAGCAAGCACTCGCCCATCGGGTGCTCCAACGGTGCCTGCGATATCGTGGCCTGTCGCACCTGCGTCCAGACCTACATTCTCGGCGAAGCGCCGCACGAGCCCGCTTGTATGGGCTGCAAGGAGGTCTGGTCCACTGAGTTCCTCACGGCCAATATGACCAAGACCTTCGTCTCCAAGGAGATCAAGGCCATCACCAGTCAGCGCCTGTTCGAGCAAGAGCAGATGCGCTTCCCCGAAACGCAGCAGCGTATGGTGCAAGACCGTACCTGGAAGGCTTACAACGTTGCGAACCGGAAGATGCTATCGTGCCAGCGGGAGATTCATAAGCAGGTGAAGCGCATCTCGGAGACATTCGGTGACGAGTTCATGAACGTAATGCAGACAATTACGGAGCTCAAGGACACGGAGTTAGACTTGATCTCAGAAGAGCGGAGGCTCTACACCGAGCGGGACCTTACTATCCCCATCGGGGGAGGGAAAAAGGAGAAGGCCGCCTTCTTGAAGGCATGCTGTCGGGACGAGTGCCGAGGATTCCTGAGCAGGGCTTGGAAGTGTGGTGTCTGCGAACTGTATTCGTGCTCCCAGTGCCATGAGGCCAAGGATGAAGACCACGAGTGCGATCCGGACACCGTTGCGACTGTCCGCCTATTGAAGAATGACTCGAAGCCGTGCCCCAAATGTGCGTGCCTCATCACCAAGATTGACGGCTGCGACCACATGTGGTGCACCAATTGCAACACCGGCTTCAGCTGGCGCTCCGGCCTCGAGCTGGACAACGGTCGCCAGACGAACCCCCTGTACTATGCATTTATGCGCCGGACCCAGGGCAGTGTGCCCCGGACCATCGGCGACAACGGCGGCTGCCAGGCGGAGGACAGCAGACTGCCGGAAGATTGGCGTTTTCGGGGGCTTTATGACTGGCTACTTCACCAGGGAAGGCACTCAACGATCTCCCGCATTGCGATGTACATCGAGGTGGTGCGCCATGTGGGGATTATCGAGGTCCGCCGGAACTTCTTCACCGCAGACGACAACGTGCCTTTGCGGGAGCGTTACCTGATGGGCAAAATGACCAAGAAGAGTTTTGTCCAGACAATCACCACCCGCCGCAACAAGGAGAAGGTCAAGGAGACATGCATCAACACTTTGCGCACCTTCACGCACCTTTCGAGCGAAAGGTTGAACGCCATGGGACGTTTGTCACGGCTGCACATGCTCAATGACGGGCCCTACATTGAGAAGCTCGCAGAGATCGATCACATCGTCAAGATGACCAACGAGACCTTCGACACCATTGCGCAGACGTACTCCAGAAAGTACTACATGCACATTGGGATGAGCGAAGGTCCCGAGGTCCCGCACCTACTGCTTTCCGACAACAACGGGCCACGCTACGCATCCACGGCCGCCTTGACACAGACATAGTCGACATAATAAATAAATAAATAAAAAAAAATAAAATACCCCGCACTATCTCGTGTGGGGTTTGAACTGCGTGAAATATCGATTTAAAACGCTCGGGCTATAGAGAGTACGAAAAAAAAAAGACTCCAAAATGTCTCCTCCCCATCTCCTCTGTTTTACAAACTGCACATACAACCTCCTCAACGGGGAAGTGTTGACCCAGGATGCTGTCGACGAAGTGCCCGTGAACACGGGCTACGCCTTCTACACAAAAGCGCAGGTGAAGAAGAACAATCCCGAACGCTACCAGCAGCTCAAGAAGGACAATATGCTGCTTACAAAGCTGCTCGACCAGATCTTTCCCGACCCTGAGATTCGGGACTACATGCTGCTGTTCACCGCAAGCTGCCTATCCGGCGAGGTCAACGGGAAGTATATGCATTTCTTCACGGGCACCGCCGACGGCAAGGGTTACTACGACGGTCTATGTGCGAGCGTGCTCGGGGATTATTGGGCCGGCGGGCACCCCTCCCTCCTCCTCACGGGAGGTGAAGACGGCGCCTGCAACCCCGCCCTCATTGTCCTCAAGGGAAAGCGCTTGGTCACCTTCCAGGAACTCGACACAAGCAACGGGGCGAAGTTGAACATGGCCGTGGTCAAGAACCTGGTTGGCAACGACGTTATTTCGGGCCGGGGCATCCAGGCCAAGAAGGCCACGCACTTCAAGCCACAGTATAGGATGGCTGTGTGCCTCAGCGATATCCCGCAATTGACCCAAGACGACAGTGCGTCCAGGCGCCACATCAGGGTCGTTCCGTTCCTGAGCAAGTCTGTAGACAAAGGCCTCGTCAACCTCGACAACCTCGACCTGCGCCTCCCCTTTATGTGGAAGCTGATGGACTACTACGAGAAATACGTCAAGGGCGGCAAGATACTCACCAGGACGGACACTATGAAGCACGCCACCGAATTGTTCTTCACGCAGCAGGACATCGTGGGACAGTGGGTCGAAAACACCCTCGAGCGAGACCCAGACCGCACGCTGGAGACGTCGACCTGGTTCCTGACCAAGAAGGATCTCGGCGCCAGTATGACAGCCGACCTCGAGAAGTTATGCAGCCGAGTTGGCCTGCTGATAGAGCTACTCGACAAGCCCGGCCTCCTCGGGGAGATGATCACCACGGAGACCGAAATCAACGGTAAGAAGTACAAGGACTACTGGAGGGGGTGGCGCATCAAAGCAGGAGGCCTGATCTAAGCCCGACACGACCCAGCCGCACCAATAACAAATAAGCCCTCACTCATACGTGTGGGCATAAACTGCGTACTATGCCACGAACCGCCAGCGGTCCAATGCGGAGGTGTCGACGTAGGCGAAGCTCTCGATAGTGCGCCCTTTGTTTGGGTTCTTGGAATCGAGGTAGAACAGCAACTGACACACGGCGTCGCCTATGTCGTGCTTGCGTTCGTAGGGGATCTCGTAGCCCAGCGTCTCGGTGGCGGTGCGAGTGCTTTCAACCTTGCGATCCTCGTAGTCGAGGTGGCCGATGGTGAAGTGTTTGTGTACGCTGTTGGGGCTTATCAACTCCACCTTGTCTCTGTATTTATTCATTATGAGTTCCTGGATGACGATGAACCCCGCAGGCGGCTGGCGTTCGATGATGATGCGGTCGGCGGCGTCGAAGCACGGGTAGACCTGGAACAGGTGGTCGAGATAATCGATGAAGCACAGGCTGTGCCGCAGCCCGCAGCCGCAGCCGGGACACTTCACGCACAGGTCCTTTATGTTGACCAGCGATACTTTCGTTATTTTGCGCAACTCCATGTTCGTGTACGCCTCCGCCTCGACCACACCGAGGTGGAAGATGCCGATGTCCACACTGACGATCTTCATCGGCGATGGCGTTTGCAGGCGTGGGCTTGCATTGCAATAGTACCGTTATATTACCATAACACGATTCCTACGCCCTTATTATTAAAATTAAGAGTATGCTGACATAAATTAGTGCTGTTTTGTATGGCCTTAGGACTGCGTGTAGCACTCAACCAGAAGACACAAACAAGTGATCTTCGACCACTTTCAATCATGCAAACTATTAAGCGAGAATTGAACGAGGACGGAGTTTTGATCGAAGAGACCTGGATGTGCGATGGACAGATCCATCGCACTGACGGACCTGCATCCCTATATTGGGACGCTGACGGAACGCTGCGCCATGAAGCCTGGTTCCTGTACGGAAAGGCCCATCGCACTGACGGACCCGCAAAGAAAACATGGCGCAGCACTGACGGAACGCTGAGCGCTGAAATGTGGTTCCAGAACGATCAATTGCATCGCACTGACGCACCCGCACAAAAAGAATGGTTCCCTGACGGAACGCTGTTCTATGAAGCCTGGTTCCTGCACGGAAAGGTCCATCGCACTGATGGACCCGCAAAGAAATCATGGCGTCGCACTGACGGAACGCTGGCCGATGAACGTTGGTACCTGGACGGAAAGGAGACCTCCCATCGGGTGGTTATACTGACAAGGGTAAGGGCCAAGGTCCTTCGGTCGAGCCATCTGCTCATCCTCGCAAGCGCCGTACAATGTGTCTCAACCGACTCCCTCTCGGTAATTGGGGGATTTATGTAAATAAAATAAAAATAAAAATAAATTAAAATTAAGAGTATGCTGACAGTAAACAGTAGCTAAATTAGTGCTGTTTTGTATGGCCTTAGGACTGCGTGTAGCACTCAACCAGAAGACACAAACAAGTGATCTTCGACCACTTTCAATCATGCAAACTATTAAGCGAG